>ERZ772964.45-NODE-45-length-69724-cov-19.2757_pt1 | contig 69724 bp, 48 predicted proteins | sample MGYA00580675_ERZ772964 | MGnify/ENA primary metagenome ERZ772964 (study PRJEB29015, sample SAMEA2737941) | human oral metagenome | biome: human oral; feature: human-associated habitat; material: dental | place: China | collected 2139 ... | reverse complement strand
CCAGGGCGGAGGTGGGCTCGTCGGCCACGATGATGTCGGGGTCCAGAGCGAGCGCACGGGCGATCGCGACACGCTGACGCTGCCCACCGGAGATCTGCCTGGGCAGCACGTTGAGAGCGCTGGGGGGCAGACCCACGAGGTGGAGCAGGTCACGCACACGCGCCTCACGCTCCTTGGGTGAGCCGATTCCGTGAACGTTGAGCGGGTCGATAAGCGTGTCGTGCACGATCATGCGCGGGTTGAGAGCCGTCGCGGGGTCCTGGAAGACCACCGAGATACTGCGCCCAAGCTCGCGTCGGTCCGAGGCGGAGTGCCCCAGCGGGCGCCCCTTGAAGATGACCTCTCCGGAGGTCACCGGCTGCAGCCCTACCATGACCCTGGCAGTGGTGGACTTGCCGCAGCCCGACTCCCCCACCAGCCCCAGCGTCTCCCCGCGCTTGACGGACAGCGAGACGTTGTTAACCGCATGGACCGTGTCCGGATTGAACAGGCCACCGGTGCGGGACTTGTGGATGACGTTGACCTCCTTGAGCTCGACGACCGGCTGGTCCTCGCTCCATGAGGTCGATGCAGAGGTGTTGGACGGCATCAGTGCTCCTCCTTCGCGAGCAGAGCCTCGAGCTCAGGCGTGATGGCGTAGCTGTGTTCGGTGGTGCCGGGTACGGGCTTGAGCACAGGGCGCGTGTCCAGGCCGACCGTTGGATGGGCCGAGCGGGGTGCGAAGCGGTCGCCCTTGACGAACTCGCTGGGCGAGGGGACCACACCACGCACCTGGTGGAGCCGCTTGGAGCCCGCCTCGATGGAGAGCACCGCACCCAGGAGCCCACGGGTGTACTCGTGAACGGGGTTGGACAGCAGCTCGCTGGTGGGCGCCTGCTCGACCACCTGGCCCGCGTACATGACGGTGATGCGGTGGGCCAGTTTGGCCACCAGCGCCAGGTCGTGCGAGACGAAGACCATCGCGAAGCCGAGCTTCTCACGCAGCTCGTTGAGCAGGTCAATGACCTGCTTCTGGACAGTCACGTCCAGGGCCGTCGTCGGCTCATCTGCTAGGACCAGTGAGGGGTCACGAGTCAGTGCCATGGCGATGAGGACGCGCTGACGCTGTCCGCCGGAGAGCTCATGCGGGTAGCTGCGCAGCGTGCGCTTGGGGTCGAGCCCCACAAGCTCCAGAAGATCCTCCGCACTGCGGGTACCACCGCGAGAGGTCAGCTGCGACATCTGGGTACGGATGAGCATCGATGGGTTCAGCGAGGACAGGGCGTCCTGGTAGACCATGCTCATCTCGTGACCGCGCAGGGCATTGTGCTCGGTGGGTGTCATCTCGAGGATGTTGCGGCCCTTGAACAGGATCTCACCGGAGAGCCGCGCCGAGGGCGGCAGCAGTCCCATGACGGCCATCGAGCTGATGGACTTACCACAGCCGGACTCCCCCACCAGCCCCATGGTCTCACCGGGGCGCACGGAGAAGGAGACGCCATCGACGATGTTGACCTCACCGTGCTGCTCGGGGAAGGCGATCGAGAGGTTCTTGACCTCCAGGACCGGGTCCTCCCCGGAGTCCTCGTAGACGAGGCGGTCGCGACGAGCGAGCTCAGCAACCCGCAGGGAGCTGAGTCTGTCGGCCAGGGGAACATCCTCAGCCGCCGGAGCAACGACACCGGTCAGCGAGCTTACGTTCGTGGCCCCGCCCTCCTTGACGGCGGCGGAGTTAGCGGTCACCGCGTCAGCAGCATCATCCCAGGCGTCCAGAGTCTCCTGAGCCTCCATGGCCTCTTCATCAGCCTGAACATCGGGCTTGGCCTTGATGCGCGGCGAGGCCATAGCATCAGTCAGCCCCTCAGACAGGACGTTGAGGCACAGGGTAGTGATGAGGATGAGCAGGCCCGGGAAGAAGGTCGGCCACCAGTGGCCCGACAGGAGCAGCTCCTTGCCCTCGGAAAGCATGTTTCCCCAGGTCGGGGTGTTGACGGACTTGATGCCCGCACCGATGAAGGACAACGAGGCCTCGAAGACGATCGCATCGGCCACCAGGACGGTCGCGAAGACCATGATCGGGGCGATGCAGTTGCGGGCCACGTGCTTGAGAAGGATCCACGGCACCGGCGCCCCCATCACCTTGGAGGCGGCGACGTAGTCCTCTCCGAACTGGGAGATGATGTTGGCACGCACCACACGGGTGAGCTGGGGAATGTAGAGAACAGCAATGGAGATGATGATGACCGGCAGCATCGGCAGCCGGGTCGACATCGCCGAGACGAGCACGGCGGCCAGAGCAATACCGGGGAAGGACATGACGACGTCGAGCACACGCATGAGGGTCTCAGCGATCCACTTGCGCGACGTGGCGGCCACGGCACCCAGGACCGAGGCCACTAGGAGCGCAAGGCCGGTGGCGGTCAGCCCCACGACCAGTGAAACCCTGGCGCCGTAGACGGCACGGGAGAAGATGTCGCGGCCGGTGCCGTCGGTGCCGAACAGGTGCGACATCGAGGGGGCCACCACGGGATCACTCGAGGTGACCTCACCGACGCCCTCGATGTACGAGGTCGTCTTGGCCTCCGCCAAACCGGTGGCACCGGGCGAGTACGGGGCGACGACGGGAGCCAGGATGGCGATCAGGGCAATAAGGCAGAGCACGACGATGGCGATCTTCGAGCCGAGGGGCAACGCCTTCCAGCCCTGGAAGCGCAGCCCGGGCCGCGAGGCCTTATCCAGTGTGGAACGGTGCAGCATCAGATGCTCCTGATTCGTGGGTTGACGAGGACGTAGAGCATGTCAACAACGATGTTGATGAGAATGAAGGCCAGCGCCACCGTGATGGACACTCCCTGGACGATATTGACGTCGTTACGGGTGATGCCCTGGAAGATGAGCTGTCCCATCCCCTTGATGTTGAAGATCATCTCGATGACGACGGCGCCTCCCATGGCGTAGCCGATGCGCAGTCCCAGAACGGTCAACGGGGTGATGAGCGCGTTGCGCAGCACGTTGCGGGCAACAACGATGTTCTTAGGGATACCACCACCGATGGCGGTACGCACGTAGTCGCGGTCGAGCTCCTCGACCATGGCTGTGCGGACCACGCGGGTCAGTGATCCAGCGTTGGGCACCGCGATCGCCAGTGCCGGCAGAAAGATCTGATTGAGATATGTTCCGGGATCCTCACTGAACGGCACCCACTCGGACACCAGCGCGGGGAAGGCACCCGTTCCACCCGGGATGTCGGAGAACCACTGGATGAGCAGCAGGGCGAGCCAGAAGGACGGCGTGGCCAGGCAGGCGATGGAGATAACGCGGATGACCTGGTCCTGCCACTTGTCGCGGTACAGAGCAGCGATGATGCCCAGGATCGTGGCGAAGATGACGGCCACGAAGATTCCAATGAAGGTCAGCTGGAGCGTGATCGGGAAGGCCCCGGCCACCATGTCGGAGATCTTGACTCCGGTGAAGGAGGTGCCGAGGTCGCCGTGGGCCAGGCCCAGGAGATAGTCCCAGAACCGCTTGAGAAGGGGATCGTTGAGGTGGTGGGCGACTCGGTACTGCTCGAGGGCGTCTGCCGTTGCCGCCTCCCCCAGCGCCAGGCGCGCCGGGTCTGCCGAGGAGAACGACATGACAACGAAGACGAGCAGCGTCACGCCCAGCACCATGACCGGCAGCGCGACCAGGCGCCGTCCGATCAGGCGGATGAGGTTGGACACTGAGATGCTCCTTTGCGTTAGCGTCCTGCCGCCTGAGAGGGCGGCTGGGTGGTTTGGCGGCTGGAAGGCCAACCGTCACCCCAATTGTCTGATGTCTGACGTCAGATAGCAAGTCCGTTGCTTCTGCGCCTTTGAAGCGCTGCGGCCCGACAACGGCTCGGGCGGCACGGCTCACCAGAACTGGCTCGCCGCACCGCCCTCACACAGACCTCAGGACTTGGATGACCCCGTCCCCACGAAGGACAGACCAGTCAGCGAGATCGGCTTGAAGTTCTCCAACGTCGACGAGTTGTAGGCCGTCGGAGTCTTGCGGTGGAAGAGCGGGTACAGCGGAACATCCTCGGAGATCTTGTCGAAGGCCTCCTGCCACTTGGCGATCTGCTTGTCACCCTCCAGCTTGACCGCCTCGTCGAGCAGCGCCTGAATCGCCTTCTGCCCCTCCGATCCCTTCCAGTGCATGCGGGCGTCAGTCCACACGTCACCCCCGTACCACCAGCGCATGAGCAGGTCTGCGTCGTCGCCGAAGACTGAGGGATCCCCGGGCGCGATAACGACATCCCACGCCTTCGCACCATCCGCTGACTCAATGAAGCTGTAGGTGTCGGCGGACTTCTTCTCGTCATACTTGACCGTCACGCCCAGGGCCTCGAGGTTCTCGCGAATAACAGGCCGCACCGCGGAGAACCAGCCGTGGTCCGTGCACAGGAGGTTGATGGTCGTGACACCGGCCTCCGCCAGGAGAGACTTGGCCTTGGCCGCATCCATGGAGTAGACCACCTTGGCCTTCTTGTAGGCGGGGTGCCCTTCCTGGACGAAGCAGGTCGCCGGCGTCGCCAGCCCAGCCATGCTGGTGTCGCAGATCTTGGCGTAGTCCAGCGCGTAGAGCACCGCCTGACGCGCCTTGACGTTGGAGAAGGTGGCGTTGTTGAACATGGCGAAGAGCAGGCCGAAACCCTGCTGCGCCGCCACCTTGACCGGATCCTTCAGCGTCGAGAGGTTGGCTGCCGGGACGGCATCGATGGCCTGCACGGAGCCGGAGCTCACGGCATTGGTCCGGGTCGTGTCATCGGGCAGGACCTGCCAGGTCATGGACTTGGCCAACGCCGGGCGGGGACCGTTGTAGCTGTCGTTGCGCTCGAAGACGACCTTCTGACTGGCGGCGCCGTTGTCGGTCATCTTGTAGGGGCCGCTCCCGGTGGGGTTCATGTCGAACTTCTTGGCGTCCGCCTCAACGATCGCCTTGGGGACGATCTTGACAACGCTCAGACGCTCCGCGACCAGAGAGAAGGCGTACTTGAGCTTGATAGTCACCGTGCTCGCGTCCTTGGCCTCCACCTTGTCGATGAAGGGCAGGAACTGGGAGTACAGCGACTTGTTGGCCGGGTCGAGCACACGCGTGAAGGAGAAGACGACGTCATCTGCAGTCACTGCCGAGCCGTCGGTGAACTTCGCGTCCTTACGCAGCGTCGCCTCATAAGTGGTGTCGTCCACCTTCTTGGGCATCTCGGCCGCCAGCGCCGCATAGACCTCTCGCGTGGCCGGGTGCAGCTCAGTGAGCCCCTCCAGAGTGTGCCAGTTGGCGGCAACCGTGAGCGCCGACGACGTCGTCATCGGATCGTAGCCATTGGTGCCCAGCTCATAGGAAATACCTGCGGTGATAACACCATCCTTGTGAGTGACCTCCTGGTCGGTGGCCATGCCACTGCCCTTCGCGCCACCCGCAGTCTTGGCCTTACCACCGCAGGCCGCCAGGCTGACAGCCAGGCCGGCAGCCATTCCGAGGGTGCCGGTCAGCCTGATGAAGTCTCGGCGGCTAGAGCCGGCCGGAGTCGTGATCGCCATTGATTCTCTCCTGAAGTCTGACGTCTTATGTCTGACGTTGGTAGGATGACTGTAGCAGAGATCGGGACGTCCAGACCACTCGCACCCCTGCAGGTCAGGCCCTCGATCGTCGCCGCCCACCCAAGGGGTGGAGCCGTTCAACGAGCAGAGTCACATCGCAGTGAGCACAATGATTGACAGGGCAAGAACCGTGGCCGACACCGAGAAGAGCAGCACCGTGAGCACAGAAGCCAAGTCGAGCGCAGCCGACGTTCCACCAAGGAACGAGATGAGCATCACACTCAATGCGGGTAAGGCGGCGATCCCCCATAGCGCGTACTCCACACTGGTCACGTCCCCCACCACTCAGGCCGAGACCACGATGACCGCGATCAAGGACTTTATCCTGAGAACCGGCCTTCAGACGGGTGATGCCTTGCCGACGGAGTCGCAGCTGTGCACCGACCTGGGCGTGTCCCGCTCCTCCGTGCGCGAGGCCGTACGCACCCTGGTCGCCCTCGACATCGTCGAGGTCCGCCACGGACACGGCATGTTCGTCGGCAAGGTCTCCATGCGCCCCATGGTCGAGTCCCTCCTCTTCAGAGGCCTGCTCAACCCCGGAGACGACCACCGCGGACTACGCGACATCGTCGAGGTCCGCATCACCCTCGACAACGCCCTGACCGAACCCGTCACCCAGGCCTGGAAGAACCGCCAGGACCCCGAGCTCGACACCCTTGTCGAGGAGATCGAGGAGATCGCCTCGAAGCGGGAGCTCTTCACCGACCAGGATCGCCGTTTCCACATGCGCCTGCTCGAGCCCCTGGACAACCACCTCTTCCTGCACCTGACCGAGGCCTTCTGGGCCGTCCACACCCTCACCGTCCCCCTCCTGGACGGCCCCAGGCCCGAGGACATGCTCAGCGCCGCGAAGGCGCATCGGCGCATGCTCCAGGCAGCCCGCGCCGGGGACGCCCAGGCCTACCGCCAGGCCACGGCCCAGCACTACGCCCCGCTCCTGGCAGCCCTCACCTGAACCAACCGGGCATAACCTCTTCAGTCAGGGCCGGGTAGGTTCCGGCTTGAGCCACGGCCACGATGTTGAGGCGGGGGTCCTCGGGGTGAAGCAGTCTGTCCATCCACAGATCTCGCGCTGCGGTGAGTCCTTGAGCCAACCAACGAGCATTGACGAACTCCATGGCATGCGTCCCCCCGGGGTAGACATGCAGCTCGGCGTCCCCGCCGTCGCGCCACACCTTGGAGGCGAAGGCAACGGCCTCGTCGCGGAAGACCTCGGCCGATGCGACCGAGATGAACAGCGGCGGCAGGCCACCCAACCATGTGGCACGGGCGGGCGCCTCATAAGGAGTGACCAGCTCAGTTCCGCGTCGCCGCCCCAGCGCCGCCTCCCAGGCGACGTCGTTGTAGGCCGTGGGCCAGGTGCCGTCGTCGGGATACTGGCGCGCCGAGACCGATCCCTGCCATCCCGGTAGCCCGCTGCGGTCGTCAAGCATGGGATAGTCCAGCAGCCCGCCAAGCACGGCCGGCCCCTGCCGGTCACGCGCCATGAGCAATGTACCGGCGCTCAGACCACCACCCGCACTCGGCCCGACGACGACCACACGTTCGGGGTCGATGCCGAGGCCCGCTGCGTGCTCGATCGCCCAGCACAGCGTGCCGTAGCAGTCCTCGACGCCGGCAGGAGCCGAATTCTCCGGAGCCAGACGGTACTCGGGGCTGATAATGACACCTCCGTACCGACGTAACCATGGAACAACCGTCAACAGGCCGTCAAAACGGCACCCCATGATGAGCCCTCCCCCGTGCAGCGACAGGAACAGAGGACCGGGCCGGTCTCCGGAGAGACCCCGGGAGAGCCGGACGGCCGCAGCAGGAAGCGTGGTCCCGTCCTCCCGGACGACGTCGACGTCTTCCAGGTCGACGTCAGGACACCGGACAAGGAACTCCGCTCTGACCTCATCAACGGGCGCGCGCCAGGTCGGAATGTTCTCCACCGTCATGGTGCGGAAGACACCAAGCGCCTCAATACGCTCGAGCAGGGCAGCAGTTGCACCGTCATAAGGAGGACGGGCGGGGATCGCCTCATGTGTATCGGGCATGCCGCAACTGTGGCACCATGATCGTTATAGGAGCAACTTGCGTACATTCACTCATCAATCCGCAACGGACCTCGCCATGGCCAGGTGCTGCTCCGGTTGTCGCCCCGGCAAAGAGCGACAGCCATGGCTGGGGTCTCAGAAGTATGCGGATAGGCACGGGCCAACATTCACCAGCGCACATGCACCGAAAGTCGGACAATGGGGTCATGCAGACGTCCCGCGGTGTCATGTCCGGCCTCACCACCACCCCTATGACTCAGTCCTCCACAGCGATCGCCGAGATCAAGAACTACATTCTTGCCAAGGGGCTGCAGCCGGGTGATGCCTTGCCGACGGAGTCGCAGCTGTGCACCGACCTGGGCGTGTCCCGCTCCTCCGTGCGCGAGGCCGTACGCACCCTGGTCGCCCTCGACATCGTCGAGGTCCGCCACGGACACGGCATGTTCGTCGGCAAGGTCTCCATGCGCCCCATGGTCGAGTCCCTCCTCTTCAGAGGCCTGCTCAACCCCGGAGACGACCACCGCGGACTACGCGACATCGTCGAGGTCCGCATCACCCTCGACAACGCCCTGACCGAACCCGTCACCCAGGCCTGGAAGAACCGCCAGGACCCCGAGCTCGACACCCTTGTCGAGGAGATCGAGGAGATCGCCTCGAAGCGGGAGCTCTTCACCGACCAGGATCGCCGTTTCCACATGCGCCTGCTCGAGCCCCTGGACAACCACCTCTTCCTGCACCTGACCGAGGCCTTCTGGGCCGTCCACACCCTCACCGTCCCCCTGCTGGGAGCCCCCAGGCCTGAGGACATGGTGGCAACCGCCCGAGCACATCGGGACATGCTCCAGGCCGCCCGCGCCGGGGACGCCCAGGCCTACCGCCAGGCCGTTACTCAGCACTACGCCCCGCTCCTGGCGGCCCTCACCTGAACCAACCAGCAGCCGACTCATTCAAGGCCCGAAGTTTTCTCACGGCGAAGCAGAGCTGACTTCACGGCGACCCCGTAGCGGAATCGTCCAATGCCCCCGTCGGAACGCCGCACCCGGAGGCACGGGACGAACAGCGCCGCGGCGTTACGCGCACAGGCCGAGGCCGCGGCCCAGGAGGCGGCCGGATTCCCGCTGATGCGGGCAAGCTCGGTGTAGGTAGTGTGGTGCCGGCAGGGACCTCACGGAGTCTGGACCAGGCCCGCTCGATGAAGGGACCGCCGACCTGGAGAACGGGGACATCACCGGGAGCGCTGCTCTCGCCGCGGTAGTAGGAACGTACGGCAGCGACGGCACGGGCCAGGAGCCCATCGCACTCCACTTCCGGAAGCGCCTCGGTGTGGGATGGCCTCAGGCTCGGGTGGATGAGCCCGACCAGCTCCGCGATCTCGGCAGTCCATCCCGAGGCGAGCACGTAGTCGGTCCGGGCGACGCCGTCAGCGGCGCCATCGGCACACCACCATGGCCCGTAACGAGGGTGAAGGGGCCATTAGGGGTGCTCACGGTGCAGCTACGAGCTGCGTCGGTCTTCATCGCCATGGAGTCAGGCTACGTAGCGTTCCATGTATGTTCCACCAGTCTGGGCACTGGCCACCGAGGAGCAGAAGAGCCCGCCAACCGTTAAGGCTGGCGGGCTCTTCTCGCGGTATACGTGGAGATGGGGGGAATCGAACCCCCGTCCGACGGACGCACAACAGGACTTCTCCGGGTGCAGCTCGCTAGCGATTTTCTCAGCCCCGACGTCTCACGCGAGCAAGGACGCCGACGGGCCCAGTCGATGAAAAGTCCCGAGAACCCTACCGACACGGGCTCTCAGCAGTGGCTTCCTAGATGACGCCAGGAACCGGGGCGGAAGCGCTCCCCGGGCTGACGGACTTCGAGGCTCGCTCAGGCGGCGAGGGCGAAGTCGGTGCGAGTGTTATCGGCACCTATTGGTTCGCGCAGAGCGTTGACGAGATGACTGCGCATCCTCGACCCGCTTCTCCTGAACCTACGACCGTCGTCGAAACCGATCATCCCCTGTGGAGTTGTCACCGGTCTGCCGAAGCCTGACCGGAACGTGCTCTCAGCGAAGCCAAATAATCTTAGCAGACAGAGAGTGATCACTGTCGGAGGACTACACCACACAACATCTCGGGAACCTGGTCACCTGCGGCGATGGTGGGTCAGCGACTCGAACGAATATCATGACAGAACAGGCCGGTTGCCTCGTGGTGGCCTCGGCCCTCCTCTGCACAGCGTCAAGGAGAGTGTCATGGACACACGCCTGTTTCCCGCCCTGGACCGCGAGATCCCAGTCATCGGCACTGGTACGTGGCAGCTGGGCATTGATCTGAGCGAAGTCGATCCTTCTCGTGCCTTCAGCAATCTCGATGCAGCGTGCGCCTCGGGGGTCACCTTCATCGATACGACCGACGCCTATGACAACGGCGCCTCAGAGAGGTTCCTCGGTGAGTTCCTCTCCGCTCGTCCTCGTACCGGACTCACGGTGGCCACGAAGATGGGGAGGAGCAGTGGAGAGAAGACGTATCCCACCGACGCCTTCAGTCGAGACCGTGTTCTTCACTGGAACGACCGCTCCCGGAAAAATCTCGGCACCGAGACCATCGACATTGTCCATCTGCATGCTCCTCCCATCGAGCTACTTCAACGCCGGCACCTGTGGGAGCTCCTTGACGAGCTGGTCGAGACCGAGCGGATACGCTGCTACGGAGTGAGTGTCCTCACCTGCGCCGAGGCTCTCGAGGCGATTCGACACCCGGGTTGCGCGAGCGTGGAGATCATCGTGAACGTCTTCCGGCACAAGCCCCTGGAGGAAGTTCTCCCCGCCGCGCGCAAGTCCGGGACCGCAGTGATCGCGAGGGTTCCGCTACCTGATGGGCTGCTGTCCCATAACCGTCGTCGTGGTAGTACACCCGCACCGCCCGGATCGGTGGCGGCCCTCGACGCCGGCTGGATCTACTCCGTGGTCCCCGACGAGGTGGGGATGCAAGCCGCCCATGAGTTCTCCGGCCTGTGCCGCCGGCTCGGCCCCGAGCATGTTCCACCGGTACAGATCGCCCTGCGGTGGCTCCTGGATCAGGAGGGCATCACCTGCATCCTGCCTGACGCTCGTAGTCTCAATCAGGTACGCTCCAACGCCCGTGCAGCCGAGCGGCCACCGCTGAGTCAGGAGATGCACACTGCGGTGAAAGAGCTCTACGACCGTCTCATCAAGCCCTACGTACACCAGCACTGGTAGGACTGGACGACACGAGGGAAGGCCGCGCAGGCTAAACAAGCCGTGCGGATGATCACGGCGGTCTCAGCCCCGACGTCGGTTCGCGGCCGCCATTGCTCGCGCCGCCTCCCGCTTGTCCTGAGCCTCGCGCAGCGCCTGACGCTTGTCCCAGTCCTGCTTCCCCCGGGCCAGGGCTACCTCCAGCTTGGCGCGCCCGCCGATGAAGTACAGCTCCAGCGGAACCACGGTATAGCCCTTGGCCTGAACCCGGCCGGCGAGACGCTCGAGCTCGCTTCGGTGCAGGAGCAGCTTGCGCTTGCGACGCGGGGAGTGGTTGTTCCAGGTTCCCTGCAGGTACTCGGGAATGTGGGCGCCCTGGAGCCATGCCTCGCCTTGGCGGTCGATCTCGATCCAGGCCTCGGTGAGCGAGGCCCGTCCCATGCGCAGCGCCTTGACCTCTGTACCGGTGAGGACCAGCCCCGCCTCGTAACGATCCTCAATGAAGTAGTCGTGAGTCGCCTTGCGATTGCGAGCTACCGTCTTATGAGCGTCAGAGGCGGCCTTGGCCTTCTGCCCGGCAGTGGGCTTGGCGGCCCGGGCGGACTTCCCAGCGGGTGTCATCGGCCTGTCCTTTCACGAGTGCGAGCTGCTGGCGCGCACGACTGCGCACAGGACCATGAGTCTACGGGGGCCGGTCAAGCCGGCTCGGTTAGAAACCGGGCAAGGTCATCGGATCGATGTACGCCCCGTCCTGCGCCACCTGGAAGTGGACGTGCGGCCCGGTTGCGTAGCCGGAAGAGCCGGTTGACCCGACGACATCCCCACGGTTGACGTACTGACCATCGGCGATGCTCCGCCCCGAGAGGTGACACAGGGTGATGACGTAGGAGTGCCCGTCGATGATGCCACCGTTGATGTCGATGCCGATGCCGCAGGACTCGGAGTTCCAGTAGGTGGCCACGCCGGAGACCGCGGCGTACTGCGGCGTGCCCTCACTCGCGGCGAAGTCGACCCCCTGGTGACCGGTCCCGGTCCCGGTGACCGGGTGGACGCGGTAGCCGAAGGGAGAGGTCACCTCGAGGGGACCGGTGATCGGGTGACCGATGTACCCGTTTCCCAGCGAGTCCGAGGCGATGGAGCTCGAGGGAACCGATGGCATCTTTCCGGCGCTGGCGGCCGCCCGGTTGGCGGCGTCGATCTGGGCGACTCGGGCGGCAGCGGCATCCGCATCGGCGTTGGCCTGATCAAGCTGGGTCTGCAGGTCGCTCTTTCGGCTCTCCAGCGCCGATGCGGCTGCCTGCTTCTGGGCGGCCAGCTTGGCGACCTCATCACGCTTGGTCTTGGCAGTGTCCCGAGCGGTCTCGGCATTGGCCTTAGCCGTGTCCGCCTCGGTCTTGAGAGTGCCGACCCGAGTGGTGGCAGCATTCTGCCTGGCCTCACGATTGGCGTTCTGAGCGCGCTCCACCTCCGCAGCGGAGAGCACCGCCTCCTGGACCCCAGAACCGATCTCAACAGCTGAGGCACGTCGGTTGAGGTCCTCGACGTCCTGCGAGGACAGGACATAGCTCCACGAGGTGACCGAGTTGTCTCCCTGGTAGGTCGACACCACGATCTCCCCCACGGAGTCCGAGGTCTCCGAGGCCGTTTTCTTGGAGGCATCCGCCTCCTGCTTCACCGCGTCGAGGCTGTTCTGAGCCGTGGTCAGGCGGTCAGTGGCGATCTGCTGCTCTCTCTCCTTCTCGGCCAGAGTCGTCTCAGCGCTAGTCAGCGCGGTCTCCGCCGCACTCAAGGAGTTCTGAGCATTTTGCAGTGAGATATAGGCCTGCCCAAGGTCGGCGCTGACTCCCTCGAGGGAGGAGATGACCTCCTGCTGCTTACGCTTGGCCTCATCCTGTTTCGCAACGGCGTCGTCGCGCTCGTCGGCCAAGGAGATGTCCCCGGAGTAGAAGAAGGCGAGACTGACGGCAGCGAGGGCGCAGATCGCGGCGCGGCGGTGTGAGCGATGCAGGAACGGACGAGACGGCATGTGAGATCAGATCCTCGTGTACTTGGACAAGGAGAAGGCGGAGGAGATCGCGGCCAGGGCGATGGCCGCCAGGATGAGCCAGGGCGATAGGAAGAGGACGTCCCTGGTACTGATGAAGGCGCTGGTGAAGGAGATCGAGGAGGCGAGCCACCCCTCCACGACGTAACGGACCCCCACCCACAGGGTGACCACCGCCAGGACCGCGCCGGTCAATGCCGCGATCACTCCCTCCAGTATGAAGGGCAGCTGAATGAAGAGGTTCGAGGCGCCCACCAGACGCATGATCCCTGTCTGACGGGAACGGGACATAGCCGACAGCCTGATGGTCGTCGAGATGAGCAGGACCGCGGCAACCGCCATAATGGTCGCCAGCCCCCCGGTGATCCACGAGGCGCGGTTCATCACGAGGAAGAGGGGCTCCAAGGTGGAACGCTGGTCGACCACGCGCTCCACGCCACTGTGTCCCTCGAACTGCTCGGCCACCAGCTTGTAGTTCTCAGCGTCCTTGAGCTTGATGCGGAAGGACACGGGCATCATGTCCTCCGTCGCGTTTCTCCCCACGGCGGACTTGGCGTAGGCCTTCATGAAGTTCTTGTAGGCCTGGGCCTTGGTCTCCATCTGGTAGGACTTGACGTAGCCGGACGGAGCTCCACTGGTAATGAGGTTCTCGACCTCGCTGATCTGGGCGGCAGTGGCCTCTCCGTCGGCACAGTTGGGGGAAGCCGATGCCTTCGGGCACATGTAGACCGAGACCTCGACCTTGTCGTACCAGTCGCCCTTCATGGTCGAGATCTGGCTCTGCAACAGCGACGAGGCGCCGACGAAGAGCAGGGAGACGAAGGCGACGAGAACGACGGACACCGTCATCGCCAGGTTCCGGGATATGCCCTTGGCGGTCTCCGAGAGGACGAAACGCAGTCTCACAGTTCTTCTCCTTCAGCGGTCCGAGCCGTAGACACCGCGGTGCTGGTCGCGTACGACCTCGCCGCCCTTGAGCTCGATGACGCGTTTACGCATCTGGTCGACGATCTCGTCATCGTGGGTCGCCATGACGACCGTGGTCCCCTGCCGGTTGATGCGGTCGAGCAGACGCATGATCCCGACCGACGTCGAAGGATCCAGGTTCCCAGTCGGCTCATCGGCCAGGAGGAGCTTGGGGCGGTTCACCATGGCGCGGGCGATCGCTACACGCTGCTGCTCACCTCCGGAGAGCTCGTGCGGGAGACGCTTCTCCTTGCCGGCCAGCCCCACCAGGTCAAGAGCCTCTGGCACAGCGGACAAGATGTAGTGGCGAGGCTTGCCGATGACCTGGGACGCCAGCGCCACGTTCTCCAGCACGTTCTTGTTCTCCAGGAGCCGGAAGTCCTGAAAGACGAAACCGATCTCCTGCCGTAGCTGTGGCACCTTCCAGGAGGAGATGTGAGACAGATCGCGACCCAGCACGTGGATACGCCCCTTGGTGGGACGTTCCTCCCGGATGACCAACCGCAGGAAGGTCGACTTTCCCGACCCCGAGGCCCCGACGAGGAACACGAACTCGTCGCGATTGACCTTGATGTCGACGTCGTCTAGCGCCGGACGGGCCCCTCGGTCGTAGACCTTCGAGACATGGTCGAAACGGATCATCAGCTCGCTACTCCCCCTGCTGCACCCCGAGCACGGCGCCCGGGTTCATGGCGTTACCGCCACCGTATGCGCCGACACGCCAATTTCCTGCCGTGACACGCCCAGCGTCGGTGTGGGTTGTTCTGGCTGCGACAAGGTGTGATCCTCCTGTGATCGAAAGTCAGTCGGCTTCCACCTTCCAACAGTTCGTCAACAATGCGCCTAGGCTTGCGACCATGAGTGAGATCTCCTTGTCCCACGCGCTGTCACAAGCCTTCGAGGACCGCGTCGATCTGGGGTCCTGGGCCGGCTTCACCGCATCACTGGCCCGGTTCCTGGAGCAGGTGTGCATGCCCGCGCCGAGGCCGGCCACGCAGCGGGGAGACGCTCCCGACTCCGTCACCGGCCCCGGGATTGATCCGTCTGGAGGGACCCTCCTGCTGACCGCCCCGACCACCATGGTCAAGCCCGAGGAGCTGGCCCCGAAGGGACGCTGGGCGCAGCTCCTGCTGCAGCTGAGGCTGACTGCTCCCCTGGTTCCCTCCCCCGAGCTGCCCGGCGTTGTCCTGGTCGGCCGTTCCGACGGGATCGAGGTCTCGCTACCTGAGCTCGATGCACAGGGCAGAGTGCTGCTCGGCCCCACGGAACGAAGGATCCTGGGCGCTATCGGGTGGGAGGAGAGCGGTCACGTCTTCACCCGGTTGCTGTCCGACGGCGACGAGACGGCCGACCTGGTGACCCGCATCCTCATCGAGGTGCTCGAGGTGGCCCATCCTGCGGATCTCGACTTCCTTCTGCGAGCCCATTCCGACGTCAGCTGAGCACTGCCACTCACTCAACCGCCTGCTCAACGAGGTCATCGGCGAGCTCGTAGGCAGGCCAGTGCTCCGCGTGCTCCTGCACCTCTAAGGAGGCCGTACCAGTGACGAGGGACTCGGGGGTGTCCGACGGCAGCGCGCACGACTCGGGGGAGTCTCCTGCTGCTTGTTCCTCCTGCGCCGCCGGGGCCGATGCGCTGCCCGCCGTCACTACAGTGTCCCAATGCTCTGATGAGAGGTGGTACTCAGGACCAGACTCGGCACCGGACTCGAGCGAGGTCTCCCCTGCACCGGCGCCCGAGGCTGCCGAAGGCGCCGACTCAACGACCCTCACACGCGCAAACCGGGACTCTCCCCGCGTCAGGTCATGACCTGCTGCCTGCAGCGTGATGACATTGGTTTCATGCCTTCTGCCATCACTCTCCCAGGTCTCCTGCGAGAAGCGTCCCACGAGCAGAACCGCATCACCCTTACGCACCGAGTGACTCAGGTTGGCGGCCAGCTGGCCCCACGCCTTGGCGGTGAACCAGATCGTGTCTGCGTTGTTCCAGCCCTGATCGGTGCGGTAGGTCGGGGTGACGGCAACACGGAACCGACAGTAGGGACGGGCCTTCTCCCCGACCCGGGACAGAACCGGATTCGTTCCAACGACGCCTTGGACGGTGAGGTCGAGCTGACGAGTCATGAGGAATCTCCTTGGTCGCAGACGGGCGGCTCCATGTCGCCCCTTGACCACAACCGTGCTCGTTCACCGCACAGCTTGCCCAGCAGCACCTGCTGCGAGTCCTCACGTCTGAGGCTGCAGATGCAGACTGGCAGGCTGTGGCCACCAGAAGACCGCGGAGAATCGGGGCTACAGCCCCAGAGCGGCCTGCAGTGTCCGATGTTTCTTCAGGACTTCGGCAGCGGGCCGGCTCAGTCCTCGCTCAACCACGGCCTCCAGGCGAGCACGCACCTGCTGCCCGTAGCGTTCAGCCTCACGGCGCGCTCGGGATCGCCGGCGTGCTGCTGCCAGCAGTGCCGCCATGATCCCGAGGACGATGACGCAGACGGGAACGATCTCGACGCTGTTGAGCAGAGCCTGGACACCCGTGCGGGCGACGGATGCGACCAACCACGAGAGCCCACCGAGCACGAGAAGAAGCCCTCCCCACCACAACAAGTCGATCGCGGGCTGGCGATGTCCCGGGAGCGGCACTGATCCGACGGCCTCAGCAGTCTGTCCCGTCAGGGTCTCAGGCGGCACGACGGATGACTCCATGCTTCGGGCCCAGGCGGGAGGCAGACCCTGCGAGGTGCGGTGCACCCAGGTCGAGTGGGCAGAAGCCACTGCGGTACGCGAAGGAGGCTCGGGGCGTGCCAGCGCTCTGGGAAGAACCTTGGACAGACCGGCTCTCACCGAGTCCTCCACCGCCTGGGCACCGGAGGCCTGCAGCAGCACCTTGGTGGTGTCCTCGGTCAGATCCGCATTGAGCTCCACCTTGCCCTTGGCCACTGTGGGACGCAGGCGGCGCGTGATCGCATCGAGCTCGGCCGAGGCCGTGCGAGCCGCGTTGGACTCCCGAGCGACGCGCTGGCGCAGCAGATCGCGCACGACGTCGAGATTGTCACCGCGCACAGCCGATACCGGCAGCACCTGAACTCGACTGAGGCCGTCCTCCTTGAGCAAGGAGCCGACGTCGTCGAGCAGGCTCGCCAGCCCGCTCTCCGGGAGGGTGTCCACCTGGTTGACCAGGACGAGCATATCCTCCTGACGGGCCCCCAGCCCACGCAGATAGCCGTCGTGGAGGGCCGCATCAGCGTACTTCTGAGGATCGACGACCCATACGAGGATATCGGCCAGCGGTACGAGCCGGTCCACCTGCAAGGAGTGCTCCGTGGTCACCGAGTCGTAGTCGGGGACATCGAGCAGAACCAGCCCGGACATGCTTCCCTGGTCCTCGGCGTCAAGAATCGAGTCCCTTCTGATCCGCCGTTCTGAGGAGACCCCGAGGAAGTCCAGCAGCGGTCCGGCATCGTCGCCCCAGGAGCAGGCGGCGGCCCGCGACGTCGTGGGCCGACGCGCACCAACGTCCGCGAAGTTCAGCTGAGTCAAGGCGTTGAACAGGGAGGACTTGCCTGAGCCAGTACCACCGAAAAGCGCTATGACCGTGTGATCGACTCCCAGTGCCAGGCGTTGAGCCACAGCATCAAGTGCCTTGTGAGCAGGGATCGACAGCGAGGCCGGCACCTCGGTCGGACACATGCGCAAGGCATCGCGCACCGCGTTCAGACGGGCGTCGAGGTGAGCGGCGTCGAGCGCCTCGAAGCCTGGTTGCGCAGTGGACGCGGGAGGGGTGGAGGAGATGTCGGGCTGACTCATGCTGTGGCTCCGGGACGAGTGAAGGGCTTGAGCTCGCCCGAGCGCAGACGCAGCGCAGCGGCGAACCCGGGGGCGGGGGCGAGCGAGATCGCCGCCCCCTTGGGGACAGTTGCAGTCAGCGCCTCCGTAACCGCTTCCACCAGGAGGGTACCGGCTTGACGAGTCTGCTCCTCCAGCCCCAGACGTCGGGCGGCTAGGACGGCTCCGTCGACACCGGCGGCCGCGGAGATGAGGAGATCGATGACGCTGGCGGGAGCCAGTCTACGAATGCTCTGCGGAATCTCGATATTGGCCTCGAGGTAGCCGACCCAGGCGTCAATGGTCACCACCGCCTCATCGCCCTGCCCCAGGATCCTGGTGGCACGATCACCGGCGCCCGCCTCCGCCCAGGCCCGCTCCGCCTTGGCACTCAGAGCGACAATCGCGGCCTGGAGCTGGTTGGTGAGGGCCTCGCGGGCATCGTTGGCCAGGTGGGCGAGCCCCTCGGCACGAGCCCTGTCCGCTCGCCCCAGAAATCCCCTGCGCATCCTGCCCCCCTGCGCCAAGGAGGCGAGCGGGCCACCGGATGAGGCCAGCGTGATCCAACGAGTGGCCGTAGCACCCTGCCCTGCGGAACCGGACCCGATGTCGGCGCTCAAGGATTCGATCGCCACGTCCCTCAGTCCCTGGCACTCCTTCTCCAGGTCCTGCGCCACCGCCTCCTGGGCATCGACGTCGTCGGCCAGGCGTTCCAGATCGGTACGCAGGGTGCTCCACACTCCTCTGCCTGTACGACGCACAAGACCGGCTGCACGGTGACGGCCGGCGAGAAGCCGCAGCCATTCGCGCAGCTCGGTGACGCCGTCACCTGACAGCAGCCCCTCGTGCGGCCCGGCATCTGGTATGACGAAGAAGGGCGCCTCCGACAGCCCCAGTCCCTGCAGGCGGGTGATGAGATCTCGACGCACCTCGGACAGGATCTTCGCCGGCACCCGGTTGAGAACCACACCGATGGGGGTCTCGCGGCGTGTGGCCTCCTCCAGGGTCATCCAGGGCGTCTGGTCGCCGTACCGCGCCGCAGTGGTCACGAAGAGCCACAGGTCGGCGGCCTCGAGCAGCCTGCCCGCGAGCTCCCGGTTGGCCTCGTGCACCGAGTCAAGGTCCGAGGCGTCGATAAGCGCCAGCCCCGCTGGGATCGCGGAGGACACCTCCTGGCGGCAGACCTCCGTCAGAGGGTGCTCGCTGAGCGACTCCATGTCCTCGGGGTTGGCCACCAGGACCGGAGTCCGGGTGGTGGGGCGCAGCACCCCGGCGTCCGAGACCTCCTGGCCGAGCACGGAGTTGACGAGCGTCGACTTTCCGGCACCCGTAGAGCCTCCGATCACCACGACGGACGGGACGTCGGCGTCCTGGAGACGAGGAATCACCTGATCGCGCACCTGTCCAATGAGACCGTCGCGAAGCGTTCGAGCAGCCTCGATTCCGTCGGCACTGAGGGCCAGGTCGAGGCGCTCGAGGTCCCTGACCAGGTCAGTGAGGACTTCGAGGAGCTGAACACGACTCAGCGAGGAGACGGGGGCATCGTCCTCGGAGTGGCGCGAGGGGACAGGAGCGGGCATGTGCCAACCCTATGAGCACAGCAGAGAAGAGTCGACGATTGATCTCGACAGTTCACACCACAGGTGTCGTGAAACCGGCGAGAGCCTCCTGATACTCCGCTGTGACAATCGGCTTCACGCGCTCGCCACTCTTGAATACGGGGAAGCACGACGCCCCAGACCAGGATGCCGACAACTACGAGAGCAGCGAGCGGAGCGTTCGTCGCCGAGCACGACACCTCCATCGCGCTTCTTCGCCCCGACACCCCGAGCGGTGATCTTCCTTGAAATCCCGGCCTTCTCAAGACCGTTATCCAGTGCCCCCGGCCGGACTCGAACCGGCAACCTGCGGATTAGAAGGCCGATGCTCTATCCATTGAGCTACGGAGGCGTGCGCATGCGCCGAACCAGACTACGCCATCGATCGGGAGGTTCCGACCTCGAGGGCGGGCGAGGCGACGTCGCCTCCAACACCGGGAAACCATCACAAGGCAATCACGCAGCCATCGCGGATGCGTATCGATCCGAACATGCGGACGATTGCGCATAGCCACTTCAGGCCGGTTCCCAAAACGCTCGCTACCCAGGCCGCAATACGGTCGTAACAACACTGCAATCACTCCGCAACCGAACGGAACGACACACCATGTCGACCCACCCCGCCGGTCACAACGGGATTATACGTATCCAACATCACACTGGGGAGTGCTCACTTTTAGCGGCGACATCGAAACAGCAGTATCGTGGCGGGAGTCCCATGACACACGCCCCGGAAGGACCGCGCCTTGTCCGTTCCCGCACTCATCGTGCGCTCTCTCTCTGCCCAAGCCTCGATGGAACCTCACACCTTCGCCAGAGCCTTCACCGTGGGAAGGGCACCTGACAGCGATGTTCAGATCGTCCACCCCCTCGTGTCTCGTACGCACCTGCTGGTGACCCCTACCCCAACCGGGTGGGCCGTGAGCTGCCAGGGTCGCAACGGCATGCTCGTCAACGGTTCCGTCACGCGCGAGGCACTCGTGGCTCAGGGCACCCGTATCCAGCTGGGCGATGCCTCCGGACCAGCGCTCGGACTCACCCCGATCGCGTCCGGCGCCGCTTCCCAACCCGGTTCCCCGATTCAGTCGCAACCGCTGGGTCAGCAGGCCCAATCGGCGCCAAGCGCTCCCGTCGTCCCGTCTCAACCGAGCGCGGCCTCGGCACCACAGGCCAGGCCCCTCCTCCAACCCCTTTCCGGTCTGCCTCCGACGACAGCTGCCCCGGTACAGGCCCGTCCCATGCCTGGATCTATGGGTTCAGCCGCGTCAGCCGCGACCTATGTCGCGTCCGGAAGTCCTCACGGCGCACCGTCATCAGGTTCGGCGAACTCAGGTGCCTTCCCCTCCTCCCGCCACACGCTCAGTTCCTTCCGCATCACCTCCTCGGGCACCATCGGGCGGGCCCCCGACAACACCCTGGTCCTGGACGACCCGCTCATCTCCAAGCACCACGCCCGTATCGATGTCTCACCCAACAGCTTGGTCGTCACCGACCTGGGATCCACCAACGGCATCTACGTCGAAGGTCAACGAGTCTCGCAGGTCCAGGTGACCCGCCCCGTGCTCCTGGGGCTGGGCTCGACCTTCATCGCACTGAGTCCGGATGGCCTGTGCGAGGTCCAGGTCGCAGGCGGTGCCGGTGGCGAGCTGGTGGGTAAGGACCTGACATTCCGCGTCAACAACGACAGCCTGACGCTGCTCGACGGCATCTCGTTCTCACTGCCGGGCAACGAGCTGCTGGCCGTCGTCGGACCATCGGGCGCCGGTAAGTCGACGCTGCTCAAGGCTCTCACCGGCGAGCAGAAGGCTCAGGAGGGCCAGGTGCTCTTCAACGGACTGGATGTCTACGAGCACTATCCGGTCATGCGCAACAAGATCGGCGTGGTCCCCCAGAGCGACGTCATCCACTCCGCCCTCACTGTCCGCAAGACGCTCGAGTACGCCGCCGAGCTGCGCTTCGCCAAGGACGTCTCCAAGGCCGAACGGCGTCAACGCATCGCCGAGGTCCTGGAAGACCTCGATCTGACCGCGCATGTGGACAAGCGCGTCAAGAAGCTCTCCGGCGGTCAGCGCAAGCGGGTCTCCACCGCCATCGAGCTGCTCACCCGCCCCAGCCTCCTGTTCCTCGACGAGCCCACCTCCGGTCTGGACCCCCAGCTGGACCGTGACGTGATGGACCTGCTGGCGTCCCTGGCGCATGGGACTCGTCCCGGTGACAGCGGCCGCACGGTCGTCGTCGTCACCCACAATGAGAACCACATCGACCGCGCTGACAAGGTCCTCATCCTCGCCGCCGGTGGGAAGCCCGTCTACTACGGTTCCCCCCGGGAAGTACTCCCCTACTTCCGTCAACGGCTCAACGAGATCGCCTCTCAGGGCCGCCTGCTGCTCAACACCCCGAAGGGCACTCTGCCCGACCCGCCCGCCGTGGACGGCTACGCCGATGTCTACGCCCTCATCCGCAACCACACCGCAGAGCTGCGTCAGTACATGGAGGCCACAGTGCCCTCGACGCGGCGCGGAGGGGCTCCCGCTGCGGCCGCCGGACCGGCGACGCAGGAGAAGCCGCCCAAGCAGCAGTCCGTGCTCCGGCAGGTCTCGACCCTCGTGCGACGCCAGCTGAGGATCGTAGCGGCCGACCCCTCCTACCTCGCCTTCATGCTGCTGCTCCCCATCATCATGGGACTGCTGACCAAGGCGATCGAGGGGAGCGACGGCTTCGCGGTCCCCCACTACCCGGAGCCCACTCCCCCGACGCCGGAGAACCCCACTCCCCAGGTCATCAAGTACTCCAGCCAGGCCCTGCAGCTGCTGGTCATTCTCATCACCGGCGCGGCCTTCTCCGGAATGTCGGCCACCATCCGCGACCTCATCGGAGAGCGGGACGTCTTCCTGAGGGAGAAAGCCGTTGGTCTGAGATCCGGCGCCTACCTGTTCTCCAAGGCGACCATCCTGGCGCTCATCACCACCGTTCAGACCGCACTGATGATGGGAATCGCTCTGGCCCTCAACAAGGGCCCCACCGATGCCGTCATCCTGGAGGGGTGGCCGGGACTGGAGCTGGCCTTCTGCTGCTGGGCCGTCGCCTTCGTCTCAGGACTCCTCGGACTGGCGGTCTCCGCGATGGTCTCCTCCTCCGAGCAGGTCATGCCGGTCCTAGTGGTCTCAATCATGGCCCAGCTGGTCCTGTCCGGCGGCATCATCCCGATCTCAGGACGGGCGGTCTTCGAGCAGCTGGCCTGGTTCATGCCATCGCGGTGGGGCTACGCGATGGCCTCCTCCACCCTGGAGATGCTCGCCATCATGCCCAACCGCGACGACGCGCTGTGGAAGCACGAGACCGCGCAGTGGCTGACGAACTACGGCCTGCTCTCAGCCATCGGCCTGGCCTGCATGGTGGCGTGCTACATCGCCCTGGCCCGCCGCGGGCGTCGCTGAGCCGTTTCGACCGTCCCGACACGAACGCCGGGGTGCCGATCACAGAGATGGTCGGCACCCCGGCGCCGTGTATATCGCATGTACGCCTACTTGCTGGTGATGCTGGAGACCACCAGATCAAAGGTGTAGGAGGATCCTTGAGCGACCAGAAGACGGGCGTCGCTCTGGTCCTTCGCGGGAACGACGGTGCCGCCGTAGGCGCCCGGAACCTTCCAGCCGACCTTGCCCGTATCGGGCGATACGGCAACGACAAGGTTCCCCGGATCACTGTCCGACAAGCTGTACTCTCCGACCTCCACCAGCGCCTGGCCGTCACTGAGCAGCCCAATGGGCCTGATGTGGCACCCCTCGCTCTGTGTGAACTCGGGCAGCGCGAGCTTCTTACTGCCAACCTTGGCCGTGCAGGCACTGGTGTCGACGACGACGTCGACCGTGCCGCTGGGACCGATGACGGGGGTGGTCGAGGACGATGCCTTTGCCAAGGAGGAGTACGCATCCTTCAGTGACGAGGCATCCAGTGGTGCTGACGACGCCCACCAGTGCTTCTCCGAGAACTTTCCTGAGACGGTTCCCGCCTCACGACCGTTGGCCTTGTAGATCGTGGCCCCCGAGGACGTCACCCTCGAGAAGGCCTCCGGCCCGGACTCGATATTGAAACCACCGGGGAATCGAGTGTCCTTGTCGAACTCCGAGTCCGGCTGCGCACCGGGCTCCGAGACGAGCACCTCGCCGCTCTTGGCCGACAGCACCTGGAACTGTCGCGAATTGATCTCATAGGTGAGGATGAAGCCGTTATCGACCCGGCCTCCCTTGTACTGGCCAGAAGCGCGCCATTTCTCCTTGCCGGATGCGTCGTACCCCCTCATGGGGCCTCCGTCGGAGACCTCCCCCTTGTCGGACACGATGCCGAGCTCCTGCGTCGCACCGATGTAGAAGGCCCCCTGGGAGAAAGGCGCCTGAGAGGTCTTGCCCTCAGCCCCGATCACCGTGGACGCGTCATTGGTCTTGGTGCAGAGCATCGAGCCGCCGCCCCAGGGCCGAACCTTGTAGCACTCACCGCTCCACACCGGCGTCGTCGTGCTCTTCGTGAGATCGACGAGGTTCGCCTTGCCATCGTGGTCGAAGGCCATCGTGGTCCCATCCGCGGACACGACAGGATTGGAGACATCCGAGTAGCGCAGATCCTCCCGAACACTGTTGCCCGCAGGCAGTGCCGCCGGCCACCTGTTGCCGATCTCCTGCCCGGAGAAGAAGTACCACCAGGTCGCGCTCGCCCCCACGACCGCCAGGACGGTGACCACTGCGGCCACAGCCACCCATCGACGACGCCACCACCGACGACGCGCACCGGCCTGCGGTCCGGCCGCCGTAGCGGCCGAGTCCTGAGAGCCCGGCCGGCTGTAGAAAGCGGGCGCGGAGGAGCTGTAGCCACCGGGCACGGCCGGCGCCGCGGGGACGGTGAGACCACCGGCGCTCGCAGTACCCGGGCTGGCCGGAACCTGTCCAGGACTATGGGCGTACTGCCCATTCACCAGAGTTGGCGCCTCCGGCGCGATCGCCATCGTGGCGGGGGTCATCGAGTGGCTCGGAGGCATCGCCGATGGCGCCATCGAATCCGTGGCCGAGGGGGCGTCCCAGTCATAGGGCATGACCGAGGCCGTTGACCGGGGCGGGGACGACAGCGTCGGCGCAGCCGGAAAACCCGCCAAAGTGGACTGCATGGCATCCAGGTGTTGAGCGACAACCTCGACGGGAGGACGCATATCGGGCTGCTTCGAGGTCATCGCAGCGATGAGCTCCCACAGCGCGTCGGGCACACCGTACGGACGGCCCGCGTCACGCCGAGCGTGCTGACCGAGCAGCTGGGCGGGCTCTCCCACGAACGGCGTCGTCCCGCAGGTCATCTCGTAGAGCATGATGCCCAGTGAGTAGATGTCGGCGGCGGAGGTGGGGGCCTGCATCGACAGGATCTCCGGCGCCATGTACAGCGGAGTGCCAATGGCCCCGGTGAGGTGGGAGGCGGAGAAGGTGTCGCAGATGCGCGCCACCCCGAAGTCCGCCAGCCGAGGGACGACGGCCTCCGGCACATTCCCTCCCGGCGCCATACCGGTGGCAACCGTCTCCGACGGGTCGCCGCCCCGGCTGGGACGCGAGCTGAGCAGGACATTGGCGGGCTTGATGTCCCGGTGAATCACCCCGGCCTGGTGAACCGCGGACAGCCCCTGGGCGATACGCGTTCCCAGGGAGGCCACTTGCGCAGGGGGCAGCGAGCCGCGCGCCCTCAGCAGATCGCGCAGGTCCCCTCCGTTGACGTAGTCCATGACGATCGCGAAGGTGGAGCCCTCGATGACGACGTCACGGATGGCCACGACGTAGGGGCTTCGTACCCGCAGCAGCGTTGAGCGCTCTTTGATGAAGCGCTCGACGACATCGGGATTCTCCACCAGCTCAGCGCGCAGCACCTTGAAAGCCAGGACCTCACGGGCGTCTGTACGCCGGCCGCGCCAAACCTCTCCCTGGGCACCTGCTCCGATCCGGGTCTCCATGATGTAAGAGCTTCCGAGGTGAAGGGGGGCGGGGCTTTGGGACATAAGTGCTCCGTGTCGCTCGGGGGCTGTCAGGCTTCGCGGAGACCTTATCGCGATCTCCGCGTCAATCGGACTGCTCCGCCAGGAGCCGGTCGCGAATCGCACTGCCCTCGCACGAGGCACGATGACCTGATGTCCGGCGCAATGGCTAAAGTGGAGTCCGTGAGCAAGCAGATGACAACCTCGGACCCGCTGGTGTGGATCGACTGTGAGATGACGGGCCTGGACCTAGGCGCTGATGCGCTGATCGAGGTCGCCGTCGTCGTCACCGACTATGAGCTCAGACCCTTGGCCGAAGGAATCGATGTGCTCATCAAGCCCTCCACCGCAGCGCTGGAGCAGATGAACGACTACGTGCGCACCATGCACACCTCCTCCGGCCTACTCGCTGAGCTGGAGGATGGGCTGACGATGGAGGCGGCCCGGAAGACGGTTCTGGACTATGTGACCTCCCTCGTGCCCGAGCCCCGAAGCGCCCAGCTCGCGGGGAACTCGGTAGGTACGGACAAGGCGTTCCTGGCCCGCGACATGCCCGAGCTCATTGAGCACCTCCACTATCGGATCGTGGACGTCTCCTCTCTCAAGGAGCTGGCCAAGCGCTGGTACCCCAGGACCTTCTTCCACGCCCCGAAGAAGACCGGCGGGCACCGTGCGCTGGCGGACATCCTGGAGTCCATCGACGAGCTGCGCTACTACCGGGCCGTCCTGTTCCCCAGCGGTGAGGGACCGAGCTCCCAGGAGTGCAAGGAAGCGGCTGAGCGCGTACTGGCGGAGCCGACCAGGTGACGGAGCCGACGAGGCTCGCAAAGCGAACGCGAAGCAACTCCGAAGTGACGCAGTGCACCGAGTTCGGTTTGGTGTGCGAAGAGATGAACGGATACAGTACCGATTCGTTGCGGCTTCGCCGTGCATGGTGGCTGTAGCTCAGTCGGCAGAGCGCCTGGTTGTGGTCCAGGAGGTCGCGGGTTCAAACCCCGTCAGCCACCCCATCCGCCTGTTTCGGCAGACCGCGCACTCCCCTTACTCTCAAGGCTCATATCTCAGCATTCAACGGGCACGGTGCCGCGTAGACTGGAACAGACCCTGACGTGCTCTGACGACGACCTTGGGGAAGCGACTCACCCATGCCTCCCCGTTCTCCTCACACGACAGCGGGCACCCGGGTCGCTTAACGCACTGGCAACCTCACGCTCGAGAAAGTCCCTCCCATGCAACGCCGCGACTTCCTTCTCGCCCTGGCTGCCGGAACCGCCGGCTGCCTCAGCTCCTGTGCCGCGATGCGCTCAGCGTCCCGTTCGGCCTCCTCATCGACTGCATCCACTGCGCTGACCTCACCCTCAACCTCCGCAGCCCCCTCACCGACACCATCACCGACACCGTCGCTCAGCCCACTCCACCTTCAGGACGGACCACCCCCACTACCTGCTCCCACTGCGGCGGATCCGCTCATCACCGGCCTGCCGGAGAACGTCGGCAACGTCGTGGCCATCACCATCGACGACGGCGTCGACTCCTCAGTGGTGGACGCCTACCTTGACTTCGCCAAGGACTCGGGAGTCCGCCTCACCTTCTTCGTCACAGGCGTCTACCCGAGCTGGACCGACAACCGGAACAAGCTGCTTCCCCTCGTGGAATCGGGACAGGTCCAGCTGGCCAACCACACCTGGACGCATCCGGATCTGACGACACTGTCTGAGGGGGAGATTATTGACGAGCTCACCCAGTGCGAGAACCTGCTGCGCAACACGTACGGCGTCACGGGCACTCCCTTTATCCGACCCCCCTACGGCGGCCGCAGCTCCTTCACCGACTCGGTCTGCGCCAAAGCGGGATACACAACCACGACCATGTGGTACGGCTCGTTCGGAGACTCCGGGCAGCTCACGCCGGACGTACTTCTCGGCGAGGCGCAGAAGTGGCTGCTCGCTCAGCACATCGTCATCGGTCACGCGAACTTCCCCACCATCACTCACGTCTACGGCCAGATCATCGACATCCTTCGTCAGCGCTCCCTGATGACCGCCACGCTCGACGACGTCTACTTCGGCCCCGGACACAGCCGTCGCGTCTGACGCGACTCACAGCCCACGAGCCTCCTCGGCGTCACGGCACTCCTGCATCCGCAAGGAGTCGATCTCCGGGGTCCGGGGCAGGTAGACGATCTCGCAGCGCCCTTCGAGCTGCTCGTTGAAGGTGTCAATCCAGTCGTCGCCGATGACGAAGACATCAATGCCGTACTCATCGATGTCCTGGCTCTTCTGCCCCCAGGTCTGCTCAGGAACGACCAGGTCCACATACCGAATGGCTTCGAGCATCGCCTTGCGCTGATCGAAGGAGAAGTAGGCGCGCCTTCCCTTAGAGGCACTGAACTCATCGGTGGACAGAGCGACGATGAGATAGTCGCCCATCTCCTTGGCTCGGCGCAGCAGCTCAATGTGCCCGTAGTGGAGCAGGTCGAAGGACCCGTAGGTGATCACGCGTTTCATCAGAAATTTCCTCAGGATCGAGGCCATCGGCGTTTGTATGATTCATACAAGAACCGATGGCATTGTCGTTGGTTGCGCGTATAGCGGTTGATCGCGCTTGCAGTTAAGTCTATGCAGTTCCATCCCCCCAAAATTCGCTTGTTACCCCTCCGCAGCAGGGTTTCGACTATGGCGACGATCACCCATTATCGCTTAACTCAATGAATGCGCCGAACTGCGTTCCCACCCCCTGAGCCACAACTTCGCCAGCTGAGTCCATCATGTAACCCAACCCCCATATTCCGCGATATCACAACGATTACAAGCGGTTTCGGCGTCATCACAGCGGGCCCTGAACATCACATTCTGATTGCAGACAACCCAATTATGGCGACAGTCGTATTTCCACCTCTACGACACCACTACCGTTATATGAAAACGAGTAAAGAAGGCCTTCCCCCAGGCCTTGCCCACCCCAGAAGCTTGGAGGTCGTCTGTGGTCGCAGTAACCCCTACCCGGACCTTCCCCCGCCTTCCCCCGAGCACTTCAGGCAATCCGTCTCTGACCACATCGCCGCCCTTCCTCCCCTCAGACTTCTCGGCGGTACGACGAGACATGATCTCCTGGGCGCTATGGCTCTTCCTGGCGACTCTCATCAGGACACTGATGTCGGCGCATCGGATCCTCTATCCTCGGATGCTCCTGATAGGAATCACGTCCGCGGTTCTTATTCAAATGACCGCATGGTGCGTTACGTGGCGGTTCTGGCCGTGGGCGTCTACACGGGTCATGCCGTTCATCATCGTCGCGGGGGCGGGATTCATGATCGGATCCTGTTTCCTTGACCTCACCACGGAGGTCCACTTGCTACCGTGGACAGCCAGTGCCGCCGGATCCGTCATTGCCGTGGCAGGCCAGTGGGGACGCCGATTGAGATGGCGGGCTCGCGCACGGCGCAGCCTGGAGCCGGCCTCATGACCGTCGCGCTCCTCAGCGGTCTTGTGCTGACCGCTGGTGTCTCCGCGTCCTTGACCGCGGTTGTGATACCGCTTCTGAAGAGGGCGCACGTCATCGACGTGCCTAGGGACAGATCCCTCCACCAGCGTCCTGTCCCCCGCGGCGGCGGGCTTGCCATCGTCCTAACGGTCTCACTGACCGCTTGGGTGGCCGGGCTCGTGGCGCTGCACCGGTTCGGCACCGGAGCCGTTGTGGCAAGGCTCGACATCACCCTCATCGGGCTGACAACAGTGCTCGCCTTCGCACTGGTCGGTCTCGCCGAGGACCTGCTCTCCCTGGCCGTGCGGACCCGTCTGATACTCCAGCTCGCCCTGGGGGCGGGACTCGGGATCGCGGCATGCAGCGTGCTCGAGGCCTCGCTGTGGTGGGCGCCCGTTGTCAGCATGGGCACTGCCGTGCTGGTCAACGCCACGAACTTCATGGACGGCGCCAACGGACTGGCCTGCGGCCACGCGGTGGCGACCTCCCTGTGGTACGTCCTGGTCGCAACCGTGGCTCTGCTTCCCGGCCTGGGGCTCGTCATGATCTCGGTGGCTGGAGCGAGCCTCGGGTTCCTCCCCTTCAACGCCCCCCGAGCCAGGGTGTTCCTGGGCGATTCAGGATCATACGCACTGGGTGGGGCGTGGGCCTTCGCGGTGACGGTCTGCCTCGCCCAGGGCGTGGCCGTGGAGGCCGCCGTCGCGCCTCTCCTCGTGCTGCTGACAGATACCGGTTACACCCTGTGGATGCGGATGAGAACCGGACAGCGCTGGTATGAGCCGCACAAGCTTCACGTCTACCAGCGTCTGGTTTCGGCCGGATGGCCGCACTGGGCATCAGCTCTTCTGGTGACCCTGGCGGCCGTCTCGTGCTCCGCGCTGGCAGCGGGCAGCATCGTCTCCCCCAGTCGGATCTGGATGCCTCTGGTCGGCATGACCACGATCCTGTTCCTCTATCTGCAGACGCCCTCCATCGTCGGAGCGTCGAGCCCCTTCCTCACACCACGCGGAACCAGGTGAGGCATGCGGATCCTTCTCCTCATCCACTACTGGACCCCCGAGGTCGGCGCCCCTCAACGGCGCTGGAACCGGCTGGCCACGTCGTTGGTCTCGCGCGGTCATGAGCTCGCGGTACTGACCCCCTGCCCTCACTACCCCGGTGGTCGTCTCCTGGAGGATGACGTCCCTCACCGACCCGGCTCGGTCTCACGAGACGTCACCGGAGCCATCGTGCACCGGACCGCCTTCCGCTCGTACGATGCTGATCTGCGCCGACGTGGTGCCGACCAGCTGGTCGCTGCGGCCGACTCCGTGCGTCTGGGGGTCAGGCGCTTCAGCGGCGCGAACAGACCCGATGTCATCCTCGGGTCTGTTCCCGGGCTCCCCACCCTCCCGGCGGCACTGGCCCTCGGCAGAGTGCTCCGTCGTCCGGTCGTGGTGGAGCTGCGTGACGCCTGGCCGGACCTGTTCATGTCTGCTGAGCAGTGGGACTCATCATCCGCCCACGCCCCCACCGAGGCACAGGCGCCGCGCGGTCCCCTCGGAGCGGACATCGTCGGCCGGAGCGTGCGCAGCCTGATCCCGCCTCTGGTGACCAGGCTGGAGCGAGAAGCCACATCCGTGGTGACGACGACGGACTCCTTCGCGCGGGTCCTGCGCGCCCGAGGGCTGCGCCAAGTGGTGACAGTCCGTAACACCGGCAGTAACGTGCCCCCAGATAGGGACCTCATCAGCCGACGACCTTCGGACGGTGCCCTCCACGTGCTGTACCTGGGGACGGTGGGTCGTGCTCAGGGGATCGGCTGCGCGGTGAAGGCCGCGCACATCGCCCGGCAGCGCGGCACCCAGATCGTGCTGCGCATCGTCGGCGACGGCGCCCAGTACGATCAGGTCGCAACTTTGGCGCACCGGCTCGCAGCCCCCGTCGAAATGCGCCCCACCGTGCCTTGGGATCAGGTAGGACGGCACTATGCATGGGCCGACACGGTGCTGGTCAGCCTGCAGGACTGGCCGGCCCTGTCGCTGACGGTTCCCTCCAAGCTCTACGAGATCATGGCGATGGGCCTGCACGTGAGTGCCTCGGTCGAGGGGGAGGCTCGGCGCATCGTGGAGGATGCCGGTTGCGGCGACGTCACTGCCCCACAGGATCCTGAGGCCTTGGCCGCCTTGTGGATCAGCCTGGCCGCTGACCGCAACCGCCTGCGCGTGACGGGCGGGCAGCGGTGGTTGGAGGACAACGCCGACGCCAAGGAGATGGCGGAGCGCTACGAGTCCCTCTTGAAGCGGGCGACCGGTGACTGACGCCCAGATCTTGAGGAATCTGTCGTTACTGAGCACGTCCGCCGCCCGACAGCTGGTCGAGGACCCACTGCTGCTGGCCCTGCAGGCGACACGCAGACTGCCTGGGCCCTGGCGTGAACGCGCGGCCCGCGCAATCGGCACCGGTGCAGACGATGACGAGCTGCGCCGAGCGCTGTCGGAACTCATCGCCGACAGGACCGATTCCGCCCGCCGGGCACTGAGGCGGTCAGTACCCCGTTCGGCCGTGGGGCGCAGGCTCGCCGCTGAGCTGGCGGTCCAGCTCGGCGGCATTGAGCTGTGCCGCCTCGGCGTCGACGACCTGCCGGCGTCGATACGCGCACGGGACCTGTGGACCCGGGGGCACCTGAGTGCTGCGGTCCGTGCCCTGGACGGTGTGCCGGATGCCAGGGCGCACCAAGCCCGCCTGCGCTCACAGCTGGCCATGATGAGCCCGGGATTCCATCTCCCCCGGCTCACACCGTCAGCGAGCTGGACATCGCCCGACCCGACCGAACCACTCCGGGTCCTTCATGTGCTGACCAGCTCGCTGCCGCATACCCAGTCCGGCTACACCCTTCGCTCACACGCCCTTCTGCGGGCGCAGGCCTCCGCCGGCCTCACCGTACGGGCGGTGACTCGTATCGGCTACCCCGTCATCATCGGAAGGCCCGCGGCGCGAGCGATCGACATCGTCGACTCCATCGCTTACCGGCGGATTCTTCCGGCTCGCACTCAGGCGTCCCCGATCGCCCGGCTGACTCAGATGAGCCGTTCACTGGCCCGTGAGGTGGAGCGGTTCTCCCCGCACGTGCTGCACACAACCACCAACTACGTCAATGCCCTGGTTACCCAGTCCGTGGCCCGCTCCTATGGGGTGCCCTGGGTCTATGAGATGCGCGGAGTTCTGGAGTGCACCTGGGTGGCCAGCAGACCGTCCTGGCAGGAATCCGAGGCTCTGGGCTCCGAGCGCTTCGCGCTTCTGCGGGACAAGGAGGCCGAGATAGCCGGATGCGCCGACGCCGTCATCGTTCTCTCACAGGTCCAGGCGGAGGATCTCACCGCCCGGGGGATCGCTCCGGAACGAATCGCAGTCGTCCCCAACGCCGTGGACCCACAGGTCCTCGCCACCACCAGGCTGCCACCGGCTGATGCCCGCGCAGCCCTCGGGCTGGCCCGTGATGGCCTGTGGGTAGGGAGTGTCTCCTCCTTGGTCGGTTATGAGGGATTTGACGTTCTGCTCCAGGCGGTGGCGCGCGCCCGCGACCAGGGCGCCGACATTCGATGCGCTCTGGTGGGCGACGGGGTCAGTCGTCCTGGACTCGTGGCCCTTGCCGCGGAGCTGGGACTGGGCAGGTCGGTATGCGTCATTCCAGGACGGGTGGATCGCTCATCGGCCATGAACTGGTACCAGGCCCTGGATGTCTTCTGCGTGCCGAGGCTCGATACGCCGGTGTGTCGGCTGGTGACGCCGATCAAGCCGATGACGGCGATGGCGCTGGGACGGCCGGTGGTGGTCTCCTCTCTCCCCGCTCTCAGGGAGCTCACCACCCCAGGCGCGAGTCGGTCCTTTCCCCCCGGTGACGCGGAGGCACTCGCCCGGGTGCTGATCCGGATGGCGGCCGAGTCGGGGGGACGGTCAGGCCCGGCCCCAGCCGGCGATCCGTCCCAGGCCCCCGGAACACTGTCCTGTCCGCCGCAGCAGGGGCTGCCCACCTGGGACGCCAACGCCGCCCGTCAGATCGAGATCTACAAGGAGCTGGTATGAGCGAGGCCTCGTGGATGACCTGGCCGGATGGACAGCCGTTCTGGGGAGACAGGTCTGAGGTGAGTGTCAGCGTTGTCGAGCTCAGCGAGCTGTACCCGGTGGGTCGGCGTCCTCCACTGTCGATCTACATCCGCCGCCTCTGGCAACGACGTCACTTCATCTGGGCCGACGCCCGGGCCAGGGCCTTGGGCTCTCAACGCGGCACCTTTCTGGGGAATGCGTGGCTGATCGCCAAGCCGATGCTCGATGCCACCATCTTCTTCATCGTGTTCGGGATGATGCTGCAGACAAGCCGCGGTATCAACAACTTCGTCGGTTATCTCATGATCGGGGTCACGTTCTTCCCACCGCTGCAGCGGGCGGTGACCGGCGGCAGCCAGGTGATCGTGACCGGCAAGAACCTCATTCGGGGGTTCTCCTTCCCTCGGGCCGCGCTGCCCATGTCGTACACGATTCGCTGCGCGATCGATCTGATCCCCCAGATGATCGCGGTCCTCATCCTTGTGGTTGTTCTTCCCCCGCACGCCTGGCCGAGCTGGCACTGGGCACTGGTTCTGCCGGTCTTCGTCCTCCAGGCGTTCATGAGCCTGGGGCTGACACTGATCACCTCTCGTATGACGACGACGATTCCGGACCTGCGAAACATCTGGCCCTTCCTGACCCAGTTCTGGTTCTACGCCTCGGGAGTCTTCTTCTCCTACGAGCGCTTCATCGACCACCCGATGATGCTGCGCGCCATGGACTTCAACCCCGGCTATCTCATGATCACGATGTATCGAGATGCGATCTTGTACCAGCGCGTTCCCGAGGCACGTATGTGGCTCATTCTCAGTGCCTGGTCACTCGGGCTGGCCCTGGTTGGCTTCGTGTTCTTCTGGGAGAAGGAGGAGGACTACGGTGTCGAACGCTGAGAACCGTCCACTCAACGCTCAGACGGCGCACCGCTCCAAGAATACGGAGGAGTCAACCGCGAGGCTCCCCGTCATCATGATGGCACCGGACGGTGTCACCGGCCCCGCGGTCATGACCGCGGCGGACAGTGGTGAGACCGGACTCGGCACGGCCACCGTCGTCGCTGATGGCCTTCGGGTGCGCTACCGGGTCCCCTCCACCGACGCCGAGGACCTGCGGGCCACGTCACCCGCCCAGAAGATCTTCCTGGGTATGACGGGGCAGAGACCGAAAGTGAGTGTCGATGCTCTCAAAGGCATCTCCTTCGTGGCACGTGCCGGAGAATCGATCGGAATCCTGGGGCGTAACGGGGCCGGGAAGTCCACCCTTCTTCGCGTGATCGCCGGTTTGGAGACACCGACGTCGGGAACGGTGAGTGCCCGCTCCAATCCGGTGCTGCTTGGGGTCAATGCGGCCCTTGTCCCAGACCTGTCCGGAGAACGGAACGTGCGCCTCGGGTGCCTGGCCATGGGGCTGGCCCCCCACCAGATCGACGCGATCCTGCCGGAGGTGATCGAGCTGGCCGGAATCGGGAAGGCCATCTACCGCCCTATGAAGACCTACTCCTCAGGAATGTCCTCACGCCTGCGGTTCGCGATCGCCGCCGCCGCGAACCCGGACATTCTCCTCATTGATGAGGCCCTGTCCACCGGAGACGCTGCGTTCAAGGAACGCAGCGAGAACAAGATGACTGAGCTGCGGCGCGGCGCCGGGACGGTCTTCATCGTCAACCACGCCGCACAGGTCATCGAGGAGATGTGCACCCGGGCGCTGTGGCTCATGGATGGCGAGCTCATCGGAGATGGCCCAGGTCCCCAGATCGCCCATGACTACCGCTGGTGGTCCTGGAACATCGCCAAGGACAAACCGGACAAGGCCGCCACGATTTTGGCCACATGCAGGGAGAAGTGGAAACCAGCAGGGGTGCGGATCCAGCGCTCGGAGAGTCGCACGCTGCCCTATCGACACGCTCGAGGAGTATGACCATGCGCATTGAGGACAGCGCGATGACAGGACGAATCACGGTCTACGGATCCTGCGTGGCCAGGGACGCCGCGAGTGAGATGGAGAACCGGGGGTGGAGCGTGGAGCGCTACATCGCCCGTCAGTCCCTCATCAGCGCGGGGCGCCCAGCCGACGTCGGAGACCTCGACCTGTCCCTGCTGGCATCGCCATTCGCTCGTCGTTCCTTCATGTCGGACGTGGTGGGAAACCTGGAGGCACAGCTGACGGCTGTGGCCGCGCGCACGGATCTCCTGCTGTGGGACCTGACTGATGAGCGTCTCGGTGTCCTGGAGACGTCCCCCGGGGCGTTTCTGACGCGTTCGACGGAAGCCATGACAGCTGGCCTCTACGAGGGACTCACCGCCAGGTTCCTTGAGCTGGGGACGGCAGAGCACCTGCACCTGTGGCGGCCGGCCCTTCTGCGCTTCCACACTCTGCTGAAGCGACTCGATCTCACGAGGAGGACGATTCTCCTCAACGTGCCGTGGGCAACGAGGACTACCTCGGGTGAGCTGACGGTCCCGAGCTGGGGGCAGACGGCCATGGAGGCCAACTGGGTCATGACCCGCTACGTCGACCTTGTCCGTCAAGAGACCGACATACGGATCCTTCACGTACCCGATGAGCTCGTGGTCGCCGACGACGCGCACCGTTGGGGAGCCGCCCCCTTCCACTACGCCGGCACCCTGTACTCATGGGTGGCCGACGAGCTGGAGGTCGCGCAGGCGCCACGCACTCTCGCCCCGGCGCTCTGAGCTCCGCCTCGCCTCCGTCACCGTAGTGACAAGGAGACTTCCGTCATGAGCGCGTTCTAAGGATCCTTAAGAGGTTGAGGCTTGTTCATTGAGACATCTAGACCGTTTTAGCGGTAGTTTCGTGTCACTCATCAAAGTCACACCTTGCTCCTGAGGGAGTTTTTAACACCCAAGCCAATTCAATCAGAAAACGAGGCGTCACAAGAAAACCGCCCCACCCGTCACTCCACTCCGACGACAAGGCCCACGCACCCCTGACGGCGCGTGCGTACGGCTCGCGATCAGTACCCGTGAGGCCCCCGCCGGCGTGCGCAACACATTTATGGACAAGCGAATCATCGATGACGCACGCATAATGGACCGGGTCGGCGGAGATCTTGCATTCCTCATCCTCTTCCTGATGCAGGGAGAGAGCCTCTGTCCAGGTGAATCCAGTTCGCACCGGCGCCGAACGGCCGACGGAACCCCGGATCGGTTGGTAGAATATATTGCGCTGTTGAGCGAACATGGATTCGACGTGAGCGCGAGCGTGGAAGGCGAGAGTGTCTAATCATGAGTACTAACGATACGAACGGACTGAAGCTCCTGTTGCACAGCATTGACAGTTCCGGCCGTTTTCAGGAGGATACGACGGGACGCGGACGAGACGAGTCCCCAGAGATCGTTCTTAAGGGGAGAGATCCTGACGGGGCTTCGGTGGCAGTAACTCTGGAGGATATGACTCACCCATTGTTCGGAACCATGACCCATTGGCTAATTTGGAACATCGAGCCGACGGACAGGATTCCATCCGCAATTCCTCACGGCAAGGAGGTGGGTTCTCTTTCCGCACGCCAGGGCCTGGCCTACGGATGGCATCGTTATCGTGGACCCAAGCCACCACGCGGCAAGACACACACTTATCGGTTCACCGTATACGTGCTAGATGAACGATTGGATCTCTCCGCACGGTCTCGACGCAAGGCCCTGCTCCGGGCCATCGAGGGGCACGTGCTCCAGCGTGCCGTCATAGAAGGAACCTTCGAGTAAATGACCTCATCAATTCATCACCCGCCTCACCGACGACGCCGAAGAAGCCCCCGGCACTAATCGTCCTGACTTCGCGAGCCTCAGCCAGCCGGGGCTTCCTGGGCCACAGGGGAATGCGCGGGACGCCTCCTCCGGAGTAGCGCCGTTGCGCCTCAGAGCCGGTGAGGACCCAACCGACGTCGGTTCCGGCGTAGCGAAGGGGCTCAGCCTGCCCACCGGGAGACTCGACGGTGCAGAACTCCATGACCTCGCCGTCACGCACCACCGCCACCTCAGGCTGCCCTTTCCACAGCAGGAGCCGGGCCCGATCCCGGGCGCCGAGGTTTCCCCAGGGGCTGCGGATGATCTGGTCGGCATCGAGCCTGTGCGCCAGCCGTCGCATCTCGGCGGCGTGCGCCTGAGCCAGTCCTGGCGGCTCGGCGGGCATCCGACCGCCGTCCACGACGCCGAAGTACCATCCCAGGTCGTACAGGATCGTCTGCTGCGCCCAGGGCGCGTCACTGGCGACGTCGAGAAGCGCGTGGTAGCGCGTGCGCATCTGGGCGTCGTAGCGTCCTGGCCGCGACCAGGCGGTCTGAACCGCGGAGTCGCCGGAGGCCCGCTTGTCGTAGTGGTAGACGGCGTCGGGCACGTAGAGGATGCGGCCCGAGCCGCTTCGGATGCCTCCCAGGTAGAGCGCGTCCTCGAAGGTGGGGGCCTCGCGGTCCTCGGGGAATCGAGACGCAAGCGCCTGGTCGAGGCGAAGGAGGCACTCATGGACCGAGAGCTGGATGGCCTGTGGCTGACGGGCGGCATCGACCCGAGCGGTCCCGTCCTGGAAACGAAAGTCGAGGGGGTGCCGCAGCCGGTTGCCCTCCTGGTGGATGACGGTGCGGCCGGTCAGCAGGATGTCACCCCGGCGCCTGGTATCCAGCAGCCGGGTGAAGAAGTCGGGAGCGAGCCAGTCATCGGGATCGGGGAAGGCTATCCAGTCGCCTCGCGCGTACTCCATTCCCAGGTTGCGGGCCCTGCCCTGCCCACCGTTGTCGGTCTCAACGATCTCGACGTCGAGGTCTGTTCGCCCGGCCCAGGCGCGGCAGATTCGGGGCGAGTCGTCACAGGCACCATCCAGGACGAGCACGACCTGGAGACGGTCGTGGGGGTAGTCCTGGGCATCGAGGGAGTCGAGAAAGCGCGGTAGGTAGGGAGCAACGCCGTAGACCGGGCTGACGAGGCTGACACGGGGAGAGCGACGAACCGCCCGCAGCGCGTCAGGAATCAGGCTGCGCATCAGATCATGTCGCGCTGAAGCTGCTTGGTGAGACGGGCGCAGGCTCCGGCGTCGAGCAGGATGAGGCCCTCCGGGGCGACGACGCGGCCGGAGACGACGTCCACCACCGCCTGATAGACCTGCTCAGAGGCGTCGGCGCAGACGGCGCCAACGGCCTCGTGCCGGGCTCTGTAGTGATCCGTGTCGGGCCGGCCGTGGGGGTCCCAGACGATGCCGACGCAGCCGGCGAGCATGCCCTCGTCAAGGACGGAGGACCGGTCAGAGATGACGGCCCAGGAACGGGCCAGCGTCTCAGGCAGCCCACGGCCGGAGACCGAGGGGACGCCCAGGGCCCTGAACCACTCGGGCGCGTTCAGCGCGAGCTTGGGGTGGGCGAAGAGCAGCGGGTGGTGACCTGCCTGGGTCAGGCCCGCAGCCAGCTCGAGCCACGGCCGGTAGAGCTCATTGAGCAGCCCGACGGCATCGGGATCGTTCTCAAGTGCACGTGAGACCTCCGGGGCCCAGGTGGGGGCCAGCAGGATACGGTCTCGTTCCTGTCCCAGGAGGCTGTAGAGGTGGTCGTGGCGGGGGAATCCGGTGCGCCAGACCTCTCGGTCGGTGAGTGTGTAGGAGGTGTGATCCGCCGTCAGCCCCGCCTGTTCCGGTGCAGTGGCGCACACGACGACGTCCAGGCGGGTGCCGTTGAACCATCGCCACATATCGCGCATGGTCACGCCGTGCTGGAGGAAGACCACGCGCTGGTCGGTGCCGGTGCCCGCGCCGTTGAGGCGATCCTTGATGAGTGGATCGCCGATGTCGGACAGGATGATGGTCTCGGCGCCGGCCCAAGCGGCGTCGAAGCCGGGACCTGTCGGGTCGAGGAGGACGAAGCCGTCCTGCGCGAGCCGGTCCCAGTCCGGGCAGGTGCGTTCAATGACGAAGATGTGCCGGACGCTGGGGGCGTGGGTGCGGGCGTAGCGATACAGCGGCTCGGCATTGTCACCTGCGCTGTCGTGACGGTCCATGTAGAGCCAGGTGCGCGGCCAGTCGGTTGGTGATGAGGCCGTGTACGGCGAGGGCGCCGAGGAGTCCGCGGAAGACGACACAGTCGAGGCCGACGACGCGTTGACCTGCTGGCGTGGGCTCTCCGTGCTGCCGCGGCCGAGGACCCGGGCCAGACGTCGGCGCAGCCCGGAGGGCGATGTTCCGTGAGGGTGTCGACCGGGTACCGTCTCAGGGGGTCTGGGGTTCCCCCGGTAAGGGGCCACCGGGAGCTCCTGGCCGTTGATGACCGCGGTGATCTCTCCCTTGGGCAGCCAGACGATGCGCTCGTGGAGCACGACCTCGTCGAAGTAACGGTGATCGACCGTCTTGGCGCTGGTGGGGCTCGCCCAGCTGCCGTCGACCTTCCACTGCTCGGCGGGCAGCGCCCCGGTGAAGAAGTAGGTGGCCTTCTGGTCGCTGCGAAACCTGCGCGCTGAGGGCAGGATCGGTGCCGGCATGGGACCGGCGGCCAGGGCCGTCAGGGCGGTGCGGCGCCCTACGGCCAGCGGCGTGGAGCAGTAAGCCTCGATCTGGGCAGCAGGAACATGACGAGTGACGGAGCGCAGCAGCTGGGCCACCTCGGCACGCTCGGCCACCGTGAGCCGGGCAGAGGGGAAGCGCAGCCCCCGGTCCGCCTCGGTGACCTGGATGAGGCGGTGAATGACGAGCTGGTAGACCCAGGCGGGAGGGGGACTATCGGCCAGCAGCCACGCCGGCAGGAGCGTGCCCAGCAGGTGGCGGTAGTGCTCGACCTTCCCCCAGGCGCCGGGAGGTGACGGGGCGTGGTGAACGACGGCGGGACCGTCATGGAGGCCGACCCGGTTGCCGGTGTCCACGATATGGGCGATAAGCCCGCTCAGTCCGGCGTTCTCGTCACTGCCGTTGGCACCGTCGGTGTCCTCAATACCTCGCAACGGCCCCAGCCCTCCCCAGTCCGACATACCTCGGCGGGGGACGGTGAGGACAACTCCACTGATGGTGTCGGGGAAGATGTAGGGCTCAGCGGTCAGGTCCGCGCTGCGGCTGCCGTGCTTGAAGCGCCATTGCAGCCGCTCATCCCGAGCGCCGTCGGGCCGGATGGTCACGGTCGGGGTGAGAAGGGTGCCGACGGCGTCGCCCGAGCCGTGCTGAGTCAAAGAGGCGAGATAGCCGGGCTCGACCCTGTCGCCGGCCCTGAGCAACAGGACCCGGGTTCCGGCGCTCAGAGGCCTGAGGACGTGGGCCAGCGCCCCCGGGTCGGGGCAGCTGAGCGGAACGATCCCGGTCTCAGGCAGGTCCTGTCGAAGAGAGTCGAGTGTGTCCTGACCACCTGCGGAACCGATGATGATGACGTGCATGGTCTCGGCGCTGCGGGCGTTCATAAGGTGGGCATCTCCATTTCGTGGGGCGGTCCCCAATGACTAATGGTGGACGTCGCCAGCACCTCCGTGTTGGAGATGCCCCAGGTGTGTCCGAAAGTCGTCCCCCGTCGTTGGACGAATCCAAAACGAGAGGCCGAATAGATACGAGCCCCAACACGTACGCATTCATTGAGGAAACCAGTATCCTCCCCAATGGTCGTCTCGGGAAAATTGACGTCACGTGCCAGATCCGCACGGGCCACCAGCGTAGGTCCGGAGACGAAAGTCGTATAGCGGTGCTCCCAGTCGCCGAAACGCAGCACCATCAGGTCCGGCCCGGTCAGGTGCACGTAGTGGGCGTGCTTGCCAACGACCTCGGCGCGGGAGTAGTCGACTGCGGCGAGGGACTCGAAGAGATAGTGGTCACCGTAGAGGTCGTCATCATCCATCTTGGCGATGTAGTCGGCCTCCACCCGAGTGAGCATGAGGTTGTAGCAGGATCCCAAGGGAGTACTGGTCTCTGCCGTGACCCAGTCGATCTCAAGACCCAGCTCACGGGCACGGGCCCTGCTGCTGGCGCGCGGCGTGAAGCCGTGGGTGAGGATGACTGGTGCCATCGTCACCTGCTGCTGACAGGCCAGGGTCTCCAGCACGTGGTCAACCTGCTCCGGCCGAATGGTGGCCACCAGCGGTGCGATGGTGGGCCGGCGTCGGGCCCGCTCCCCCAGTCCGACAGCGCGCAGAACGGTGTCCACACGGTGGCTGTAGGTGTGGTGGGCCCAGATCTCGCGCTGCGCCAGGTAGGTCATGTACTCCCCGAGGAGCGGGTTGGCCACGAGAGCGCGCACGGCGAGCCCAGCCCCCACGCGGTCTGAGACCTTGGCCAGGGTGCCCGCGGGCAGAAGGCGGTCGGTGGCCGGCGTCGGGGTGGTCACCACAGGAGTGCCGCAGGCGAGAACCTCGATGACGCGGCGCGGAAGCATGGATGGGCTGCCCACCACGGAGCTGACGTTGAGGAAGACGGCGTAGGCACGGTAGGCACTGAGCATCTGGGGGTAGCTGAGGCTGCCGCGCACATGGGAGTCCCAGGGAGGCGGGAACTGGTAGGTGTCATCACCGTCGAGGTACCGGGAGAAGATGTCCAGCCCGTGGGCCAGCCGGGTGGAGACGTCGAGGGCGCCTCCCAGGACGATCTCCATCTGCTCACGTCGCTCGGGGTACTTGTGGGCGAAGTAGGTGCCGGCGAAGGCGACGTCCCGCAGGGCAAGGGGGTTGCCGTCGTCATCCAGGGGACGGATCGGGTTGTGGATGGTCGGCTGCGCCGCGAATGGCAGGATCCCGACGCGGTCATGCCCCAGGTCGCGCTGGTAGTGCTCCACCATCGCCTCGTCGGTGGTGAAGACCCAGTCGAACAGGCGGGCGGTCTCAATGGCCTCGTCGTAGTGTGCGGGGTCCTCCTTGTTCCAGAAGACCGTCGGAACCCCCTGTCCTCGCAGCGCCGTGACCATCTCTCTCAGGCGACCGGAGGGCCCCTGGGGGCCGATCACCTGGAAGCGCCAGGTGTCGTCGTTGCCGTGCCAGGCGGACTCCACGAAGAGCAGGTCGATGGGGGTCTGGTCGAGCTGTTCGCACCAGCCAGTGGGCGTCAGGGGTACGGCGCGCCACTCATAGCTCAGGGCGAGCGCCGTGAACTCGTCGGCGATGACGCCGACGGTCACATCGTGACGTGGACCGGTCTCCTTCGGTGAGGGCAGGGGCCAGTCCGGGAAGAACATCTGATCCCGGCGCCTGGAGGTCCACCGGTGGGGACGCGCCCAGGCGGTCGCCCGACGACGGCGCAGGTGCTCGCGCAGCCCCACCAGTCCTGAGTGGCGCAGGTGCCACAGGGCGCGCCGCAGCTCAGACGCCGGCCGACGTGTCATGCGGGAGTCTCCTGCGCTCACGACTCTCCCCATTTCTCGTCCAGGGAGTCGAGCAGCTCATCGAGCTGGTCGCCATCGCGCTCGAAGTTGAAGACGTAGTCCCTGTTGGTCACTCCCAGTTCGCGTCCCTCGCAGTCCTTCTTCCTACCGTTGATGACCTCGTCGCCGTAGAACAGGTGCAGGCGGTGGCCGAGCGCCGAGCAGATGAGGTACTCGTTGGTGGCCAGGTAGGACTGGTTGATGAAGCCGATGACGTCGATCGGACGGCGCGCAAACATGATGCTGTACAGGGCGGAGCCGATGTATCCGGCCACGACGTCGACCTCGTAGAACATACGGGCCTGCTCCGCGATGGAGTGCTCCTCGGGCCGAATGACGGTGAAGCCCCGCCGGGCGAAACGCTCCTCGATATCGCTGCCGTTGAGGCACTCGCGCCACATGTCTGGCTTGCGGGAGATGAAGAGCCTGCGACGGGGCTTCTCGTTGGGTTTGGAACGGACCAGCAGGCCATCGCGCAGCCGATGGCAGATTGACGCCAGAGCCGGGTCGGCGAATCGTCCGTTCTGCATGAGCGGCATGGCGCACACGAGGGTGTCGACCTTCACCGGAGAGGTGATGACCTCGACCTGGTCGTCGTCGATGCCGTAAGCCTCCAGGAGAATGCGCTGGTAGGCGGGGGGACGGCCATGGTTGGACTTGCTGTTGGTGATGACCCGGATGTCGGGGTGCGTCGCCCGCGCCAGCTCCCAGGCGTAGAGCCGGGGAACGACCTCGGTCATGAAGTGGCCGAAGTGCCGGTTGTACTCGATGTCCAGGTAGAAAAAGGTTCCTTCAAGCCTCGGAGCCGACTCTGTGCCAACCATGGGCGCGGCGTAGTAGTGGTTGAGATCCTTCAGCGCCGTGTTGACCAGTCGTTTGGTGGTAGCCAGGCGGAAGGTGTTGGGCAGGAGGAGATGATCCTTGACGAGCACCTGTCGGGGAGCGATGCAGACATCCCGGTACTCCAGGACCGAGGTCTCCGGGATCCGGTTCTCGTGGGGCAGTCGCTTGGCGCACAGCCCCGGGTTGTTGGTGACGCCGATGACCTCCAGTGGGGTAACTCGGGCGGGGGTGGTCTCCAGCGAACGTCCCCAGGACTCGCCGTAGCGGGCAGACAGAATGGGCGGGGCCTCGGCGTATCGGAGCTTGACGAAGCCGTCCCCTCGCTTGCGCAGCACGACACCGCCGTCGAGGACGGTCAGTGAAGCCACCTGCTCGCCGTAGGCCTGTTCGTCCCCGCTCATCGTCCCCTCCCCTCCGTGCAGGCCGGCGAGACTGCGTGAAGCGGAGGTGATGAGCTCAGCGGTGTCGGGGCGCTCTCCCAGAACCGCACCGTCGATCGCGATGTAGTATCCGCCGTCGCGGACAGCGCCGATGAACAGATGAGCGGACATGGCGCGCATGCGGGCACTGTGGGTGAGAACGTCCACGAGGACGTCGAACCGGCCGTGAGCGGCCAGGGCCTGGTGCAGGTCGACCTGGTTCGTGAAGGGAACCACCCGGGCATGACCGATCAGACCGGAGTGCTCCACAGGTTCCTCCTCGGACTGTCCGTCCCACTCCGCCTGCATCGTGCAGACGATCAGCTCACGCGCTCCCAGTGTCAGAGCGAGGTAGTTGCTCAGGTGGGGCTGAGGGCCGTCAACAAGCATGGCGACGCGTGGCTGCGCTCCGCCGTCGTCCCCGTCGCCCAGTCCCTGAAGGACAGGCTCCAGGACTCCTGCTAGCTCGGCTGAGGGCGTGACAGCCGGTACGCAGGTGGAGGCCGCGTTCTGGGGCTCCGTCTTGGACTGCAGCCTGTGCGGACCCATCACGCGATCGCTCCTTGCGAGGCGGCTCGACTGCACCGGCTCCTCGGGGATGCCTCGTCCTCCTTGGACTGCTGGTGTAGCGCTTCGGAGCCGAGCACCGCGTCAAGGGTGTCCCGCAGCGAACGCGCGTTGTGCTCCTGGACGTCGAAGATTCCGCGAGCGCGGAGAGGGTCGGCCAGAGCCGTGCGGATCGCCTGGGCGATGTCCTGGGGCGAGGTCCCACTCAGAACTCCGTAACCGAGGGTGATCAGCTCCCAATTGCCGGGAAGGTCGGATGCCACGACCGCAGTCCCCAGCGTCATTGCCTCCAGCAGGGTGACCGGCTGCCCCTCGTGCAAGGAGGGCAGGACGAACAGGTCGGCTCCGCCAAGGACCGGGAACGGGTTGCCCATCTGCCCCAGAAGCGTCACGTGCCCGGCCAGTCCCAGGGAGTCGATCCTGGCCCGCAGCGTCCCCTCGAGCACCCCGGATCCGACGATCGCCAGGCCGATATTCAGGCCTTGAGTGCTGTCGTCCTCGGTGCCGTCGCCCGGGTCATCGCTGCGAGCGCCGTCCTGCTCTCGCAGGAGAGCAACCGCCTCGATAAGAGCGGCCTGGTTCTTCTCCATCGACATCCGTCCCATGGTGGTCAGGACGAAGTCGTGCTCGTCCTTCAGCGCGGTGAAGGCATCGGGGGCGGGTGCCTGCGCCCCGAGGCGCACCCGCTCGATGTCGAGGAGGTTGCGGGCCGAGAGCTGTCGCTGGGAGAGGCTGATGCCCAGCCCGGCCAGCCCGGTGCGGTTGTGGCGGGCCAGTCCCGGGCTGACCGCGACGACGGCGTCGACATCGCTGTAGAGGGCGAAGACGCGCCTGAGGTTGGGGTACTTGTCCCGGTACTCGTTGTCCATCTGGTTGTGCTGGTAGCAGGAGGTGCGGGAACCGCGACGCCCCCAGGCCGCGATGAGCGACACCCAGGTCTCGGCGTAGCCGTCGTACTCGATGGCGGCGTCGGGCACGAAGTCGCCCAGAATACGACGCGTCTCGCGCTCGTAGTACGCCCAGTAGGCATCCCAGAAGCTCTGCGAGGTGTAGGCGTCAGGGTGGCGGGCGAAGCCGTTGACGCAGGAGCGTTCGTGAATCCTCCAGGGAGCGGCCCCGGGCTTGCAGACGACATGAACATGACGAGGCAGGCGACGGAAGATCTCCTGACGGTCCTCGTCCCCGCGCAGGACGGAGGGCTCGACGATGAGATTCACCGAGTAGAGCGAGGGATCGAGTGCCTCCAGGAGCGCCAGGAAGGCCGAGGCGATCCCGTTGGGGATCATGGAGGCGTGGAACAGGAGTGTCCGGCGCTTGCGGGCACCGTCGCCGAGCGCGGGGTCAAGGGCGTGGTCCCTGATGATCGCCCGCGGTCCGAGGTCGTTGTCGTCGTCGAAGAAGAATCGGGCCAGCCGCGCCGAGGCCCGCCCGTCCTCGTAGGGACAGTATCGGGCCAGGACCTCCTCATCCGCGATCCCCTCGCCGGCCAGGGCACGCCCGATGGCCGAGGCCAGCTCGCCGCGGTCGTAGCAGGCCAGCCCGGGGACCTCCTCGGGATCCAGGTACAGGCCCCGCTCGGCTCTGTAGTCCTCGATGTCGTGCATATAGAGCACGATGGGGCGCTTCTGGGGGAGGAAGTCGAAGAGGATCGAGGAGTAGTCGGTCACCAGGACGTCGACGGCGGCCAACAGCTCATTGGTGTCGATATCCTTGGGCACCACGCTCACCGGGAGATCGACGCCGGTCAGAAGCTTCTCGGAGAGGCGGTGGGCCCGGTAGACCACGAGCACGTCGTCGCGGGAGGCCATGGCGGTCAGGTCGGCGAACAGGGCCTCGCGGTCCAGCTCCCGCTTGCTGACTCCGCCACGCCAGGTGGGGGCGAACAGGACCAGACGGCGTTCATCGTCCTCAGCCATTCCCAGGCGGCATCTGAGTGCCTTGCGGTCCTGGCCGCTCATGGTCAGCGAGGTGTCCAGTCGAGGGGATCCGGCGACGATGGTACGGCCCCGGTAGACGTCGAGCAGATCATGGTCCTCGATAAGAGCCCATCGGGTGAGCTCATTGGGCGCCATGAGCGTGGTGCTCAGCTGGAAGTTGCGCTGCAGGTTCTCGTAGTCGAGCAGACCGCCCCGCATGGACCGTCCCAGGGTCTTGAAGGGGGTGCCGTGCCAGGTGTTGAGGTAGCGCTGCTCGCGACGGCGCACGAAGTAGGGGGCGAAGGAGACGTTGTTGACGAGGTACCCGGCCGTGGCGAGGTACTGCATGTACTCGGTGCTGTGCAGGGGAACGAAGACGACATTGCGACGCCCCAGCAAATCCGCAGGAACGGCGCCCAGGTCGTTGACGGCCCAGACGTGGATCAGGTGGGAGTACTCCGGCCGGTCGACCATCCAGCGGAAGACGGCCAGGGGATGGCAGCCTATCGAGGCGCCGTGGTTGGACTCCCACAGCACCAGATGAGGGCTGATTGGAAGGACCTCAAGGGCCTCGGCGTAGCGGATGTTGCGAGCCGCTCCCGCGGTGCGCCCATAGGCCCGTGGGTCCAGCCCGTCCTTGCAGCCGAACTCCTCCGCCTGCTCGAGGATCTCGCAGGCGAGCTCGACCTGCCCGGCATCCTGGGCCAGCTGGGCCAGGACCAGGCGGTTGCTCCGGTCCCCCTTGAGAACCAGAGGAAGAATGTGGCGAATGGATCGAGCGGCCCTGCGCGCTGCGGCAGGCGGGACGTCCATGCCGGCGTCGGGGTCGTCCGTACCGCCGTGGGACCTGATAACCTCGCGAAGGCCGAGCATGATGTCACCGATGGTGGACTCGACAAGATCCTCCGGCCGCTGCCGAGGCAGGGGGGAGCTCTTAGCGCGAAGGAGGTTGAGGAAGCCAGTGCTGGCCCGCTGCTTCGACACCGATGCCAACCCGCGCGGGGCCGGTCCCAGGTAGGACCAGAAGGACTCCAGCGCCTCGTCGTGGCGTCCCAGCCTTGCCAGACAGACCCCACGGCGATAGCTCCACCAGCTGCGGGCAGGCTTCTTGAGCGTCCGCAGGGCCTCCAGGTAGGAGCGCTCTGCGGTGACGAGGTCACCGACACGTTCCGAGGCGAGCCCCAGCTTATAGAGGCTGTTCCCGCTTCCCGGGTCCAGCGAGGCCGCCAGGGCGTACTGTCCTTGTGCCCGCCCGTACTCGCACAGGCGGTCAAGGCACAAGCCCAGCTCATAGACCAGATCGGCCCGGGACATCCCCTCTCCCGGGTACAGCTCAAGGAGCTCGAGCGCCAGTTTCCAATCACCCCGAGAACACGCGAACTGGGCCGGCCCTTTCCTGCACGCCTTGCCGCCGGCAGCCTCGCAGGCGGCGGCGAAGCTGACGGTGGCGGAGGCCCGATCGCCGTCACGGTGGGCGATGAGCCCCTGCTCGAAGAGCTCCTGCGCGCTGAGCTGATCAATGTCGGCCAAGGACTCCAGGGTGCACCTGGCCGGCCCGTTCAAGCCCAGGTGAAGCTGAGCCTGAAGGATCTTGCGCAGCCAGGCAGCATCGGTCTCGTGCTCGGGCAGACCGGAGAGCAGAACCTCCAGACGCTGCCACTGCGGGGTGCTCTCAGGCAGGCAGGCGAGCAGCTTGTCCGAGTAGCGCCGGTCTCGCACCCCGGAGGAGATGGCGCGCGAGAAGAAGACGGAGGCTGCCTCCGGATCATCCTGTCGCTTGAGAAGACAGCCAGCGCGGTAGAAGGCCTCTCCGCAGGCGGGGTCGCGGTCAGCCACCTCGGTGTAGGTTCTCAGAGCGGCCTCGAACTGCTCCTGGCGCTCGGAGATGACTCCCAGACGCAGGCGGATGGCGGTGTCGTGAGCACTATCGGGGATCTTTTCATACAGGCGCTTGGCCTCTGCCAGGTTGCCGTCCTCATACTCCCTTGCGGCGGCATAACGCACCAGCCTGGTGACGACCGGCAGCCGCAAGCGGCCAGAGACGGCGCGGCCCATACTCCTGAGGACAGCATCCTTGCTCGCCATAACCGCCCTTGTTCTACTATGCATATCCTATGAGTTTCATTCTGCATTTGACTGCACGCCGTACGACGAGACTCAAACCGGCTTCCAGCCTGGATCTCCATTTCGATCCGCGTAGCGACCCGAGTCAAGGCACCGCCACTCAGTGCAGACGCATATCATTCTTGATTTGAGTCGTAGAAACCTCGGGAGTCCGGGGAAGGTAGACGACCTCACACAGTCCCTCGAGCTGATCATCGAACTCTCCGCTCCAGTCGTCGCCCATGACGAAGACATCAATACCATACCTGGAGATATCCTCGGTCTTCTGCCCCCAGGTCAGTTCGGGCACCACAAGGTCGACATATCGAATGGCCTCGAGCATCACCTTGCGCTCCTCATAGGAGAAGTAGGCACGCTTTCCTTTTCCGGCATTGAACTCATCACTGGAGAGCGCCACCACCAGAAAGTCACCCAGCGCTCGCGCACGTCTCAGCAACGCAATATGACCGTAGTGAAGAAGGTCATAAGTGCCATAGGTGATCACGCGCTTCATAAGGTCACTTCCTGGTTGGATGGTCGAGGATCGCCCGCGTGATGACACACAGGCAAACCACCGTGAGTATTCCTCAGTCGCCAGGAGATATCGAAGGTGTCACAGAATCGATGCGATACCGATATATGGTCGAAATCTAGGGCACCATCTCATTGCCGCACCTCACAAGTGCATCGATCTTATCGAACCGACTATCGCACGTTTATGTCACAATTCTTCTTAACAGTATTTTCCAGACCTGAACTCATCGACGCATCGCCGCCTGTCAGCGCAGGAAACGAGTGATCCACTTACGGATCCAGGCCAGGTTCTCCAGGACTGGCGCCGGATCAACCTCCAGTACTTCTCGGCGAGCAGCCTGGACATCGAAGTCACCCAGGATCCGGTTCAGATGGAAGGCGAGCTCATCATGATCGAGGGCGACCGGCAGTCCCGATCCTCGAGGCCAGTCACCGTACAGGCCTCTCTCAACGTCACGGTAGTGCTCCAGGTCCGGCACGTAGACCACCGCCGGCTTCCCGGTGAGGGCAAAGTCGAGGAAGATGCTGGAGTAGTCCGAGACCAGGACATCGGCCGCCATCATGAGTTCCTCGATGCTTGGATATCGACTGACGTCAACCAGCCCGGGACCGGGTCTGGCACGGTTCATGTGGTGTGTGCGCATGAGGATCACCGCATCGGTGCGATGAGCCGGATACACATCTCCCTGCAGTCCCTGCCCGTTGCTGTGCCCAGCCAGGCCCCCTGGGTGACGCAGCCTCTCGCGCCAGGTCGGCGCATAGAGGATGACCTGCTGCTCCTCACCGATACCGAGATCGGAACGCACCCGCCGCCCCACCTCTATGCCACCAAGCAGTCTGACGTTTCGGGGGTACTCCCCCACCCGGACCTGCCCTCCGTACCCCAGCGCCCGCCTCAGACGCTGTTCGGCCTCCCGGTTCTGAGCCAGCAGCAGGTCCCACTGGGGAACCTGACGGGCCATGAGCCGCTGGTAGCGCAGACTGACTGATCCCGGGGCGGCGTCGTGAAGCAGCTTCTTGATCGGAGTGCCGTGCCAGGTCTGGAGCAGGTGCTGCCCCTCACGCTTGGAGAACCAGTCGGGAAGGTGGTCGTTGGTGACGATGACACGTGAGGTGCGCAGCGCCTCCACCCACTCCTGTGATCCGACGACGACCGGGACCGCGCCCGACGGGACCGGAACCGTCCCGTCGACCACCGACCACCACAGGGGCGCGCGCACATCGTGGGCAGCCAGGTCCTCGCAGATCGCGGCCGGATTGTCTCCCCCGCTGCGCCCACCGAAGGACTCCATGAAGACTGCCGGCCTCAGGGCCTCTGCCTCACGCTCAACGAGGAGCCGACGGCTCCGTCGTGAGCGTTCCCGAGGCGTCAGCGGAGGAATGACGGCCACGGCCACGGAGCCGTCGCGCCGGGTGATGATCCGCGCGCGGCGTGCGGGGCGCCCGGAGCCTCCCCCGGGAACAACGTCATCGGGCACCACCGCGCCGCCGGCGGGTGCCGGAACGATGGGAGCCTCAATGGCGGGGCCGTCGATTCCCTCCCCTGCCAGACAGACCCCTTCGATGCGGTGGTCGGGCTCGTCCTCCGGCGTGGCGCTCCAGCCCACCGTGTAGGTCCCCAGCTGGACGTCGGGATCAACCAGGTCAAGGTTCGCCGTCCACTCGCCGCCCGGTGCTAGGACGGCAGGTACCGTCATCCGGCCGCCGCTGCAGCTGACGACGATGTCCAGCTCCACTGGGGCCCCCGTCACCGTTCCGGACAGCACCAGCGTTGCGTCGACAGCCAGACGCGCTCCGAGGAGCACGACGTCGATCGGCATGCTGGGCGGCAGCTCGCTCCCCCGACTCCCGGCCTCCACCGGGGCGACCTGGAGCAGCCCCCGTTCACCGCGCACTGCCAGGCACTGCCCGGACTCCGAGGGCGCCAGGCGCCACCTGCTGGAACCGGCCGGTTGCGGTATCCATGTCCACACCCTTCGCCCCGCTACGCGGGTCACCACTCGGAACCACACGGTGCTGCCGGGCTCGAGCCGCAGACGCACCGTGATCCCCGAGGGGAGGTAGGAGCGCCACGGGTCACCGGCCTCCAGGTCAGCGCGAGGCGCCTGACAGCGATCCACCTCGGTGCGCCGTCGAACTCTCCCATCCGCGTCGACAACCTCAATGACTGGGCGATCGGCCAGGCTCGGGTCGACTCCCCAGACCCAGGCGCAGCCGCGTACCTCCAGGGTCCGGGGACCGACCCAGCGCGCCGTGTCGGTACTGACGTGCAGTCTCAGATCGACGTCTTGGACCTCGGTGAGTCGGCCGGGCACCGTGATCCGTTCCAGAAAGCGCGGATCGGGGCGCAGAGTCCCCGCCTCAAGGATCAGGGGAAGGCGGTTCAGGTCCTCAAGCCGCCGGCCGATCAGATCCTCAAGCTCCTCGGCACTGGCCGGATCGTCTCGCGTGAGGAGCCACAGCACGAGGCGATCGAGCAGCGCGGTCGAGTCCCAAAGAGAGTCCTCTGCGGTCGGAAGCACCCTCTTCGCCGTGCGACGGAGTCCGCAGACGAAGTCAGACCGCTCCCGGTAGGCGCACTCAGCCAGACGAACAAGGTCCCGGCTCAGGCGTCCGGCGACCAGGCGCCGACGCACCGACGGCGGTGCGCCCGCGGCCATCTGCGCCAGGGTCCCCACCTCTGTCAGGAGGGCGGCGGGCTCGGTGTCCGCATTCGGACCACGAGCCACCGATCCGACGCGCCAGGTGTAGACCTCCTCATCAAGCACGTCGATGCGTGTCGCAGTGAGGAGCACCGAGAGGGTCCTGGCGGGCAGAGACACCGGTGAGGTTCGCAGTGCACCGAGCCGCCTTGGCAGTGTCCACAGCCCCCGGCGAGCCATGACCGCGCCGGCCACAAGGTCCTCAACCACCTCGGGCACCTGGACCAGTGGTTCTCCGAGGCAGGGCTTCCTGGGTGGTCCCGTCCTCTGCCTGGCGCCGGTTGACGGTGTCAGGGAACGCGAGCGCGCAACAACAACGTCAGAACCCGACAGATCCAGGCACTGAATCATTCTCTGACAGGCACCGGCCACGAGGGCGTCTCCGCCGTCGACGATAGTGACCAGGCGTCCTCGCGCTCGTTTCAAGGCGGCCTCCAGGTCACCCAGGTCGCCACCGCGTTCACTGGGCAGAACCCGGACACGCCGGTCCCTGGTGGACAGGCGAGTCGCTACCTGCTCACCAGAGCTCCGCGTGTCGGTTCCCTGCCCGACGACGACCAGGACCTCCAGGTCCTTGAAGCTCTGGTTAAGCACGGATCGGATGGCCCCTTCCAGGTGGGGGCCGGCCCCCACTGCTTGGACGATGACGCTGAGTCGGGGCCGGTGCACGACGCGCAGAGCCGCACCGAGGAGACGTCGACCGCCCACGTCCTTTACCCCGCCAACCGGGGACTCCGGCGGCTCCAGAGCCCTGTGGCATCAATGACGGTCCGCCCCTTGAGCAGGAGCGGATCGAGATCGGAGAACTCCTGGTGGCTGACCAGCACCACAACGACGTCGGCCCGCTCGACAGCCTGCCGGCATCCGGTCAGCCGCACATTGGCCCACCGAGCCAGAGACGGCGGAAGCGCGTCGGTACGCGGCTCAACCACCAGGACCCGGGCGTGGGGTGCACCGGCGGCCACCTGCTCGGTGATCACGAGTGCGGGCGACTGGCGCAGATCGTCGACGTCGGCCTTGAAGGTCAGGCCGAGCACCGCCACAGTCGGCGAGACCAGTCCTTCCAACGCCTGAAGGATGCGCCCGACGTAGTAGGCGGGCCGGGAGTCGTTGACCTGGCGAGCCGTGCGGATGAGCCTGGTCTCCTCGGGCGCGGAGGAGACCAGGAACCATGGGTCCACGGCGATGCAGTGGCCACCCACCCCTGGCCCCGGGTGCAGGATGCTCACCCGAGGATGGCGGTTGGCCAGGTCGATGAGCTCCCAGACGTCCACTCCGGCCCGGTCGCAGACGAGGGCCAGCTCGTTGGCGAAGGCGATATTGAGGTCACGGAAGGAGTTCTCCGTCAGCTTGGTCATCTCGGCGGTGGTGGCGTCGGTGAGAACCAGCTCGCCCCGGCAGAAGGTGGCGTACAGATCCCGGGCCAGATGCGAGGCCTCGGAGGTCAGCCCACCAATGACCCGGGAGTTGGTCACCATCTCGGTCATGATGCGTCCGGGCAGCACTCGTTCGGGACAGTGGGCGACATGCACCCGATGGCGTCCGCCGCTGCCGTCCAGTGAGAGATCCGGACGCATCGAGATGAGCGCCTCAGCCAGGGCGCGAGTAGTGCCGGGTGGACAGGTCGACTCCAGGACGATGAGCTCGTCTCCAGTGAGGCACGGGGCGATCTGCCTGGTGGCGGCCTCGACCAGGGAGAGGTCGGCCGTGTTCCCGTCTCGCGTCAACGGCGTCGGCACGGCGATGACGTAGGTTCGTGCCGATGGCGTCACCGTCTGGGCACGCAGACGCCCCACATCGACCTGCTCGGCCAGGACGGTGGCGAGCCCGTCCTCGAGGAAGGGCAGCTCTCCGCGGTTGACGGCCTCGACCCGTTCCCGAAGCCGATCCACTCCGATGACGTCGAGTCCGGCACGGGCCAGGACGGCGGCCGTTGGCAGACCGATGTACCCCAGCCCGATGACGGCGACGTCAGCTACTCCAGCAGCGTTAGTCATGAGTCTCCATGCATCCGTATGCGTCCTACGGGGCGGCCCCGGGACTGCTCCGCCTCTGGGCGCTAGTTCACCGTGACGGGAAGCAGCTCGACGGCGCCGGGGTGCTCGGCGAGGTAGGACCCCACCCGGTCCTCGGCGAAGGCCTTGAACAAGGGCGCATCCGCGTCGCTGTCGAGCCGGACGATGGACTGGCCGTCCCCGGAGGTACCCGTGCCGGAGGTCGGTACGGTCATAAACTTGATGTCGTTGCTGTGCAGGTGACGCACTCCCAGGGCCAGGGACTGCATCTGGTTGATGGTGAAGGACTCGTCCACGGCGACCGTCCGGGAGGCGGTCTTGAGGAAGGAGTAGAGAGCCGTGGGACTCGACAGGGTGCCGCCGGAGAGGGCCTTGCTCGCGATGGCACGCATCCAGCTCTGCTGGCGCTTGACGCGGTCGAGGTCGCCGTCCGGGAGCGAGGATCGCTCACGGGTGTAGGCCAGGGCCTGAGCTCCGTTGAGAGTCTGCGGTCCGGCGCCGAGTTTCTTACCGGCAATCGTCTGGGGCGTCTTGAGGTTGATACGCACCCCGCCGATCTCGTCGGTCAGGGCGACGAAGGACTCGAAATTCGCCACCGCGAAGTGATCGATGTGAATCCCGGTGAGGTTCTCCACGGTGTGGATCGTCAGCGAAGGGCCGCCGTAGGAGTAGGCGGCGTTGATCTTGCCCTGACCATGACCGGGGATGTCCACCCAGGAGTCGCGGGGGATCGACATGACCGAGACGGTCTTCCTGTCGCCGCTGACCTGCAGGATCATGATCGCATCAGTACGCTGGGCGCCCTCCGCCCACTGGGACGGGTCGGAGGCGCTGGTGCGGGAGTCGGTCCCCAGGACCAGGATGTTGGTGGCCGCCTCCTGGCCGGCCGGCACCGACTGCCGCGGTGCTCGCGTGGCGATACCGGCGAAGGGATCGGCAATGGTCTCGATACCGGAGGCCAGGGAGTGTCGCACCCACAGGGCAAGGCCCCCCGCGGCCAAGGTCAGGACCAGGAATATCGCCAGCACGCTGAGGAGAGCGATCCTCCAGCCCCGGCCGGGACGACGTCGGGCGCCGCTGGATGACACCGCTGCGGCATCTGAGGAAGCAGCAGCGGCACTGAGGTCAGTGCCATCAGCGCCATCGGCACCGTGGGCACCCGGGATGGTTCCGGCGTCATCCTTTTTCGCCAGGGCGCTTTCAGGATCAGGCAGGGGGGTCTGGGTCATGACGCATATAGCACCACACTTTTTTCAAGCGTTTTGCCCGGATCTCCCATTTTCAAGGCGATCCGGGCAAAATAATCATGAAATGAGATGCAACTGAGACGAGAGTAATCTCCTCGTCATCATTCAAATCTCGTCCAGAATATCTTTCCGCACAATCAGAAGAATGCCCTCCGGTTATTCTACGAACGAGGAGGGACGAGCTGATACATCCACCCGTAGGGGTCCTCGGCATGGCCGGACTGGATGGACGTGAGCCGGTCATGGATCTGCCGGGTGACCTCACTGCCCTCGATACGGGCATCGAATCCCTCGCCCTTGAGATGGCCCAGGGGCACGACAACAGCCGCGGTGCCGCAGGCGAACACCTCGCTGACCCGGCCCGACTCGATGTCCGCCAGCAGCCCCTCAAGGCTGATGGTGTCTTCGACGACGTTCCGCCCCGAGTCACGCAGCATGCGGATGATGGCGCTGCGGGTGGAGCCCTCGAGGATCGTCCCGGTCAGTTGCGGCGTGCGCACAGTTCCGTCGGCGTCGACGACCATGATGTTCATACCGCCGAGCTCTTCGAGGTTCTTCTGCGAGACGTCATCAAGGAAACAGACCTGATCACAGCCCTGCGCATAGGCCTCCTGCTGAGGAAGCAGGGAGGAGGCGTAGTTGCCTCCGGTCTTGGCCGCTCCAGTTCCTCCGCGTCCGGCACGGTGGTACTCGGTGCTGACCCATATGGAGATGGGCTCAAGGCCATGGGTGAAGTAGGAGCCCGAGGGCGAGGCGATGACGTAGTAGTCGACCACCTTCGAAGGACGCACTCCGAGGAATGCCTCGGAGGCGAAGGCGAAGGGACGCAGGTAGAGGGACTCCCCCACACCCGAGGGCACCCAGGCGGCATCGGCGCGTACCAGATCCACCAGGGAGGCCACGAAGTCCTCCTCTGACAGCTCGGGAAGAGCCAGACGCCGGGCTGAGGCGTTGAGGCGGGCCGCGTTGTAGCGGGGACGGAAGGTCCATACCGATCCGTCGTCGTGCCGGTAGGCCTTGATGCCCTCGAAGATCTCCTGACCGTAGTGGAGCACGGCGGTGGCCGGGGACAGGCTGAGGTTGCCGTAAGGAATGACGCCGTAGTCGCCCCAGCCCTCACCCTGCTTCCAGCGAGCGTGGGCCATATGGTCGGTGAAGGAGTCGCCGAAGTGGAGACCCGCCAGGATCGCCTTGCGCTCGTCCTCGGCGACGGGCGACGGGTTGGCGGTCAGGGGGAAGCGACCGGCGATTGCGTCGGCCTCAGGAACGGGGACCTCAGCTGCACGGGCCAGGGATGTGGATGCGAAGTCGGTTGAGGCGGCGTCTGTCTCAGGCATAGGCCCACCCTACCGCCGACGCCACAACTCGGACACATCCTTCCCATATCCTGACTCAAAGCCGGGGCAACGACTAGGTTCCGGCCATGCGTTCCGCCCGCGGCAGCCTTCGAGCCCCCACCGCGGCGTCCGGAGCAACGACGTCCGAGACCACGCGCTCTCCTGCAACCTCCTGGTAGCGGTCATACGTCTCACGCTCCTCGACCTGCCAGGTGAGCGCCGAAGTGACCAGCAGCCCAGAGCTGGTCGTGACCGGGGGCGACGACCATGCGTTGTCCGAGCACTGGGCCACCTCCCTGGCCGGCCAATACCCGGACTACAGGCAGACCGCGCGGATGGAGCTCACGGCGGCCAACCGGTCCGAGTCCTATGCCGGCATCGCTACGACCTTCAGTGCCAGCATCGCCGGTTCTCAGGTCGTCGGGAGGTCCTTCGTGCGGGTATGGTCCGCCGACGGCGCCGCACTGTCCGTGACCCAGGTGTGCCAGCAGGGGACCTTCGATACGACGTCCTGGGACGCGGTTGTTCATGGCATCACGATCGACGACCTATCGGGACAGTCCCGCTGGCCGGAAAGGTCACCGGAGCCTGCGACACCGACCGCCCCCACCTCCGGTATGAGGGGCTCCGTGCACGACGAGCGTCCCCGGCTGACCACCAGTCACGGCTCTTGCGACCGCTCCTGGCCCTCAGAGGGATCCCTCCTGAGATCAGCGGAGTCCTGCGGACCCGATGGCGTCGTGTCCGCAGCGGCATCGGACGGGGACTGCGACGTAGCCCCGCCTGCCCAAAACTGGGCGGGATCATCCGCTTCGGCCCGACCCGACGGATCCTCCTGCTCGCTGTCGACCGTCGGCGCAAACAGCCGATCCGGATTCGGGGTGTACCGCCGAGCAGCAACCGCCGCCTCAACCAGGAATGCCTCAACCTCGGAGTCAGTGAGTGGATCGTCAGTCAGGACGTCGTACCCGCATAGTCCAACGATCCCGACAGGCACGAGCCACGCGGCAACGTGGCGCCGGAGACCGAGGAACGACACACACGGACTCTAACGACGATCACCAGATCGTTCTGTCACGCTAGGGATACAAAGGCCACCGCGACATCTCAATGCGATGTCGCAACCGCTCCCTTGGCCACAGCGGCGGCGATGGCGTCACCGATCTGACCGGTCGTACGCTCAGCGCCGGCGGCGCGGGCGGCCATGTCGACCTTGACGCCGGCCTCGACCCGGCCGGCAGCCTCGGCCAGCCCCAGATGGTCGAGCATGAGGGCCACGGCACTGATCGTGGCGGTCGGGTCGGCCTTCCCCTGTCCGGCGATGTCGGGGGCCGAACCGTGGACGGGCTCGAACATGGAGGGGAAGACCCCCTCAGGGTTGATGTTGCCCGAGGCCGACAGTCCGATACCGCCGGTGACGGCGCCCGCCTCGTCGGTGAGGATGTCGCCGAAGAGGTTGTCGGTGACAATGACGTCGAAGCGACCAGGGTCGGTGACCATGTAGATGGTGGCGGCATCCACGTGGCAGTAGTCAACGACCACCTCGGGATACCCAGCACCGACGGCCTCGACGATGCGGCGCCACAGGCCACCGGCGTGAACCAGCACGTTGTGCTTATGGACAAGCGTGAGATGCTTGGCGGGCCTGGACTGGGCCTTGGCGAAGGCGTAATGGACCAGGCGCTCCACGCCGTAGGCCGTGTTGACACTGACCTCGGTGGCGATCTCATGCGCCGTGCCCTGCCGCACAACGCCGCCGTTTCCGCAGTACAGACCCTCTGTCCCCTCACGCACCACGACGAAGTCGATGTCACCGGGATCGGCCAGCGGGGTCGGCACTCCCGGGTAGTAGACCGAGGGACGCAGGTTGACGTAGTGGTCCAGGGCGAAGCGCAGGCGCAGGAGCAGACCGCGCTCGAGGACCCCGGAGGGGACGGACGGGTCGCCGACGGCGCCCAGCAGGATGGCGTCATGTCCCTTGATCGCCTCGAGGTCCTCATCGGTGAGAGTCTGTCCGGTCCGGTGCCAGCGCTCGGCCCCCAGGTCGAAGGTGGTCGGCAGGACCGTGACACCGGTCCCCTCCAGCGCCCGATCGAGAACCTTGAGCCCCTCGGGAACGACCTCCTTGCCGATGCCGTCGCCCGGGATTACTGCCAGCTTGATGGTCTGCGTCATGAGGCCACCTTAGGACATGGTCACGATACGAGACGAGAAGTCCACCTGATGAGCAAATCTCAGAGTCGCGTTTCGACCGACGGTCGGTTAGTCTTGCTCCAGCGATCTCATCAAGGAGGAGCCATGCCACGAACCCACCGTCCTGCTGCTCAACGTCGCGAGGAGATTCTCGACGCCGCGCACAGCCTGTTCACCACCAAGGGCTTCCAGCCCACCACCATGGAAGACATCATGGGGGTCGTGGGCATCGCCAAGGGGACGCTCTACTACCACTTCCCCAGCAAGGAGCAGATCCTCAGGGCTCTTGTCCTGCGTATCGTCGGCCAGGTGGAGCAGCGTGCCCGTGAGCTCGCCGCCTCATCGGCTCCGGCAGTGGACAAGCTCAAGGCGATCATGTCCGCGATGCGGGTCGAGGGCACCGAGTCTGATCTCATCGAGCAGTTCCACACACCTGGAAACGCGGAGTTTCACCTGTTGTCCATCACGGCCATGATCGAGCACCTGACCCCAGTCCTCGCCGACGTCGTCACCCAGGGGGTGAGCGAGGGCTCCTTCACCACTGAGCGGCCTTATGACGCCATCGAGCTGCTTTTGAGCGCCTCGGGCATCCTCCTGGACCACGAGATCCTGGAAGCCGGCCCCGACGAGCTCGCCCGCCGCCACGAGAGTCTCATCTGGGCGAGCGAGACGCTTCTGGGCGCCCGGCCGGGAAGCCTGTCCATCCTCGCGGAGGCCGACTCATGAGACACGTCGGCCTACTTGTCCTGGGCTCATTCATCAACTCGCTGGGAACGGGGCTGACTGCCTTCGGACTGGCGGTCATCATGCTGCGCGCCCATGGAACGGCCTCCTCCGTGGCAGTCATCCAGATGAGTGCCTTCGCCCCCCTCGTCCTCCTGGCGCCCTTGGCCGGAATTCTTGCCGACCGCTACGACCGCCGCCTCATGATGATCATCGGCGATGCCGGTTCGGTGCTCGGACTGGGCCTCATCCTTGCGGCCCTGTCCTCGCCCCGTCCGTCCTTGGCCTGGGTCTGCACGGGGGCCGTCCTCTCCTCCTGCCTCGCCGCGCTCACCGAGCCGGCGCTGAGGGCCAGTGTCACCGACCTGGTGACCGAGGAGGACTACGTGCGCTCCTCCGGGCTGCTTCAGCTGGCATCCGCGGCGAAGTACCTCCTGGCTCCGGCCGCGGCGGGGTTCCTTATGCCGCTCGTCGGCGTTCGGGGGCTCGTCCTGCTCGACGCCAGCACCTGCCTGGTCACCGTGGGGTGCACCATGACAGTGCGCCGGGCTCTGGCAGCAGGTGCGTCGCAACGCGCAGCAGCCCAGCCCGGTGGCGACCACGATCTCCTGGCGGGCTGGAGGACCATCACCGCCTCCCCCGGCCTGCGCACCCTCGTGGCTCTCATGACGCTGGCGACCCTCGCTATCGGAGTCATCCAGGTTCTCATCAAGCCGATTCTCCTGCCCACCGTGACCACCTCTGAGATGGGCATGATCGAGACCGTCGCAGCCACCGGCATGCTTGTGGGGGCCGCCCTGGTCACCGCCTGGAAGAGCGCGCAGCCAACGATGCTGCTCGCGGCGGGGCTGGCCGGGACAGGCGCCGCCATGGTGCTGGTCCCCCTGGGGCCCGGAGCCTGGTGGGTGACCGCCTGCGGGTTTCTCACCTTCGGCAGCCTTCCCCTGTCCCAGGCAGGTGCGGAGGTCCTCGTGCGCACGCAGGTCGACAACACTCGGCAGGCACGGACCTGGGGCACCATCAGCCTGGTCACCCAGCTGGGCTACCTGGCGGCCTACCTGTGCTCCGGGGTACTGGTTGACCGCGTGCTTCAGCCTCTGCTGGAGCCAGGACAGAGGTTGTCCGCCAGTCTCGGAGCCGTCGTCGGCATCGGCCCAGGACGCGGCGCCGCACTGCTCGTGGGCATCATGGGGCTGGTCATGGCCATGGTGGCCCTCGGCGTCCGTCTCCAACGCCATCGGTTCGCCTGAGCCAAGCGACAACGCAGGCAAATAGGGCGGTGCCCCGACGACCTGAGTCGTCGGGGCACCGCCGTACGTCAGCCTTAGCGGTCCTCAGCGGGCCACAGAACCCTCGGTGTAGTCCTTGTCGACGTCGGCACGCCAGGCGAACATGGAACGCACCTCACGGCCGGTGGCCTCGATGGGGTGCGCCTCGCCCGCGGCGCGGAGCTTCTTGAACTCCGGGGCGCCGGCGGCCTGGTCGTCCATGAAGCGCTTGGCGAAGGTCCCGTCCTGAATGTCAGCGAGGACCTCCTTCATGTGGTCCTTGACCTCGGGCGTGATGACGCGCGGACCGGAGACGTAGTCGCCGTACTCGGCGGTGTCGGAGCAGGACCAGCGCTGCTTGGAGATGCCGCCCTCGTTGATGAGGTCGACGATGAGCTTCATCTCGTGGCAGACCTCGAAGTAGGCCATCTCGGGCTGGTAGCCGGCCTCGACCAGGGTCTCGAAGCCGTACTGGATGAGCTTGGAGACGCCACCGCACAGGACGGTCTGCTCGCCGAAGAGGTCGGTCTCGGTCTCCTCGCGGAAGGTGGTCTTGATGGCACCGGCGCGCGTACCGCCGATAGCCTTGGCGTAGGACAGCACAAGGTCCCAGGCGGTGCCGGTGGCGTCCTGCTCCACGCAGACGAGCACGGGCACACCTCGGCCGGCCTCGAACTCACGGCGCACCGTGTGACCGGGGCCCTTGGGAGCCACCATGACGACGTCAATGTCCGCGGCCGGCTTGATGTAGTCGAAGTGGACGTTGAAGCCGTGGGAGAACAGCAGGGCGGAGCCGGCCTTGATGTTCGGCTCGATCTCCTCGCGGTAGAGGGCGGCCTGCACCTGGTCAGGGGCCAGGACGGTGACGACATCGGCCCAGGCGACGGCCTCGGCGATCGGCTTGACGGGCAGGCCCATCTCCTCCGCCTTGGCCACCGAGGAAGATCCCTCTCGCAGGCCGACCACGACCTCGACGCCGGAGTCGCGCAGGTTCAGAGCGTGAGCGTGCCCCTGGGAACCGTAGCCGATGACGGCGACCTTCTTGGACTGGATGACGGACAGGTCGGCGTCGTCGTCGTAGAACTTCTCAGCTGCCATGATTGCTTCTCACTTCTCCTTGAGTTGATCGGTGATGGATCGTGGGCCGCGCGTGATCGCCACGGCACCGGACTGGACAATCTCTTTGACGCCGTACGGCTGGAGAGCCGTCAGCAGAGCCTTGACCTTGGATTCTGAGCCGATGGTCTCGATGACCACCGACGTCGGGGCGACGTCGACGACGTGGGCGCGGAACAGGTCGACGACCTGGAGCACCGCAGTGCGGTTGGCGTCATCCGCGTGCACCTTGATGAGGTAGAGCTCGCGCTCGACAGAGGTGTCAGGATCCAGCTCAACGATTTTAAGAACGTTGACCAGCTTGTTGAGCTGCTTGGTGACCTGTTCCATAGCCAGCCCCTCAGCGTCGGCGATCACCGTGATGCGTGAGATATCCTCGTGCTCGGTGGGGCCGACGGCCAGGGAGTGGATGTTGAAGCCCCGACGCGTGAACAGCGCCGATACCCGGGTCAGGACGCCGGGCTTGTTCTCCACCAGGACGGACAGCGTGTGCTTCTCGCTCACGGCGCTCACTCCTCTTCCCACACCGGGCTCATGCCGCGGGCGTGCTGGATCTCGTCATTGGAAACCCCGGCGGCGACCATGGGCCACACCTGGGCGTCCGCGGAGACGATGAAGTCGACGACGACGGGGCGGTCGTTGATGGCATTGGCCTGCGCGATGACGTCGTCCAGGTCCTCCAGGCGCTCACACCGCAGCCCGACGGCCCCGTAGGCCTCGGCCATCTTGACGAAGTCGGGAACCCGCTTCGTTCCGGCCCCGGTATGCAGGTCGGTGTTGGAGTAGCGCTGCCCGTAGAACAGGGTCTGCCACTGCCGCACCATGCCCAGCGAGGAGTTGTTGATGACAGCGACCTTGATGGGAATGTTGTTGAGGGTGCAGGTGGCCAGCTCCTGGTTGGTCATCTGGAAGCAGCCGTCTCCGTCGATGAGCCACACCGGACGGTCGGGGCAGGCCTCCTTGGCACCCATAGCGGCGGGCAGGCCGTACCCCATGGTGCCGGCACCAGCGGAGGTGAGCCAGGAGTAGGGGCGACGGAAAGTGAGGTAGTGCGCCGCCCACATCTGGTGCTGCCCCACACCCGTGACCCAGATGGTGTCCTCGGATGCGGCCCGGTCGAGGTGCGTGATGACCTCCTGAGGCTGAAGCAGTCCGTCGTCGGTATCGGTCCAGCCCGTGGGATAGGTGGCCTGGATGCGCTCGACCTCGCGCCGCCACGGCGTGATGTCCACCCGCCCCTCAGCGGAGACGTAGTCACGGAACTCGGCACTCAGGGCAGGAACGACGTCGGTCAGATCACCAACGATCGGGACGTCGGCGGTGCGGATCTTGGAGATCTCGGCCGGGTCGACGTCGACATGGATGACCGAGGCCTTCGTGGCGAAGGTGTCTGGCCTACCGGTGACCCGGTCATCGAAGCGGGCCCCCAGGCAGACGACGACATCGGCCCGCTGCAGGGCCCCGACGGCGGCAACGGTTCCATGCATTCCGGGCATCTGCAGGTTGAGCGGATGCTCACTGGGCATGACGTCCAGCGCCGTCAGCGTGGTGACGAACGGCGCCCCGATGAGATCGATGAGCTCGGTCAGGTCATCGGAGGGCACCTGCGCACGATTCAGGCCACCGCCGAGGTAGAGGACGGGGCGGTCGGCAGCGGCGATCACCTCGGCGGCCTGAGCCAGGCGCCGCTGATTGGGCTTGCCGGGCAGACGGTAGCCGGGCAGATCCCGAGCCGGGGGCCACACGAACTCAGTGGGCCCTTCCTGGGCGTCCTTGGAGATGTCAATGAGGACGGGTCCAGGACGGCCGGTTGAGGCCATGTGGAAGGCCTCGGCCACACGCGGAACAATGTCCTCGGGACGGGTGATGAGGAAGGAATGCTTGACGAAGGGCATCGTGGCACCGACGATGTCGGCCTCCTGGAAAGCATCCGTCCCGATTCCACGACTTCCTACCTGGCCGGTGATGGCCAGCATCGGCACCGAGTCCATGTGCGCGTCGGCGATGGCGGTGATGAGGTTGGTAGCACCGGGGCCGGATGTCGCAACGCAGACTCCGGGCCGGCCGGTGACCATGGCGTAGCCCTCGGCGGCGTGGCCGGCACCCTGCTCATGGCGCACCAGAACGTGCCTGATCCTCGTCGAGGCGAGCAGTGGGTCGTAGAAGGGCAGAATGGCACCGCCCGGCATCCCGAAGATGTCAGTGACACCAAGCTCTTCCAGCGCGCGCACCAGAGCCTGGGCGCCTGTCATGACCTGTTGGTCCTGACGTGCGGGAGCGTCATCGCGGGTCATCGCTCGCTCTCCTTCTCCGTGCTTACCGTCCGGCGACCTGCCGGGTAATGAACGTTAGATCAGTGTTCACAGAGAGTCATATCGAGACACCTATTGTCTCGCATCGTGGAATCACGGACGTGGTGGGTCGCCTGCGACCTGTCCCCTCCCCGAACTGCCTCTTTCGGAATCGTCTCCGGCCGACGAGCCCGGACCTTGGTATGCCATGAGCCCCGTCAGAGATGCCACAATAACCCCGTTACTCATGACAAACATCCGCCGCGTCACTATCAGCGGCGAGACGGAAGGCGGCACAGCGACGTGGTCACCACTGTCCTGCACTATCTGTTAGACAACCCGGTTGTCATCGTGCTCCTCATGGTCGGAGCCGGACTGCTGCTCTGGCGCGCCAGGCGCAGGAGCATACGCGTCCCGGCGACAGTCCTCCTGGCCGCCAGCACCGCTCTCCTGGGCTGGAAGGTGGCGCACGCCAATGTCCTGCATCACTTGTCCGAGAACGTGGTTCTCGTCCTGTTCCTCCTGGTCGGCACCGGGATGCTGCTGGGGCACGTCAAGATCAAGGGAGTAAGCCTCGGAGCTGCGGCGGTGCTGTTCTGCGGCATCGCGTTGACGGCCTGGGGAACGTCTGCAGCAACGCCGATTGAGGTTCCTCGAGAGCTGGGAACGCTGGGGCTGGCGATCTTCACCTTCGCCATCGGGATCCAGTCCGGGCCGAACTTCTTCCACGTCATCCGAACCGCCGGTGGTCCGTTGGCCATCCTCCTGGGCGTACTGAGCGTGGCGGCCCTGGCGGCCGTGGGGGTAGGACATCTCCTCGGCCTCAAGGCATCGATGATCGCCGGCGCCTTCGCCGGTGCTGTTACCAACACTCCTGCCCTGGCGGCAGCCGGTAACGCTGCTGCCATGGCTGGTGACAAGGCAGGACCAGGAGACGCCACCGTGGCCTATGCCGTCACCTACCTCTACGGTGTCATCGGCATGCTGTTCTTCTGTCTGCTGGCACTGCGTTACCGTCGCGGCGACAAGGACACCCCTTCTCCGCTCATCAACCGCACCATCCGGGTGGAGCGCGAGGACGGTCCGCTCCTGGGCAACATTGTCGAGACCATCTCGGGAGAGCTGCGATTCTCTCGCCTGCGTCGGGGCGAAAAAGGCCCGATCACCCGACCGACGAACGACGACCGGCTGTACAAGGATGATCTCATTACCGTCGTCGGCACCCAGGATGCCGTCAACCAGGCGATCAAGGCGGTGGGCCACGGCTCCTCGCACTCACTCATTGAGGACCGCAAGTACCTCGACTTCCGCCGTATCACGGTCTCGGACCCGAAGCTGGCCGGCCGCACCATCGGTGAGCTCGACATCGACCACCATTTCGGAGCAACGATCTCACGGGTACGCCGCGGCGACGTCGATATGGTGGGCACCCCGGATCTGGTGCTGCAGCAAGGAGACCGGGTTCGCGTCGTCGGTCCGACCGGACGCATGAAGGAGATCTCGACGTACTTCGGCGACTCGTCGCGAGGGCTGTCCTCCATCAACCCGGTGGCGCTAGGCCTGGGGATGGCACTGGGCATCTTCATCGGTGAGTGGAAGTTCCTCACGCCCACCGGCGCGACCTTCTCCATTGGATCGGCCGCCGGAACACTCCTTGTCGGGCTCATCTTCGGGCGCATCGGACGCATCGGAAAGTTCGTGACCGCCATGCCCTTCACTGCCACGGCGGTGCTCTCGGAGTTCGGACTTCTAGTCTTCCTGGCCCAGGCGGGCACTAAGGCGGGTGGCGAGATCGCCCACGCATTCACTGGAGGCGACTGGTGGAAGATCTTCATGACCGGATTCGTCGTCACCACCATTGTGGGACTGGGGATCTACGCCTCCATGCGCTGGGTGGTCAAGATGGGCGGGACCCGCCTGTCCGGCCTCATCGGAGGCGTTCAGACGCAGCCGGCGATTCTGGCCTTCGCCAATGAGCGCACCGGTGCCGACCCACGGGTCGCTCTGGGCTACGCAATGGTCTATCCCGTAGCGATGATCGTCAAGATCTTCATCGCCCAGGTTCTGGGTGGCCTCTAAGCCCCACTGACCGAGGCCGGCATTGTCTTTAGGCACTGCGAATTCCGCCGTTAGTCCTCCAGAGGCTGCTCCACCGCCTCGATGTGCGTGCGAGGAAGCGTGATGCGATCAGAGGTGGCCACATCGTGGCGCCAGTTGTGGTCGGTGATGATACGAGCTAGGGCGAGCCCGACACCAATGGCAGTGATGACGAAGAAGACCTCAGACAGGTTCGCAGCAGCGTCACCGACGTCGACGCCCTTGTCCACCGATAGCGTGTTGAGCGCGGAAATCGCACGGTAGAACGGAACCCCGGGAATCATAATGACCACCGCGGGCACCGACAGCGCCACTCGGGACAAGGAAGCCCGGGACACGAAGAGCTGGGACAACAAACCAATCGTCACCGCAGCCAGCCCTACAGCGAGCTGCCACGGAACATGAAAGACATCGATAAGGAGCAGCCTGCCCGTGTTGGCCAGTGCCCCGACAACGGCGGCCAGTGCGCTGGCCTTAGCGCCTGCATTGAACAGCATGGCAAATCCATAGGCTGCGATAAAAGAGCAGAAGCAGCGCAGAAGGTAGAGCATTGGCCCTTCGAGCGCCGTGCCGCTGATCGTTTCAACATCCCAACGGAAGATGAAGGTGACCGTCCACACCGCAACACCGGCTGCGGCCATGACCATGAGGACGTAGGCGCTGCGGGACAGCGCAGAGGAGAAGTCCTGCCGGAAGAGATCCAGCATCGCAGTGACCATGGGGAAGCCGGGGATCAGGAACAAGATGGCTGAGATGATGCCACCCTGGTGGTTCCCCGCCACCACACCTGTCGCGTCCAGCGCGGTGACGACACCCATGTAGGTGCCCGACGCTGCAACGCCGCACACGAGCCAGGTGAAGAAGTGCTGGTAATGACGCTCAAGCATCTGCCGGCGAATGAACTGACCCAGAAATGCAGCCACGAGCACCGTCAGGCACTCGACCCAACCACCCTTGTTGAGGAAGCAGAATCCGGCACAGGCCACGCCCGATGCTGCGGCGTTGGCGAAGGCGTTATAGCGGGCGTGCATCTTCTCGACCTGCTCGAGTTTGGCCTCAAGGTGCTCAACGGTCTCGTGTGCGCGCAGATCGTGGACGATCCTGCGCAGCGCCTCCAAGCGGTCGACATTGACGCCGACCCGACGCACCTCGCACGCCTCGGTGCGGAAGCGGTTACCGACATAGGACGAGGTGACGATCTCTGTCATTGTCACCGTAGCCTCGTGCCGGTCCAGGCCGACGGCGGAGGCCGCTCTGGCCATCGACGACTTGATGCGGTAGGAGCCTGCGCCTGCCGCAAGCATGAGGCGCCCGAGATGCAGCACCACATCGGACTGCTGCATGAGCCGGTCGGCGTCAAGGTTTTGCTCGTGGTCGCTCGAATGGGAGGAAGGTAGATCGGTGTCAGTCACGGAGACAATGGTGCACCGTAAGATGCTCCTGTGTCAGATCGAACGCGATCTCACCATGCCACCCCCTGTTCATCGAGGGTGGGTTGCTGGTCTGTGGGGGAGGGACCAGCCCCAGGGTCTTTGTAGATCCTGGGGCTGGTTCTCTCAAGATGTGCTCGGTGGTGTCCTACTCTCCCGCACCCTGGCGGGTGCAGTACCATCGGCGCTGTCAGGCTTAGCTTCCGGGTTCGGGATGGGGCCGGGCGTTTCCCTGTCGCTGTGACCACCGAGACGACTATTGGCAGTGCTGTGCCGTCTCGTGTTGTTGATTCGGTTGTGTGGTGTGGTCGCCCACCTCTCTTGCCACCGCCCACCTGGGTGTGGGTGTGGTTGGGGGGTGGGTTGGGTGTGGACCGTATAGTGGACGCTTCGCACTTAGCTGCTGTCTCCCCCACCCGCCCCTGTTTTGCGGTGGGTGTGGGGGGTGTTGTTTGTGTCGGCCGATTAGTACCAGTCAGCTCGAGGCCGTTACCGGTCTTCCACTTCTGGCCTATCAACCCAGTAGTCTGCTGGGGGCCTACCAGGACACCGAGGTGTCCTGCGGAGACCTTATCTTGAAGATGGTTTCCCGCTTAGATGCTTTCAGCGGTTACCCTTCCCGAACGTAGCCAACCAGCCGTGCCCCGGGCGGGACAACTGGCACACCAGAGGTTCGTCCGTCCCGGTCCTCTCGTACTAGGGACAGGCCTTCTCAAGTCTCCTGCGCGCGCAGAGGATAGGGACCGAACTGTCTCACGACGTTCTAAACCCAGCTCGCGTACCGCTTTAATGGGCGAACAGCCCAACCCTTGGGACCTGCTCCAGCCCCAGGATGCGACGAGCCGACATCGAGGTGCCAAACCATGCCGTCGATATGGACTCTTGGGCAGGATCAGCCTGTTATCCCCGGGGTACCTTTTATCCGTTGAGCGACGACCCACCCACACGGGATCGCCGGATCACTAGTTCCTACTTTCGTACCTGCTCGACCCGTCGGTCTCACAGTCAAGCTCCCTTGTGCACTTGCACTCAACACCTGGTTGCCGACCAGGCTGAGGGAACCTTTGAGCGCCTCCGTTACACTTTAGGAGGCAACCGCCCCAGTTAAACTACCCACCAGGCACTGTCCCTAACCCGGATCACGGGCCCAGGTTCAGGCGCACGCCATAACCAGAGTGGTATTTCAAGGACGACTCCACCGCTACTGGCGTAACGGCTTCACAGTCTCCCACCTATCCTGCACAAGCTATAGCGGGCGCCAATACCAAGCTATAGTAAAGGTCCCGGGGTCTTTCCGTCCTTCTGCGCGAAACGAGCATCTTTACTCGTACTGCAATTTCGCCGAGCTCATGGTGGAGACAGCGGGGAAGTCGTTACGCCATTCGTGCAGGTCGGAACTTACCCGACAAGGAATTTCGCTACCTTAGGATGGTTATAGTTACCACCGCCGTTTACTGGGGCTTAAATTCACCACTTCACCCGAGGGTTGATGGTTCCTCTTAACCTTCCAGCACCGGGCAGGCGTCAGTCCGTATACATCGCCTTACGGCTTCGCACGGACCTGTGTTTTTAGTAAACAGTCGCTTCCCCCTGGCCTCTGCGACCCTCCCCCCTAGCCCGCACGGGGCTTCAAGGATCAGGCCCCCCTTCTCCCGAAGTTACGGGGGCATTTTGCCGAGTTCCTTAACCATGATTCACTCGTGCGCCTAGGCATACTCTGCCCGACCACCTGTGTCGGTTTAGGGTACGGGCGGCTGGCACCATCGCGTCGAGGCTTTTCTCGGCACCCCAGGATCACCCTGCTATCCCCCACCAACGTGAGGTCACCATCACGCCTCACCCCCGTCATCAAAGACAGTCACCCCGGATTTACCTGGAGGACGGGCTGCGCGCTTGAACGGACCAAGCCATCAGGTCCGCCGGGCTACCACTGTGCGTCACCCCTGTTAACACGCTTGCCTACCTGCACGGAGGATCCCCAGACCCCACCACCACAACCACACCGTCAGGCGAACCTGACAGGCGCGGCTAACATGGTGGCTGGGCGTGGGTTAGCACCCGCACGTCAGCATGGGCGGTGCTTCGCCGGTACGGGAATATCAACCCGTCATCCATCGACTACGCCTGTCGGCCTCGCCTTAGGTCCCGACTCACCCAGGGCGGACTAGCCTGGCCCTGGAACCCTTGGTCATTCGGCGCTAGGGCTTCTCACCCTAGTATCGCTACTCATGCCTGCATTCTCACTCCCACACCGTCCACCAGCAGTCACCCACAGGCTTCCCCCGGTGCAGGACGCTCCCCTACCACCCACAACCCCTGCCACCACCCGCACAAGACGGGACGATGAAAGGAACACTGTTGTGGGTCCGCGGCTTCGGCGGTGTGCTTGAGCCCCGCTACATTGTCGGCGCACGATCACTTGACCAGTGAGCTATTACGCACTCTTTCAAGGATGGCTGCTTCTAAGCCAACCTCCTGGTTGTCTGCGCGACCGCACATCCTTTCCCACTTAGCACACGCTTAGGGGCCTTAGCCGGCGATCTGGGCTGTTTCCCTCTCGACCACGGAGCTTATCCCCCGCAGTCTCACTGCCACGCTACAACCCGACGGCATTCGGAGTTTGGTTGACGTCAGTAACCCTGTGGGGCCCATCAGCCACCCAGTAGCTCTACCTCCGCCGGGCAACACGCGACGCTGCACCTAAATGCATTTCGGGGAGAACCAGCTATCACGGAGTTTGATTGGCCTTTCACCCCTACCCACA
>ERZ772964.44-NODE-44-length-72305-cov-8.05098_pt1 | contig 72305 bp, 58 predicted proteins | sample MGYA00580675_ERZ772964 | MGnify/ENA primary metagenome ERZ772964 (study PRJEB29015, sample SAMEA2737941) | human oral metagenome | biome: human oral; feature: human-associated habitat; material: dental | place: China | collected 2139 ... | reverse complement strand
ATCACGAACGTCTCCACTCGGCGATCGACCACCGGACCCCCGACCAAGTCGACACAGAATGGAGACAACAGCACAAGACAGCAGCCCGAGACCACCCATCAACCACTGCCTGAAAAACCTACATCACTCCAATGGCTGTGTGAGAATTTCCATCATCCAAGGACCTCGGTCCCTGTCACCATCCGGCCCAGCTCCCCAATTTTACACCCTCATCTGAGAAGAGCCGTGAATGCTTTGGAGGGGTCCGCCGCGCTGCGTGCGGCGGACCCCTCCTGCACGTCCGACTCGGGAGCCGAACGCCTCGCCGCTCCTCGGGGTCGGATTCTGCAGGGCCTACTCGATCGAGCCGATCGCTCCCGGGGGAGGGAGGCTGGACAGGTCACCGTCCGCGACGGCGGCGTACCCGGCGCCCCGTCGACGAGCTGTCCGGCGGTCAGCGCCAACGCGTCTGGGTGGCCATGGCACTCGCCCAGGAGACGCCTCTGCTGCTCCTCGACGAGCCCACCACCCAATCTCGACATCGCCCACCAGATCGACCTGCTCGAACTCTTCGCGGAGCTCAACCGGCAGGGCCGGACGATGGTGGCCGTGCTTCACGACCTCTCAACCAGGCCGCCCGCTACGCGGCGACGAGGGGCGGCGCCGTCGTCGCCCAGGGGACCCCGGCCGAGGTCGTCACCGCGCGGATCGTCGAGGAGGTCTTCGGCGTGGCGGTGCTCGTCGTCGACGACCCGGTGACCGGTACCCCGATGCATCGTGCCCTGTGGGCGGGGCCGGGGCGGCGGCCCCGGGGCCGAGGTTCGTCGGGCCCCCGGCGACCGGATGCCCGACGACTCCCCGGAGGCCCGGCGGGGTCGGGTCCGGCAGTGAGAAGGTGAGGCCCTGGGTGTGTCGCGCTCTCCGCGCGAGCGCCCCTGATACATTCCGTGGTGCTGGTCGACCCGCCTCGACACTAGATGTTGTGGTGGGGAGTGAAAAGGGAAGCCGGTGCGAATCCGGGACTGCCCCGCAGCGGTGAGAAGGAACGACATCGGCATGAGCACTGGGCCCCGGCCTGGGAAGCGCCGACCAGGAAGCCCCCTCGGGGAAGCGCCTTCGAGTCCGAAGACCTGCCAGCACCGGGCCGCGGCCCGGCACTCGACACCGCCTCGCGGGCGGCCGGGGGGAGGGTCCTCCCGTCCGCCGCGCGGCACGGGCCACGAGGAGGGGCCCCGTCGATGACGACATCCGTGCATTCCGGTGGCTCGATCACACGCCGCCCGCCCCGCCCCGCCCAGGGCGGCTCGACCCTCATGGAGTCCCTGCGCGGCATCGCCGCCGCGGACACCGCGGCCAACGACGCCCTGAGGGAGAACGCCAACGTCGACGGCCAGTCCTCGATGGGCGCCATGCTCCGCTACGGCACCGAGAGCGCCAAGCACCTCAACCTCTCCGAGATCATCGCCCCCGAGTACGCGGCCGCCCACCGGCTCGGGGACATCCACATCCACGACCTCGACTTCTACACGCTCACGACGACCTGCTGCCAGATCAGCCTCACCGATCTGTTCCGCGGGGGCTTCTCGACCGGTCACGGCCACCTGCGCGAACCGCAGTCGATCGGTTCCTACGCGGCGCTCGCCTGCATCGCGATCCAGTCGAACCAGAACGACCAGCACGGCGGGCAGGCGATCCCCAACTTCGACGTCGACATGGCCCCCGGGGTCCGCAGGACCCTCGAGAGCCGGTTCCTGGAGAATGCGGACACGGCCGCCCGGCTCCTGGGCGTCGAACCCGTCGCGGTCTACCCGCCGCACGTCGTCCTCGAGCCCTCCGCGGCCCAGCTGCGCGACGAGCGCGCCTATCTGCGCGGCCTGCTCGGCGAGCGCGCCGACCTGGAGGCCCTGCACGCCCGGATCCGCGAGCGCTCCGTGCGCGAGACCGAACGACTCACCTACCAGGCGATGGAGGCCTTCATCGCCAACCTCAACACGATGAACTCTCGCGCCGGGGCGCAGACGCCGTTCTCCTCGATCAATTACGGCACGGACGTCTCGCCCGAGGCGAGGATGGTCGTGCGGCAGCTGCTCCTGGCGACCGAGGCAGGGCTGGGCAACGGCGAGACCGCGATCTTCCCCATCCAGATCTTCCGCGTCCAGAAGGGCGTCAACCTCGACCCCGGCGACCCCAACCACGACCTGCTGCAGCTGGCCTGCCGGGTCACTGCCGGGCGCCTCTTCCCGAACTTCTCGTTCCAGGACGCCCCCTTCAACAGGGTTCATCACGTCCCCGGCCGCCCCGAGACCGAGATCGCGTACATGGGCTGCCGCACGAGGGTCATGGCCAATGTCCACGACCCCGACCGGGCCGTCACCCACGGACGGGGGAACCTCTCCTTCACGACGATCAACCTGCCGCGCCTGGCGATCGAGGCCGACGGCGACGTCGACTGCTTCCTGTGCACGCTCGACGAGCGCATCCAGCTCGTCATCGGCCAGCTCATGGAGCGCTTCACGATCCAGGCCGGCAAGCGGGTGCGCAACTTCCCGTTCCTCATGGGGCAGGGGGTGTGGATCGACTCGGAGCGGCTCGGCGGCCAGGACCGGGTGCGCGAGGTCCTCAAGCACGGCACGCTGTCGGTCGGCTTCATCGGGCTCGCCGAGGCGGTGCACGCCCTCATCGGCGAGCATCACGGTCAGTCCCAGCGGGCGTGGGACCTCGCCTACTCCATCGTCGTGCGCATGCGCTGGCGGATGAACCAGGCCGCCGAGCGGACCGGTCTCAACTTCTCGCTCCTGGCCACCCCGGCCGAGGGCCTCGCCGGGCGCTTCGTGCGGATGGACCAGCGCCTCCACGGCATCATCCCGGGGGTCACCGACAAGGAGTACTACACGAACTCCTTCCACATCCCCGTCGGCTTCGACATCGGCCTCGCCGACAAGATCGCCAAGGAGGCGCCCTTCCACGCCCTGACGAACGCCGGGCACATCACCTACGTCGAGATCGACGGCGACCCCTCGAAGAACGTCGGGGCGATCGAGCAGATCGTCCGCTTCATGGCCGGGTCGGGCATCGGCTACGGCGCGATCAACCACCCCGTCGACCACGACCCGGTGTGCGGGTACACCGGTGTCATCGACGACCGGTGCCCCGGCTGCGGGCGGGCCGAGAGGAGGCGCCCTTTCGACCGGATCCGCCGCATCACCGGCTACCTCGTCGGCACGCTCGAGCGCTTCAACGACGCCAAGCGCGCCGAGGTCCGCGACCGGGTGACGCACGCGCTGTGAGACTGGCCGGGTTCACGACGAGCTCGATCGTCGACGGCCCGGGCGTCCGGGTCACCGTCTTCTGCCAGGGCTGCCCGCTGCGGTGCCCCGGGTGCCACAACCCGTCGACGCACGCCGTGGACGGCGGCCGCGAGGTCGGGGTCGGCGAGCTCGTCGACGTCATCGAGCACGAGCGCCTCGCCTCGGGGCTGACCCTGTCGGGCGGCGAGCCGACGGTCCAGGCTGCTGACTGCGCGGTCCTCGCGCGCGCCGCCAGGGGCCGCGGCTGGTCGGTGTGGTGCTACTCGGGGTACACCTGGCAGGTGCTCGTGCGGAGAGCCGCCCGCGACCCGGGGCTCGCCGAGCTCCTCCTCCTCGTGGACGTCATGGTCGCCGGGCCGTACGTCCGGGCCAGGAGGACCCTGTCCCTGCCCTGGCGGGGCAGCGCCAACCAGGTCCTCGTCGACGTCCCGGCCAGTCTCGGGTCCGGCGAGGAGCGCCGCCTGGACGTCTGAGCCGGCCGGCTCAGGGCCCGCCGAGCACTTCGCGCTCGACGACGGCGCCGACCGCCCCCTCGGTGTTGGCGCCCGCGACGGGGTAGCGCCCGTCGAGCAGGCTCGGGTGCGCGTTCGACATGACGTAGGGGTACCCGACCATGTCGAGCATGTCCGCGTCGTTCGGCATGTCGCCGAAGGCCATCGCCTCGGACGGGTCGACGCCCATCCGCTCCAGCACGTCCGCGAGCATCGCGGCCTTCGTGACGCCCGGGGCGCTGCACTCGACGAGCCCTTGGGCGCGCAGCGTCGAGAAGGTCACGTTGATGCGGCCCCCGGCGGCCCGGCGCGCGGCCTCGGCCAGGGCCTCGGTCGACGTACCGGGCGAGACGACGAGCAACTTCACGGCGGCGTCGAGGCCGAGCAGCTCCTCGAGCGGGGCGATGCTCGCCGGGCGGCGCCGGCCCTCCTCCAGCAGCCGCTCGTAGCGCGGGTCGGTGCCCCACTCGGCGTGCGCGTACTCGACGGCGAAGCAGACGTCGGGCACGCGCTCGGCGAGGGCGGCGGCGAAGCCGAGCGCATCGGCGACGTCGAGGTCGTGGTGGTCGAGCACCTCGTGACGGGCCAGGTCGTAGAGGACGGCGCCGTTGGTCGAGATGACCACCGGTTCGATGTCGGCGAGCGGGTCGAGGACGTCGACCCAGCGGGGCGGGCGGCCGGTCGCGAAGACGACGCCGAGACCGGAGCGGGCGGCGGCGCGGAAGGCCTCGACGCTGCGCGGGTGCAGCTCGGTCGCGCTCTTGAGGAAGGTGCCGTCCAGGTCGGTGACGATCGCGCGGACCGGTCGGCCCTCGGCCCGCGGGGAGCGCCCGGCCATGACTACAGCCTCGTCTGCTGCTGCGTCGGCTGGTCGGTGGCCGTCTGCGTGCCGGACCCGGAGACGTTCATCGACGGCGTCTTCGTCGGCGAGTCGTGCCCGCCGGGGCTCTGCGAGGCGTCGCTCGAGCTGTCGGAGGGGCTCGAGCTGGGCGAGCCCGACCCGGAGGACTCGGACTCGCTGGGGGAGCCGGAGGAGGAGTCGGACTCGCTCGGGGAGCCCGAGCTCGAGTCGCTGGAGTCGCTCGACGAGCTCGACGAGGCCGAACCGGTGACCGGCGCGTTCGGGGACTCCGGCGGCTGGTTCCGGAACAGCAGCACGGCCACGAGCAGGGCCGTCGAGGCCATGAGGACCATGAGCAGCCAGCTCGCCAGCAGCGGCAGCCAGCCGGCGCGGTCGCGGCGTCCGGGCCAGGGCAGCGGCCACAGCCGCCAGGCGCCGGGGCGCGTGTCGGATGACCAGGGGATCGAGAAGTCGGGGCCGCTGCGGGTGCCCAACTGCGGACTCGCCGACAGGTCGACGCTGCGCAGCAGGCGGTCGGCCTCGGCCAGCGCGTTCGGCGAGCCATCCCACACGAGCGCGACCCAGGGGGCCAGCGGGGCATGGTCGGGGCCCACCGGGTCGTCGTCCTCGCTGCGGAAGAGGTGGCCGAGGCGGCCCTCGTCCTGGTCCTGACCGCCGCGGGCGACGACGGTCCGGGAACTCATCTTGTTGACCTCGCCGGCCAACCGGTCGCGGGCGGCGGCGTCACGGGCGGCGCCGTCGGCGAGGATCACGAGCATCACCTGGTGCTCGGCGTCGGCGTGCGCGAGATAGGCGACGCCGGCCTCGGTGGCGGTCAGACGCGCGTCGATCCAGAAGTCGCCGATCTTCGGCGGATCAGTGGACAGCAGCGGAAAGGCCTCGACGCCCATGGGCGCCGAGGCGGGTGACGCGCTCGCGGGCTCGCCCCGCGCTGACTGGTCCTCGGACATCGCGCACCATCTCATCACACATCCGGCGCCCACCGAAGCGCATCGGCCTCCCCGGGCGCCGGTCGTGCACCCCGGATCGGGCCCTCCGGTACGCGCCCGCCGGGCTCCGGGGCCCGCGCACCGGTCCGCGGTAAGGTGGCCCTCGACGCCCTGGGGTGCGCCGCACCCCGTGACGAGCCCCTCAACCGAGCCCTGCAGGAGACACGAGTGAGTGAGAAGACCCAGGCCCCGTCGAGCGCCGAGGAGACGGCGACCCTTCTGGGCAAGGCCATCAGCCAGGTCCAGCAGGTGATCGTCGGCCAGGAGCACATGGTCGAACAGCTCATGGTCGGGCTGCTCGCCCGGGGCCACATCCTCCTCGAGGGCGTTCCCGGCACCGCCAAGACGCTCGCCGTGCGCACCTTCGCCACCGTCGTCGGCGGCACCTTCTCCCGCGTCCAGTTCACCCCCGACCTGGTGCCCTCGGACATCGTCGGCACCCGCGTCTACCAGGCCAGCAAGGAGACCTTCGACGTCGAGCTCGGCCCGGTCTTCACGAACTTCGTCCTCGCCGACGAGATCAACCGCGCCCCGGCCAAGGTGCAGGCCGCCATGCTCGAGCTCATGGCCGAGAAGCAGGTCTCGATCGCCGGCACGACCTACCCGATGAAGGACCCCTTCATCGTCATCGCCACCGAGAACCCGGTCGAGTCCGAGGGCGTCTACCCGCTGCCCGAGGCCCAGCGCGACCGCTTCCTGCTCAAGGTCGACGTGCCCTACCCGAAGGGCAACGAGGAGCTCGAGATCCTGCGCCGCATGTCGGTCAAGGCCCCCACGGCCACGCGGATCCTCGACCCGGAGCTCACCAGGTCGCTCCAGGACAGGGCCTCCAGCATCTTCGTCCACAACCTCGTCGCCGAGTACATCGTCCGCCTCATCCTGGCCACCCGGAACCCGGCCGACTTCAACATGCCCGACCTGGCGCGCGTCATCTCCATCGGCTGCTCCTCGCGGGCCACCCTGGGTCTGGTCGCCGCCGCGCGCGCCGTCGCCCTCATCCACGGCCGCGACTACGTGCTGCCGACCGACGTCCAGGCCATCGCCCCCGACGTCATGGCCCATCGCATCATGCTGAGCTTCGACGCCATCGCCGACGACGTGAGCGCCGCCCAGGTCGTCGAGCGCATCCTCGCTATGGTCCCCGCGCCCACCCCGGTCTGGAACAACCGGGCCCCGGCCGCCCCGAGGCGGCCGGTGGCCTCGGAGGTGCGCTAGCAGTGGATTCCGCCGCGCCGCAGTTCCTGCCGCCGCAGACGGACGCCCCGGCTCCCTCGTCCGGGGCGCAGGCCGTGCTGTCCGTGCTCAAGGAGCCCGCCGGCCCCACCGTGTCGCTGCGCCACCTGGCGCCCGAGGCGGCCCTGCGCCACCTCGAGCTGACGATCGTGCGCCGGCTCGACGGCTACCTGCAGGGCGACCACCTGGGCCTCATGCCGGGGCCCGGGTCCGACCTCAACGACGCCCGTCTCTACATGCCGGGCCAGGACGACGTGCGCCGCATGGACTGGGCGGTCACCGCCCGCACCACCGTGCCGCACGTGCGCGACACCATCGCCGACCGCGAGCTCGAGGTGTGGGCCCTGCTCGACGCCACCCCGTCGATGAACTGGGGCACCGGCGCCGTGACGAAGCGCGACCTGGGCATCGCCGCGGTGGCCACCTTCGGCTTCGTCACCCAGAAGATGGGCGACCGCTTCGGGGGCATGGTGCTGCACGGCGACGGCATCACCCGCATGAGGGCCCGCTCGGGGCGCAACGCCCTGTACGGGCTGCTCCGGAAGATGCTCGAGGACCCGATCGAGACCGACCGCTCCGGCGGCGGGTACGACCTGGCGGCCGGAATCGAGGCGATGGTGCGCACCCAGCAGCGCCGCGGTCTGCGCGTGGTCGTCTCCGACTTCCTCACCGCTGGCGACTCCGAGATCGACCCGGCCCGCCCGCCGGCCTGGGAACGCCCGCTGCGCCGTCTCGGCGTGCGCAGCCAGGTGGTCTGCGTCGAGGTCGTCGACGCCGCCGAGGTCGACTTCCCCGACGTCGGCGAGGTGCTCGTACGCGACCCCGAGTCCGACTTCACGCGGTTCGTCGACACGGGTGACGTCCGGGCCCGCCGCGCCGTGAGCGCCGCCTCGCGGGCCCAGCGCGAGCGCACCGCCGCGGCGATCCGCCGCGCCGGCGCCGGCCACGTCGTGCTGCGCACCGACCGGGACTGGGTCGCCGACATCGCCCGCTTCGTCCTGACCTACCGGCGGACGGCCGCCGTGATCTCCCAGCCGCAGAGGGAGGCGGGCGCATCATGAGCACGACGCACGTGCTGTGGTGGGACTTCTCCCACCCGGGGCGCCTGTGGGCGCTGCTCATCATCCCGGCGCTCGTCATCGCCTATCTCGTCATCATGCGGTTCGCGAGGAACCGCGGCATCCGGTACACGAACACGGGCATCGTCGGCGCCGTCGTGCCGCGCCAGCGCCAGTGGCACCGCCACGTCTGCGTGGCCCTGACGCTGTGCTCGCTCGCGACGATCACCGGCGCCTGGGCGGTCCCCGTCGGAGACACGAAGGTGCCGCGGGAGCGCGCGACGATCGTCCTCGTGCTCGACGTCTCCCAGTCGATGATGGCCGCCGACGTCGATCCGAGCCGTTTCGAGGCCGAGAAGAGCTCCGCGGTGAGCTTCGTCTCGAGCCTGCCGGCCGCCTACAACGTCTCGCTCGTGACCCTGTCGGGCCACCCGAACACGCTCGTGCCGCCCACCGTCGACAGGGGGGTGCTCATCCAGGCGATCAACTCGCTGAGCCTTCAGGACGGCACCGCCATCGCCGACTCGATCACCGACGGCCTCGCCGCGCTGAAGCAGGCCCCCGCCGGTGACGACGGCACCCAGGCGCCCGGCCTCATGGTGCTGCTGTCCGACGGCTCGGAGACCTCGGGCGGCGACCCGGTCGCCGCGGCCCAGCAGGCCGCGGCGGCCTCGGTGCCGATCAACACGATCGCCTTCGGCACCCAGAACGGCTACGTCGACCTGGACGGCGAGCGCTTCAACGTGGCGCCCGACACGAACCTGCTGGCGCAGGTCGCCTCCACCAGCGGGGGCCGGGCCCTCGACGCCTCCAGCTCCGACGAGCTCAACACCGTCTACAAGGACCTCAGCTCCGACATGGGCTACGAGACGCAGAAGACCGAGGTGACCGCCCGCTGGGTGCTCGTCTCGCTCATGTTCGGTGTCGTCGCCGCCTTCGGCGCGGTGGGCATGGCCGCGAGGTGGTCGTGATGATCCCGATGCTCAGCTTCATGAGCCCCCACAGACTGTGGTGGCTCGTCGTGCCGGTGCTCGTCGTGGCGCTCTACGCGGCGCTGCTCGTGCACCGCCGCGCCGCCGGCTCGAGCAGCCTGCTCGCCTCGATCCTGCCGCGCGACACGCGGCTCAGGCGCCACCTCTCGGTCGGTGCCGCGGCCCTGTCGCTCGTCATGCTCGTCATCGCCTACGCGCAGCCGCAGGCGATGACGCGGGTGCCGCGCGACCGCGCGACGGTCGTCGTCGTCATCGACGTGTCGCGCTCGATGATGGCCACCGACGTCACCCCGACGAGGCTCGACGCGGCGAAGGAGGGCGCCAAGGAGTTCGTCGACTCGCTGCCCGAGAGCTTCAACGTCGCGCTCGTGTCCTTCGCCGCGACGGCCGACATCAAGATGCCCCCGACGACCGACCGCTCGGCCCTCGAGAACGCCATCGACGCCCTCGAACTGGCGCCGTCGACGGCCATCGGTGAGGGCGTCTACACGGCCCTCGACGCCCTCAAACTGGCGCCCCAGGACCCGGACCACCCGGACGAGACCGCGCCCGGCGCGATCGTCCTGCTCTCGGACGGCGCGACGAACATGGGCCGCGCCTCCTCGGACGCCGCGACCGAGTCGAAGAAGCAGGGCGTGCCGGTCTACACGATCGCCTACGGCACCTCGAGCGGCTACGTCTACGAGAACGGCCACCGCCAGTCGGTGGCCGTCGACCACGCCGAGCTGTCCGAGGTGGCCAAGGACTCCGGCGGCAAGAAGTACTCCGCGGACTCGCTGAGCAGCCTGCAGGCCGTCTACCAGACGATCTCCCACCAGATCGGCTACGTGGACGAGTACCACGAGATCACCGCGCGCTTCGCCGGGGTCGCCCTCATCTTCGCCGTCCTCGCCTCGGCGGGTGTCATGTCGTTGGCTGCGAGGTGGCCATGATGTCGGATGATGGACCGGTGCCGGTGGACGGTTCGACCCGCGCGCGTGTGCAGCGGATGTGGGAGCGGCTGGGGCGGGCCTGCGAGGCCGCCGGGCGCGACCGCGACGAGGTGCGCCTCCTGCCGGTCAGCAAGCTGCACGACGTCGACGAGATCCGCGCCGTCCACGCCGCCCTGGCCGAGGTGAGCGGCGATGCCGGGCCCCGCAGCTACGGCGAGAACCACGTCCAGGAGATCGTCGCCAAGACCGCCCGGATCGGCCCCGACGAGGGCATCGACTTCACCCTCATCGGCCATCTGCAGACCAACAAGGTCAATGCCGTGCTGCCGCGCATCCGCGAGTTCCAGGCGCTCGACTCCCTGCGGCTGGCCGCCCGCCTCGACCGCCGGCTCACCGAGCTCGGCCGCACCCTGGACGTGCTCGTCGAGGTCAACACCTCGGGCGAGCGGACCAAGCACGGCGTCGGCCTCGACGAGGCCTTCGGCTTCTGCGAGGCCCTGGCCGACTACGAGGCGCTCGACGTGAAGGGCCTCATGACGGTGGCGGTCGACAGCCCCGACACCGCCCGTGTCGCGGCCTGCTTCGATGCGCTCGTCGCGCTGCGCGACCGGCTGCGCGGCCGGGCGGTGCTCGGTTCGACCTGGTGCGAGCTGTCGATGGGCATGAGCGGCGACTTCCCGCTGGCCATCGCCCATGGCGCGACGACGGTGCGCATCGGCACCGCCCTCTTCGGCCCCCGCGCCTACTGAGCGAGGCCCTCCGCCCCGGTCCGCCCGTCCGGGGCCGGCGGGTTCTCGAGCGGGGGCGCCGCGACGTCATCGGCCGGCTCGAAGCCGAAGAGCCGGGCGTAGAAGCCCAGCTCGCACTCCAGCACGCGGCGCCGCGTGGCCGGCAGCCGGAATCCGTGCCCCTCGCCCTCGAAGGTGACGAGTGCCACCGGGAGTCCCCGGGCCCGGAGCGCGTCGGCGAGCGCCTGCGACTGGTCGGGCGGGACGATCGGGTCGTCCAGCCCCTGGAACAGGAGCATCGGGGCGGTGAGCCCGTCGAGGTGGTTGATGGGGGAGCGCTCCTCGTAGCGGGCCCGCGCCTGCGGCCACGGTCCCAGCAGTCCGTCGTTGTAGCGGGCCTCGAACTTGTGGGTCCCGGCCTGCAGCGCGACGAGGTCGGCGACGCCGTAGCGCGAGACGCCCGCCGCGAACACGTCCGAGCGCTCCAGGGCGCTCAGCACGGTGAAGCCGCCGGCGCTGCCGCCGGTGATGACGACCCGGTGCGGGTCGGCCAGCCCGGCCCGCACCGCCCACCGGGCCGCATCGATGCAGTCGTCCACGTCGGCGACGCCCCACTGGCCGCGCAGGCGCTCGCGGACGGCGCGTCCGAAGCCGGCCGAGCCCGAGTAGTTGACCGCCATGACGGCGAAGCCGCGGCTGGTCCAGAACTGGGTGGCGGTCGAGTAGTCGTCGACCGTCATGCCGGTCGGCCCGCCGTGCACGGTGACGATGAGCGGCGGGCGGGACCCCGCCGGTCCCCGGAAGCGGGGGTTGCGCGGCGGCCAGAGGAGGCACTGGAAGCGGCCGTGGCGGTTCTCGTCGACCAGGTGCACCTCGCCGACGCTCGTGAGGGCCGGGTCGGGCGGCGCGGAGGGGCAGCGGAGGACCGCGCCGCCGGCGGCCACGTCGATGATCGCCGGGGGCGCGTCGGCCCGGCGGACGAGCGCCAGCACCCCCTGCTCGGTGGTGACGACCTGCTCCAGGTCGGCCACCGCGCCGAGGCGCCGCGACGGGCCTCCGGTCAGCGGGCAGTCGACCAGCTCGGCCACCCCGTCGACGTAGCGGGCGAACCACAGCCGGTCGTCGTAGACGGCGACGGGGCGGCGGGCCAGCTGCCAGACGGGAAGGTCCGCGTCGTGGGGCTCGGTGCTGACCGGCCGCGGGGCGGCGGGCCCGCCCGTCCAGCGCCACGGGTCCCACCAGCCGTGCGCGTCCGACATGAACAGCAGGGAGCCGTCCGGGGCCCACAGCGGGTGCTGCACGGCGATGCCGGAGGCCGGGTCGGGGCCGGCGCCGTCGACGAGCACCCGCTCCTCGACCAGGTGCGTCCCGTCGTCGTCGAGGCGGGCGACGACGAGCTGGGCCCCGTCCCAGGGCATGGCCGGCTGGTCCCACTGCACCCAGGCGCAGACGCCGTCGGCGCGCACGGCCGGGTCGGCGTAGAAGTCGTGCCCGGCGGCGAGCACGGTTCCCGGGTCGGGCGCGCCGCCGGGCCAGGGCAGGGCGACGAGGCTCGTGACGACGTCCTGCGGGTCGGTGTGGTCCTCGCGCACCGCCAGGACGACGCCGAACGCGGCGCACGGCGCGGGGGCCGCGTAGCGCATCAGGGGATCGGCCGGAGTGAGCGCCACCGGCCCGCGGCCCTCGAGCGTGCCGACCACCTGCTGGGCCGCGGCGTCGACCCAGACGACGATGCCGTCGCCGGCGGCCCAGGAGCCGCCTCCGTACTCGTTGACGCGCGCCCGCACGTCGGCCGGGGCTGGGGTCAGCTCGACGACGGTGTCGCCGGCCCGGCGCAGCAGCGTCATGCGGGAACCCTCCTCGGGGCGCGACTCGAGCCAGAGGGCGTTCCGGCCGTCGCCGCCGAGCTCGCGCATCGCGACCCCGGCGGCCAGCACGTCGTCCAGACCGATGGGGGAGTCCCACGATCCATGGGGGGCGGTGATCATCGCGTCGGAGGCCGGCGAACTCATGCTTCGAGAGTACGCGCGCCCGTCGGCGGGTCGCCCCCGTCGGGCCGGGACGTCCCGATGAGGCGGAGGAGAGCCAGGACGAATTTTCTTGTCAGCCGTGAACATTTAGCTTAGCCTGGCTTTTGTGATCGCATCCCGGGGCATGGATCACGCGCCCGCTGCGACGGCGCTCCCCCCTGCGTGCGAGCGGGCTGACCCTGTCGTGCCGGGGCCCGACGCTGCTGCGCGGGCTGTCCTTCGAGCTGCGATCCGACCGGGTCCTCGTCGTCACCGGAGCCTCGGGCGTCGGCAAGACGACCCTGCTGCGAGCCATCGCGGGTACGGCGGCCGAGGCGATCGCCGCCGCAGCGGTCGAGCGCTCCGGCCGGCTCGGCTACGTCTTCCAGGAGCCAGGAGCCGCGCCTACTGCCCTGATGCACCGCGCACAGGAACGTCGCCCTGCTGGCCGCCGATCGCGAGCACGCCGGTCGCGAGCACGCCGGCCGGGCCGCCGACGAGTGGCTCGGCCGGGCGGGGCTGGGTGATGCGGCCGGGCTGCACGCCGGGCAGCTATGCGCCAGCGGGTGTCCATCGCGCGCGCCATGGTCACCGCGCCCGATCTGCTCCTGGTGGACGAGCCCTTCTCGTCCCTTGACGGGGCGCTTGGCCGCGGAACTCCGCGGGCGGCTCGTGGGGATCATCGCCGTCGAGCACATCGACGCCGTCCGGGTGACGCACGACCCCGGCGAGGCCGAGGCCGTCTCGAGCCTGCGGCTGCGCCTGAGCGGTGATGAGGACGGGGCGTGGACGCTCGCGTGGGAACGAGAGGACCGGGCCCGACCGGCCGTTCCCTCACGGGCCTGGTCGGCCTGGGCTGTCTGATCGGACTGTGGTGGTGGCCTCGGGGAGACAGCCGGCCTATGCGCTGCCCAGCCCCGGGGGCACCTGGCGGGCCCTGGTGTCCATGGCGAGCACGGGGCCGACCGGTCTATGAGGGCGGCGGCCGCGGCGGGCCCTGGTGTCCATGGCGAGCACCGGCAGGCTGTGGGGATCGCTGGGCATCACGCTGCGCCGCACGGTGCTGGGGCTGGGGCTGGCCTGCCTCATCGGCATCGCCTGGGGGCGCTCAGCGCCGTCAGCGGCATCCTCGACGCCTTCACCCGATCGTGGTTGTCGCTGCTCATGGCGGTGCCGCCCATCGTCAGTCGTCATCGGCATGCTCGCCCTCGGTCCGACCGCCGGCGTCGTGCTGCTGGTCGTCGTGCTCGTCTCGGCGCCCCTGATCACCGCCTCGACGCGCGACGCCATCGGCCAGGTCGACCCCGACCTGCTCGAGATGGCCCACGCCTTCGGTCGCGGCCCTGCCTGGCGCGGGCGCCATACGATCCCCTCGAACCGGTCAGGGTTCCCCATCGAAGGAGATGCACCAATGAGAGCATCCCGACGCGACGTCCTGGCCTGGAGCGCCGCGGTGGCCGCCCTGGGGCTGGCCGGCTGCTCGTCCAGGGAGGGCGGGGCGGCCTCGTCGTCCTCGACCTCCAGTGGCCCCATCGACGATCTGCGCGTCTACGTGCCCACGACGCTGGCGTTCATGGCGCCCATGGCGGCGTTCGGCGACGAACTCAAGAGCGAGGGCGCGGTCGAGGAGGTCACGATCCGGAACTGGGCCGGCGTCGACGTGCTCACCTCGCTGCTGCTCGACCACGAGGCGGATGTCGCGGCCGTCCCCTCCTACGTGGGTGCCGATCCTTGCACCAAGGGGGACGATCTGCGGCTGGCGGCGATCACCGTGTGGGGCATGCTCTACGTCCTCGGTCCGAAGGAGGACGAGGGGGCCGACGACATGGGCCTGCTCACGGGCAGGAGGATCGGCGTGCCGCCGCCGAACGACATGCCCGATCTGGTCTTCCGCTATCTGCTCGCGCAGAAGGGCATCGACGCGGCCGGCATCGACATCGTCCCGTACCCCGACGCAGGAGCTGCTGAACGCCTTCGTGAGCGGACAGCTCGACTGGGCGGTGTGCCCGAGCGCCCCGCCGCTGTCGCCGTCGCCAAGTCCGCCCAGGCCGGCCGCCAGGTGGGGCGCGTCGTCGACATGCAGAGGATCTGGGCCGAGGTCACCGGCTCGGACGCCCGCTTCCCGATGGCGGGCATCGCCGTGCCGACCGCCGTCGCCGGCGACGAGAGCCTGCTCGGCGGCATCCTGGGCGACATGGAATCGGCCGTGAACACGGTCAACGCCGCCGGAGAGGAGATCATCGGTCGGATCGCCGCCTTCCACGCAGGTGGACGCTGCCATCGTCGGGCAGGTCATCCCTCGTCTGCAGCAGCAGATGGTCCCGGCGGCCCGGTGCAGGGACGGACTGGCCGATTTCTACGAGCGCCTGGCCGTCCTGAACCCCGACGTCATCGGGGGCAGGGTTCCCGACGACGCCTTCTTCCTCGCCGATCCGCGCGGATGAGCGTCAGCCGGAACGGATCCCCGGGACCCTCCCCGGACCGGGGGATCCCGGGGCCGGTGGGCTCCGCTTTGGCATCTCGGGCGGAACTGGTGCACAATCGCACCGACAACACCGGTCGCCGACCGGTCTCATCGCGCCGTGACGATCGTCCCGTGCAGGCTGCTGGGGAAGGCACACCTGAATGACGGGAGGAACCGGCATGGCTCAGAACGCACGTGGCGAGATCTTCATCCACTCGGCCACAGCGGCGCTGTGCCCGCACATCGAATGGGCGATCAGCGCCGTCGTCGGCGCGCCCGTCGCCCTCGAGTGGACGCCCCAAGGGGCCCAGCCCGGCACGATGCGCGCCGAGAGCATCTGGGAGGGCGACGAGGGCGTCTGCGCCCGGATCGTCTCGGCCCTCATGCGCTGCCACCGGCTGCGCTTCGAGGTGACCTCCCAGGCCCGCCCCGGCGGTTTCGGCGAGCGCTACTCCTACACGCCGGCCCTCGGCGTCTTCCACGCCGTCACCGACGAGTTCGGCGACATCCAGGTCAGCGAGAACCGGCTGCGCGCGGCCCTCTCAGAGCGGGGCTCCGGCGGCCGGGACGTCCGCGAGGCCATCGACGCCCTGCTCGGCGCCCCCTGGGACGACGAGCTCGAGATCTTCCGCCACGCCGGGGACGAGGCCCCCGTGCGGTGGCTCCACCGCGCGGTGTGACGGCCCCGAAGGTCCCTCGGACGCGGAGGGCGGGCCTTATGCTCGGGTGATGAACATCACAGCGCAGCAGCACAGCGCCTCCGAACCCCGCATCGAGGTCGGACGCCTCGACCGTCCCGACGGCGAGCGTCTCCTGGTGCGTGCCTGGCTCCCCGTCGGTGAGCCGCTGGCCGTCCTCCAGATCAGCCACGGCATGGCCGAGCACTCCAAGCGCTACGACCGCTTCGCCCGCGCCCTCACCGCGGCCGGCTGGGCCGTCTACGCCGGCGACCACCGGGGCCACGGCGGCACCGCCGGCCACCTCGAACGGGCCGGCATCTGGCCCCGCAACGGCTGGTCGGTCGTCACCGAGGACCTCCACGCGGTCCACGAGCTGGCCGTGCGCCGCCACCCGGGCGCCCCGCAGTTCCTCCTGGGGCACTCGATGGGCTCGGTCCTCGCCCGCGAGTACGCGATGCACTGGTCGCAGGAGCTGTCCGGCCTCATCCTGTCCGGTACGACGCCGAGCATGGGGCGCACCGGGGTGCCCGCCCGAGAGGCGGCCCGTGCCGAGGCCGGGCTGCGCGGCTGGGACAGTCCAAGCCGCCTCGTCCACGCGCTCGGCTTCGCCTCGTACAACCGGGCCTTCCGGCCGGCCCGGACCCCGTTCGACTGGCTCAGCCGCGACGAGGCCGAGGTCGACGCCTACGTCGCCGACCCCTGGTGCGGCTTCACCTGCTCCAACGGCCTCTTCGCGGAGATCATCGAGGGCCAGATCCGCGTCCACTCGCGCAGCCACGTCGCCCTCGTCGGCTGGGAGCTGCCGGTGCTCGTCGTCGGAGGCGGCGCCGACCCCGTCTGCGGCAATGGCCGCGCCGTCGAGGAGGTCGTCGGGGAGTACGGCATCGCCGGCCTCACCGACGTCGTCGGCAGGGTCTGGCCGGGCGCCCGCCACGAGCTGCTCAACGAGACCAACCGGGACGAGGTCACCGCCGGCCTCCTCGACTGGCTCGAGCGCCGCCGCACCGGCAGGATCTTCGACTGACGGGCCCGGGACGACGAGGGGGCGCGGATCCCACGGCCCGCGCCCCCCTCGTCCCGCACCGGACGGGCCGGGATCACCCGGTGATGTTGTCGTTCGTGACGGCCACGGCGACGTTGTGCCCGCCGAAGCCGAAGGAGTTGTTCAGTGCGGCGAGGCGGCCCTCGGAGGGCAGCCCGACGGCCTCGTTCGCGGCGATGGTCACGCCCAAGTCGTCCTCGGGATCGTCGAGGTTGATCGTCGGAGGGACGATGCGCTCGTGGAGGGCCAGGAGGGTCGCCATGGTCTCGAGGGCGCCCGCGGCGCCCAGCAGGTGGCCGGTCATCGACTTGGTGCCGGTGACGACGACGTGGTCGGCGTCGTCGCCGAGCAGCTCGCGGATGCCGTGGGCCTCGGTGACGTCACCGGCCGGGGTCGAGGTGGCGTGGGCGTTGATGTGGTTGATGTCGGCGGGCGCCAGGTCGGCGTCGGCGAGGGCCTTGCGCATCGCGGCGCGCTGACCCCGGCCGCTCGGGTCGGGCTTGACCATGTCGTAGGAGTCGGCGCTGATGCCGGACCCGGCGATCGTGCCGTGGACGCGGGCGCCGCGGGCCGTGGCGTGCTCGAGGGTCTCGAGGACGAGCATGACCGAGCCCTCGCCCATGACGAAGCCGTCGCGGCCCCGGTCCCACGGGCGGGAGGCCCGTTGCGGCTCGTCGTTGCGCTTGGACAGCGCCTGCATCTGGGCGAACGAGACGATGGGCAGCGGGTGGATGAGCGCCTCGGCGCCGCCGACGAGGGCGATGTCCGCGCGTCCGGCGCGCAGCATGTCGAGGGCCAGGGAGATCGCCTCGTTCGAGGAGGCGCAGGCCGAGACGGTCGTGTGGACCCCGGCGCGGGCGCCGATGCGCAGGCCGACGTTGGCGGCCGGCGCGTTCGACATGAGCATCGGGACGGCGAAGGGGCTCACCCGGCGCTGGCCCTTGGTCTTCAAGATCTCCCACTGGGAGATCGTGCTCCGGAGACCACCGATGCCGGTGCCGACGACCGAGGCGGCCCGGTTCGGATCGATCTCGTTCTCGGGGGAGAAGGTGAGGCCCGCGTCCTCCCAGGCCTGCCGGGCCGCGATGACGGCCAGCTGGCTGGAGCGGTCCATGTGGCGGAGCTCGATGCGGGTCAGCTGGGAGTCGACGTCCACGTCGACCTGCCCGGCGAAGCGCACGGGCAGGTCGGCGGCCCACTCCTGCTCGATCGTGCCGATGCCGCTGCGGCCGCTGCGGAGCCCCTCCCAGGTGCTCGCAACGTCGTTGCCGAGCGGGGTCAGCGCCCCCAGGCCGGTGACGACGATGGTGCTCAATGTGTCCTCCAGTGCGGGTGTTCGAGTGTGGTGGGCGACGTGGAACGGTCGGTCGGGCTCAGGCCTTCTGGGCCTTCTCGACGTAGTCGACGGCGTCGGCGACGGTGCTCAGGCCCTTGACGTCCTCGTCGGGGATGTCGATGTTGAAGGCCTCCTGCAGGGCGTAGACGATCTCGACCATCGACAGGGAGTCGATGTCGAGGTCGTCGATGAAGCTCTTGTCGGGCTGGATGTCCTCGACCGGGACACCGGCGACGTCGTTGACGATCTCGGCGAGCTTGGTCAGGATCTCTTCGTTGGTAGCCATGGTCGGCCCTTTCTTGTTGGTGTTGTTGGGGGACAGGTCGTCGGACGAGGTCCGTTGTCGGCGCCGTGCGCCGGTTCCGTCAGGGTATGACGATGATCTGGCCGGCGTAGGTCAGACCCGCTCCGTAACCGATGATCAGGGCGGTCTGGCCGCTCGTCGCCCGGCCCTGGCGGATCATGTCGTCGAGGGCGATCGGGATGGAGGAGGCCGAGGTGTTGCCCATCTCGGCGATGTCGCGGCAGACCGTCACGTTCTCGGGCAGGTGCAGATGACGCACCAGCGCATCGGTGATGCGGTCGTTGGCCTGGTGGGGGAGGAAGATGTCGAGCTCCTCGGGCCGGATGCCGGCCAGCTCGATGGTGCGGGCGGCGTGCCGGGTGACCTCCGCCAGGGCCCACTTGAAGACCGTGCGGCCGTCCATCGTGATGAAGGGGTAGCCGGTGTCGTGCCCGGCGCCGCTCAGCCAGTGCTCGATCTCGATGGTCTCGACGTTCTCGGGCTTCGTGCCCCAGACGGTCGGGCTCACGCCGGGGGTCTGCGAGGGGCCGACGACGGCCGCGCCGGCGCCGTCCCCGAAGATGAACGCGGTGCCGCGGTCCGCGATGTTGATCATGTCGGACAGCCGCTCGACGCCCACGACGAGGACGAGGCCGTCGTCCCCGGCATGCCCGGCGCGGATGAGCGACTCGGCCAGCGCGACGCCGTAGCAGAAGCCGGCGCAGGCGGCGGAGATGTCGAAGGCCGCCGGATCGGTGCAGCCGAGCTCGCGGGCCAGGTAGTCGGCCAGGGCGGGCGACGGGTGGTGGTGCGAGACGGAGGCCAGGATGATGGCGCCGATCTGCTCGGGGCGCACGCCGGCCATGTCCATGGCGCTGCGGCAGGCCTGCACGGACATCGACAGAGGGGTCTCGCCCTCGACGGCCCAGTGGCGCTCCCGGATGCCGGTGCGCTGCTCGATCCACTCCGGGGTGGAGTCGATCATCGTGCACATCTCCTCATTGGTCACCACGCGGGAGCCGCGGTAGGAGCCGGTGCCGAGGATGCGCGCGTACCGCGCGCCGGTAGAGGTGGCCAGTGTCGTCATGGGTCAGACCTCCTGGGCGGTGGTGCCGGCGTGCCCCTGGCAGAAGGCCAGCGCCTCGTCGATCTGGTCGGGCGTGTTGAGGCTGAACAGCTCGACGCCCTTGAGATTGCGCTTGGCGATGCCCGTGAGGGTCTTGGCCGGGGGCAGTTCGAGCAGACCGGTGGCGCCGAGCCCGCGCATGGTGTCCATGCACAGGTCCCAGCGGACCGGAGTGGTGACCTGGGCGACCAGGCGCTCGAGGTACTCGGCGCCGGAGGCGACGACCTCGCCGTCGCGGTTGCTGAGCAGCCTGGTGATCGGGTCGGAGGTCGTCATCGTGGCCGCGAGCTCGGCCAGCCTCGGCCGGGCGGGGGCCATGTGGGCGGTGTGGAAGGCGCCGGCGACCGACAGCGGGATGACGCGGGCCCGGGCCGGCGGGTCGTCGCGGAGGGCTTGGAGCCGGTCGAGGGTGCCGGCGGCGACGATCTGGCCGGAGCCGTTGTTGTTGGCGGCGGTGAGGCCGCACTGCTCGATGCGGGCGAGGACCTCGTCCGGGTCCCCGGCGACGACGGCCGCCATGCCGGTGGGCTCGACGGCGGAGGCGTCCGCCATGCCGCGGCCGCGCTCGCGGATGAAGACCGCCGCCTGCAGCGGGTCGAGGACGCCCGTGCCGGCGGCGGCGGTGATCTCGCCGACGCTGTGGCCGGCGGCGACGTCGGCCAGCGAGAACAGCCCGTGGTCGAGCCGCGGGGCCGTCACGAGCGCCGCGTGGAGGCCGGCGCCCATGAGCAGCGGCTGCGCCACCGCGGTGTCCCTGATCGTCTCGGCGTCGGCGCCGGTGCCGAGACGGGCCAGGTCGAGGCCGGTGACCTCCGAGAGCCGGGCGAGGCCTTCGGCGAAGGCGTCGATCTCGAGCCAGGGGGCCAGGAATCCTGGCGTCTGAGCGCCCTGTCCAGGGGCAACGATCACAAGCATGGAACCATCCTGCCCCTGCGCGGTGGGGGCCCGTGCGACTTATCCCGACGAAAAACGATACCGGGCCGTTGGAGGAACTCCACAAAACGGGGCGGAGGGAGTACCGCTCGACCGTGCGGGATTTTATCGGGACCGGAGGATCGGCCCCTCACCGGGAGTCGGCGGCGGGGTTCGTCACCGTGAGCCGGCCCAGCGTGATCGCCAGGTGCAGCGCATAGGCCTGACGCGGGTCGAAGGGGCTCATCGCGGTGAGCTCCTCGACCTTGTGCAGGCGGTAGCGCACCGTGTTGGCGTGCACGAACAGGGCCCGCGCCGTGGGCTCGACGGCGCACCCGTTGTCGAGGAAGCCGATGGCCGTTGCGAGCAGCTCACCGCCGGCGGCGGCCAGCGGCCGGTAGACGTCGTCCACGAGCCGGCGGCGCGCGAGCGGATGGCCGGCCAGGGCCCGCTCCGGGAGCAGCTCGAACGAGGCGACGACGCGCGGGGCCTCGGGCCAGGCGTGGGCGACCCGGGCCGCCGACAGGGCGCCCTGGGCCGAGGCGGCGGCCTCGCGCAGGCCGGTGACGAGCGGACCGACGATGACCGTCCCCGAGGCGAAGAGCGCCTCGAGCTCGTGGGCGGCCCGCAGCGCGGCATCGGTGCCGGTCAGCTGCTCCCCGCCGATGATGACGATGATGCGCCCGCCCTGCTCGGAGGCGAGCGCGGCGAGCCCCCGGCCGGCGGCCGCGGCGCGCAGCTCGTCCAGGTCGGGCTCGTCGGGGCGCGGCCCGGCGATGACGCAGACCGGGCCGCGCGTGTTCCAACCGAGTGCCGAGGCGCGCGAGACGACGAGGTCATCGGTCTCGGCGCGCACGATCGCGTCGACGATGAGCGCCTCCATGCGCTCGTCCCAGCCGCCGCGCAGCTCGGCGGCGCGGGCGTAGACCTCGGCGGTCGCGAAGGCGACCTCGCGGGAGAAGTGGACGATCGACAGCTCGAGGACGGGCCGGTCCTGCGGCGGGACGAGCCCGCCGACCCGCTCGGCGACGACGTTGACCGTCGTGCGCACGAGGTCGACCGTCTGGTGCAGGGAGATCTTGCGGGTCAGCGAGCGCGGCGCGGCGTTGAACAGGGTTCCCGGGTCGGCCGCGCGGCCGGCATCGACGAACCACGCCAGGAAGTTGTCGATACCGGCTCGGGCGACGATGGTGATCCAGCTGCGGTCCTCGGCGCCGAGGCTCCGGAACCACCGGTGCCGGTCCTCCATGGCCCCGACCACCCGGGTCGTGAGCGTGCCGACCTGCTCCCTCAGACCGGCGACGATCTCGTCGCGGTGCTCGGGCGAGAGACCGTCCGGGCCCCAGGCGCCCCGCGCGGAGGGCCCGGACGGGGCGCCGTCAGCGCTTGATGCGGGCGTTGCCATTCCAGATGGTCCAGATCTGGTCCTCGTCGACGGGGACCGCGTAGTCGGTGAGGACGGTGGTGGCCAGGGCGCCGGAGGCCCAGCCGAACCGGAGGCAGCGCTCGGCGTCCCAGCCCTTGAGAAGGCCGTAGAGGATGCCGCCCACGGTGGCGTCGCCGCCGCCGATGCGGTCGAGCACCCCGATGGGACGCGGCTCGGCGACGTGGAACTCGCCGTCGTGCCACAGGATGGCGCCCCACAGGTGCTCATTGGCGTTGACGACCTCGCGCAGCGTCGTGGTGAAGTACTCGACGCCGCCGAAGCGCTCGTGGGCCTTCCCGATCATGCCCTTGAAGCCGTCGATCTTGCCGGCCAGGCCCCGGCCGCCGGCCTCGGGACCCTGGAGGCCGAGGGCCAGCTGGAAGTCCTCCTCGTTGCCGACGAGCACGGTGCACAGCTCGGCGATCTCGGTGAAGGCCTCCCGCAGCTCGGCCTCGCGGCCCTCCCAGAAGGAGGCCCGGTGGTTCAGGTCGAAGCTCACCGCGGTGCCGTGCCTCCTGGCGGCGCGGGCGACCTCGAGGCAGAACCGGCAGGTCTCGGGGCTCAACGCCGCGATGAGACCGGACATGTGGACGATCCGGACGCCCTCGTCGCCGAAGATGCGGTCGAGATCGAAGTCCTCGGCGCTCAGCGTGCGGCCGACCTCGCCGGCGCGGTCGTTCCAGACGCGGGCGCCGCGGTTGCCGTAGCCCGAGTCGGCGATGTTGAACTGGTGGCGGTAGCCCCAGGCCCCTCCCTGGGGGACCTCGGGGCCCTCGTAGGCCATGTGGCGTCCGGCCAGGTCGGACTTGATGAGCTGGGCGATGGGGGAGCCCGCGACGAAGTTCGTGAGGATCTTCACGGGCTGGCCGAGGTGGCTGGAGATGGAGCCGACATTGGACTCGGCGCTCGTCACCTGGAGCATGAACTGGTTGGCGACGTGCACCGGCTGACCGGCGGCAGGACTGATGCGCACCCCCATGCTGGTGGGGATGACGAGGCTCCACTGGGCGTCTTCGCGCAGGTGCATGGCGTTGCCTTTCTCGGGTGTCCGTTTCGGCGCCGCTCGCACCGGGGGTCCGCACCGGCGGGGCGCGCGTGCAGCACAGCCTAGTCGGCGCGGCGGCCCCGGGCCCGGGCCGATGCATGCTGTTGCCCGGGCCGGGACGGGTCAGCCCCGGTGGACGGCCGCGATCGCCGACGCGACGTACTCGACGTTGCGGCTGTTCAGGGCCGCCATGCAGATCCTGCCCGTGTCGAGCCCGTAGACGTGGTACTCCTCGCGCAGACGGATCATCTCGTCCCTGCTCAGGCCCGAGAAGCTGAACATGCCCGCCTGCCGGGTGATGAAGCCCAGGTCCTCGACCCCCGCGGCCACGAGGGCCGCCAGGAGGGCGGCGCGCATGTCGGTGATGCGGGTGCGCATGGTCGTCACCTCCTCCTCCCAGCCGGCGCGCAGGTCGGGGTCGGTGAGGATCGTCGCGGCGATCGTCGCGCCCTGGAAGGGGGCGTTCGAGTAGAGGCTGCGGACGGTGCGGGCGAGCTGGCTCTTGACGCGGGCGGCCTCGTCGGCGTCGGCGCACACCGCGTGGATGGCGCCGGTGCGGCCGCCGTACATGGCCATGTTCTTGCTGAAGGAGCTCGCGACGAAGAAGCTCAGACCGGCCGCGGCGAATGCGCGGACCATGCCGGCGTCCTCGACGAGGCCGCGCGAGAAGCCCTCGTAGGCCAGGTCGATGAAGGGCATGAGCCCGCGCTCGGCGAGCAGCTCGGCCAGCGGGCCCCAGTGCTCGGGGCCCAGGTCGTAGCCGGTGGGGTTGTGGCAGCAGGCGTGCAGGAGCACGACGGTGCCGGGCTCGGCCGCCCGGATGTCGGCGAACATGCCCTCGACGTCGATGTCCTGGGCGTCCGCGTCATAGTAGCGGTAGCTGCCCGTGCGGTAGCCGGCGTAGCGGAACAGCGAGTGGTGGTTCGCCCACGTGGGATCGGAGGCGATCATCGGCGCGTCCGAGTCGATCTGGTGGCGGTAGAGGTCGGCGCCCAGCAGGAGCGCGCCGGTGCCGGAGAGCGACTGGATGGTCGCGACCCGACCCGAGGCGACGGGCTCGGAGTCGGCGCCGAAGACCAGTTCCTGGGCGGCCTCGTTGAAGGGCTCCCAGCCCCTCATCGGCAGATAGGTCCAGGGATCGGGGTCGTCGGCCATCTGCTTCTGCACCTTCTCGACGGACTTGAGCAGCGGCACCCGGCCGTTGTCGTCCTGGTAGACGCCCACTCCGAGATTCACCTTGCGGGGATCTGTGTCCTGGTTGAACAGATCGGTCAGGTGGAAGATCGGGTCGTTCGGGGCTGCGTCGAGTGAGGCGAAGATGGACATGCCTGTGGTTCCCTTCCTTTTCGCGGCGAACGTTACCGGCGGCCCGCGGATCCTCCCGCCGCCTCGTTCCCCGATGAGATCGGGACCCGACCGGTCGGCCCGGTTGGTCCGACCGGTCGTGGTCGGGCCAATTACGCTGAGGGCTGGTTCCGTTTTCCAACGGGGAGCTCCCCGCCGGTTGGAAGATGGGGGCAGTCCGTCGGCACCGCTCGCCGCCGGACAGCTGAGCTGAAAGGACGACAGCGTGATCCCTCGCGAGGAACCCGGACCCATTCTCAACGGCCAGCCCACGAGCCTGCCCGACACCGACCCCGAGGAGACCCGCGAGTGGGTCGACTCGTTGGACGGGATGATCGACGCTGACGGCCAGAACCGCGCCCGCTATGTGATGCTCAAGCTCAACGAGCGGGCCCGTGAACGTCGTATCGGGGTGCCCTCGTTGGTCTCCACCGACTACGTCAACACGATCCCCGCCGACCAGGAGTCGCCGTACCCCGGCGACGAGGAGCTCGAGCAGCGGATCCGTCACACGCTCCGCTGGAACGCGGCGGTCATGGTGCATCGCCAGCAGCGTCCCGGCGTCGGCGTCGGGGGCCACATCGCCACCTACGCCAGCGCCGTCCACCTGTACGAGGTGGGGCTGAACCACTTCTGGCGCGGCAAGGACTCCGACGACCGGGGTGACCAGGTCTTCTTCCAGGGCCACGCGAGCCCCGGCATGTACGCCCGCGCCTTCGTCGAGGGCCGCCTCACCGAGGCCGATCTCGACGGCTTCCGTCAGGAGTACTCCCGTCCCCGCGGCGGGCGGGGGCTGCCGAGCTATCCGCACCCGCGCCGCATGCCCGACTTCTGGGAGTTCCCGACGGTGTCGATGGGGCTGGGCCCGATCAACGCCATCTACCAGGCGCAGTTCAACCGCTATCTCGAGAACCGGGGCATCAAGGACACCAGCCGTCAGCACGTCTGGGCCTTCCTCGGCGACGGCGAGATGGACGAGGTCGAGTCGCGCGGCGCCCTGCAGCTGGCCTCCAACGAGGGCCTCGACAACCTCACCTTCGTCGTCAACTGCAATCTGCAGCGTCTCGACGGCCCGGTGCGCGGCAACGGCAAGATCATCCAGGAACTCGAGGCCTTCTTCCGCGGCGCCGGCTGGAACGTCATCAAGGTCATCTGGGGCGAGAACTGGGACCCGCTCCTGGCGGCCGACGCCGAGGGCGCACTGGTCGCCATCATGAACGCCACCAATGACGGCGACTACCAGACCATGAAGGCCAACGACGGCGCCTGGGTGCGCGAGCACTTCTTCGGCCAGGACCCCCGCACCGCCGCCATGGTCGCTGAATGGAGCGACGACGAGATCTGGTCGCTGCGCCGCGGCGGCCACGACTACAAGAAGATCTACAACGCCTACAAGGCCGCCACCGAGTTCAACGGCGGCCCGACCGTCATCCTCGTGCACACGATCAAGGGCTACTTCCTCGGCACCCACTTCGCCGGCCGCAATGCGACCCACCAGATGAAGAAGCTGGCCCTGGACGACCTCAAGGGCCTGCGCGACCGCTGCGGGATCCCGATCAGCGACGCCCAGCTCGAGGCCGACCCCTACCAGCCGCCGTACTACAAGGAGCCCGACGACTCGGACGCCATGGCGTACATGTTCGAGCACCGCCGGGCCCTCGGCGGCTTCCTGCCCGAGCGGCGCACCACCGGCAAGGAGCTGCAGCTGCCCGGTGAGAAGGCCTACAGGTCGATCAAGAAGGGCTCCGGCCATCAGAAGATCGCCTCGACGATGGCCTTCGTGCGCATCCTCAAGGACCTCATGCGCGAGAAGAGCTTCGGCCCGTTCGTCGTGCCGATCCTTCCCGACGAGGCCCGCACCTTCGGCATGGACTCGTTCTTCCCGACGAACAAGATCTACAACCCGAACGGTCAGAACTACACACCGGTCGATCACGACCTCATGCTCAGCTACCGCGAGGCTGTCAACGGACAGCTCCTGCACACGGGCATCAACGAGGCCGGCTCGGTCGCCGCCTGGACCGCCGCCGCCACCAGCTACGCCACCCACGGCCAGCCGATGGTCCCGATCTACCTCTTCTACTCGATGTTCGGCTACCAGCGCACCGGCGACGCGATGTGGGCCGCCGCCGACCAGATGGGTCGCGGCTTCTACATCGCGGCCACCGCCGGGCGCACGACGCTCACCGGCGAGGGCACCCAGCACATGGACGGCCACTCGCCGATCCTCGTGAGCACCAACACGGCGCTCGTCAGCTACGACCCGTGCTACGGCTACGAGCTGGCGCACATCGTCGAGGACGGCCTGCGCCGCATGTACGGCGACGAGCCCGAGGACATCGCCTACTACATCACCGCCTACAACGAGCCGATGGAGCAGCCCGCCGAGCCGGCCGACGTCGACGTCGAGGGCATCCTCAAGGGCATGCACCTGCTCTGCGAGGGGTCGATGGAGGGCGTCAACCCGGACGCCCGCCGCGCCCAGCTGCTCGCCTCGGGCGTCGGCGTCCCGTGGGCCCTCCGGGCCCAGGAGCTGCTCAAGGCCGACTGGGGCGTCGTCGCCGACGTGTGGAGCGTCACGAGCTGGGGCGAACTGCGCCGGGACGGTCTCGAGTGCAACGAGCAGTCCTTCCTGCACCCCGAACTGCCGCAGCGCGTGCCCTTCGTCACGCGGTGCCTGTCCGGGCGTCCCGGCCCCGTGATCGCCACGAGCGACTACATGAAGGCCGTGCAGGACCAGATCCGCGAGTGGGTGCCGACCGACTACACAGTGCTCGGCGCCGACGGCTTCGGCTTCTCCGACACCCGCGCCGCAGCCCGCCGCGAGGTGCACATCGACGCCGTGTCGATGGTGGTCGCCACCCTGCAGACCCTCGCCCGCCGCGGCGAGGTGCCCGCCGAGTGGGCCGCCCAGGCCGCCGAGCGGTACGGCCTGCTCGATGTCTCCGCGGCGGCGGCCCCGGTCGAGGAGCACTGATCGGGGAGCGCATGTCGTCGTGCTCCCCCGGCGCGGCAGGGCGGAGCAGGGGCGTCACCGGCCCGTGGGCGCCCCTGCTTCTACGTCCCGGCGGGTGCCGGCGGTGCTCTCGCCTCGTGGGCGTCCCCGCCGGGCGACGTGCGGTCCGCCCGGCGGGGACGCACCCAATCCCTCGCTCTCGGGCGCGCGGGCCGGGACGGCGCCGGATCGGGTGCGTCCCGGTGCGCGCAGACGGACCCGCATGTGGTGAAGTAGTGCCATGGCAGGCAGTACTGACAAGTCATCCACCTCGATGGGGGGAGCCGAACTACTCAAGCTGCGTCCCGGCATGATCGTCCAGGAGCTGGGCTGGGACGATGACGTCGACGAGGAGCTGCGCGCCGACATCATGGACCTCATCGACGCGGATCTCATCGAGGACGTCGTCGAGGCCGTCGATGCGGTCATCCTGTGGCAGCGCGACGACACCGACGTCGCCGATGCGCTGGTCGACGCGCTCCGCGATCTGTCCGATGCGGGGTACATCTGGCTGCTGACGCCCAAGATCGGCCGTCCCGGGTACGTCAAGCCGATCGACATCTCCGAGGGCGCCTCGGTCGCCGGTCTCACGGCGACGAGCGCCGTCGAGGTCTGCCCCGACTGGCAGGCGTGCCGGATCGTCCGTTCGCACAGCGCCCGGCGTTCCTGAGGGGCCCGGCGCGGAGCAGGTGCGACGTCCTCGTGCGGTTCCGTCGGCGACTCCGTGCAGGGACGCGCTCCCGTCGCGCTTTCCCGCGCAGGTGCGTCCTCGTCGGCCCGGTCGCGTCCACCGGCCGGAGCCGGTCGTGGTTCCGCCCCGCCGCCTTGCTGCGCACCCGGAAAATTCTTCGACGAGGGTTGAGCGTGGCCCGCTCAAGGTGGAATAATCAGAGTTGAGTCAAGGTTACTCAAGGTGAACGCGGTGAGACCGGTCGAGGCGCGGCCGGTCGAGGCGCGGGAACCGTGCCCGCACGGGAGACTCCCGGGCGGCGAGGACGCACAAAGGACGGCGCACGATGAGCACCATGCTGTACAACCCCTTCCGCGAGATGGATCGCTTCTTCGACCAGGCGGCCAGGGCCGTGGCCCGCGACGCCAGGCTCATGCCGATGGACCTCTACCGCGATGGCGACAACTTCATCGCGAAGCTGGATCTGCCGGGCGTCGATCCGGCCACCATCGAGGTCGGCATCGACGACCGCACGCTGACCGTCACCGCCGAGCGCAAGCCCGTCGAGATCGAGTCCGGCGACAAGAACCACTGGGTGAGCCGGGAGCGCACCACCGGCAGCTTCGCCCGCCAGCTCACCCTGGGCGGCGGCCTCGACCTGGCGAACGTCAACGCCGACTACGCCGATGGCGTGCTGACGCTGACGATCCCGGTGGCCGAGGAGGCCAAGCCGCGCAAGATCTCCGTCACCGGTACGAGCGTCCCGGCCCAGGTCGAGGGCTCGCCCGAGGAGAAGAAGGAGGCATGAATCCGCAGGCCCGCGCGAGCGCCCCGCCGGGGAGCCCGCGCGGGTGGAGGTGATGCGGACAGTGGCCCCGCCGGGCGTTCGGCGGGGCCACTGCTCCGTCCGGGCGCATCCGCCCGCCCCCGCCCATCGCTACAATCGCTGGACAGGGGCGCATAGCTCAGTTGGTCAGAGCGCATCCCTTACAAGGATGAAGTCGGCGGTTCGAGCCCGTCTGCGCCCACCGGCCCGGGGCGCCCCGGGCCCTCGCCGGGCCTCACTCGGTGTGCGTGAGCACCTTCTGGAGGAACTCCTTGGTGCGGTCCTGCTGCGGGTGGTCGAACAGCTCGGCGGGGGAGCCGGACTCGACGATGAGACCGTCGTCCATGAAGACGGCCAGATCGGAGACCTCGCGGGCGAAGCCCATCTCGTGGGTGACGACCATCATCGTCATGCCCGAGGCCGCCAGGTCCTGCATGACCGCCAGCACCTCGCCGACCAGCTCGGGATCGAGGGCGCTGGTGGGCTCGTCGAAGAGCATGAGGTCGGGTTCCATGGCCAGTGCGCGGGCGATCGCCACGCGCTGCTGCTGACCGCCGGACAACTGCGCCGGGAAGTGGTGGGCGCGGTCGGCCAGACCGACGCGCTCCAGCAGCTCCATGGCCCGGGCGCGGGCCTCGTCCTTCGGCTTGCCGGCCACCCGCACCGGCGCTGCCATGACGTTCCCGAGGGCGGACATGTGGGGGAACAGGTTGAACCGCTGGAAGACCATGCCGATCCTCGACCGCTGCGCCGCCAGCTGCTTGGGCCGCAGCTCGTGGAGCCTGCCCCGCTCGTCCCGCCCGTAGCCCATGAGCGTGCCGTCGACCGTGATCGAACCCGACTGGATCTCCTCGAGCACGTTGACGCAGCGCAGCAGCGTCGACTTGCCCGAGCCCGACGGGCCCAGGATCGTGCAGACCTGGCCGCGCTCGACCTGAAGACTCACGCCCTTGAGGACGTGCAGATCGCCGTAGAACTTGTGCACCGCGTGCACCTCGACCATTGCCATGTCCGTCCTCCTCAGCCGACCCACTCGTTCGGCGCCGCGTCCGGCGTCGTGCGCGCCGCGTTGATCGCGGCCTGGCGCGAGGTGCGCTGCCTGCGCCTGCCGCGCCGCGACAACCGGTCCGGGGCCTGCGAGTCGCTGCGCCCGTAGTAGGCCTCGAGCTTCGACTGGAAGAACATGAGGATCGACGTGATGACCAGGTACCAGATGCCGGCGACCACGAGGAAGGGGATCGGCAGCAGCGTCTGGGAGCCGTAGTCGGTCGCGACCTTGGTGAGCTCCAGGGTGAACGGGACGGCCGTGACCAGCGAGGTGGTCTTGAGCATCGAGATCGTCTCGTTGCCGGTCGGCGGGACGATGACGCGCATGGCCTGCGGCAGGACGATGCGGAGGAGGATCGTGCGCGGACCCATGCCGAGCGCCTGCGCGGCCTCCTCCTGGCCCCTGTCGACCGAGCCGAGCCCCGAGCGGACGATCTCGGACAGGTAGGCGGCCTCGTTCAGGCCCAGGCCCAGGATGGCGCACACACCGGCGGTGAAGACGTCGTAGGTGCGGAAGCTCCAGAACTCCGGCCCGAAGGGGATGCCCAGGCTCAGCCGGGGGTAGAGCACGCCGACGAGGCCCCAGAAGATCAGCTGGGTGTAGATCGGCGTCCCGCGGAAGAACCAGATGTAGAAGGTGGCCACGGCGCGCATCACCGGATTGTCGCTGCGGCGCATGACGGCCAGCGTCACGGCGAGGACGATGCCGATCGCCATGGCGGCGACCGTGAGGATCAGCGTCCAGCAGATGGCCCGGCCGATCTCGTAGGTGAACAGCATGGGCAGCACGAGGCCCCAGTGGTAGTTCTTGTTGGTGACCAAGCCGTGAACCGCCATGGCCGCCAGTACGACGATCACCGCGACGGCGATCCAGCGCCCCCAGTGGCGCAGCGGGACCGCGTGGATCAGCTGGGGGGCGTCCCCGGCGGACGGGGCGTCGGCGCTCGTGGCCGCTGACTCGTTGCTCATCCTTCGACCTCCGGGTTCACGACCGCCTGCTCGGCGACGTTGTCATCGATGCCCCAGGCCGCGAAGATCCGCTTCAGCGTGCCGTCGTTCATGAGGGACTGCAGGGCGGCCTGCATGGCGCTGGTCATGGCCGGGTCGTCCTTCGGGACGACGACGCCGAACGGGGCCATCTCGGTGACCTCGCCGATGGCCGAGATCGTGCCGCCGGTCCTGGAGACCGCGTAGTCGACGACGGGGGAGTCGGCCGACATGGCCTCGATCTTCCCGCCGACGAGGGCCTGCGTCACGGCGTCCTGACTGTCGTAGCGCTGGATGTCGGGCGGCGTCTGGCAGCGCGTGGCCTGCTCGGCGACCGCGTCGTCCTCCATCGTGCCGGTCTGGACGCCGACCGAGCGGCCGCAGACGTTCGTCGGGTCGAAGCCGGTCGGGTTGCCGGTCTGCACGGCCCATGCGATGCCGCCGAAGTAGAACTGGATCATGGTGAAATTGGACTCGCGCTCGCTCGTGATCGTGAAGGACGAGGCGCCCGCCTCGTACTTGGTCCCGATGGCCGGCATGATCGAGTCGAACTCGGCGTTCTCGACGCCCAGTTCCAGTCCCATGCGCCGGGCGACGGCCCCCATCATGTCGATCTCGTAGCCGACCGGGGTGCCGCCCTGCTGGAACTCGGCCGGGGCCCAGTACAGGTTCGAGCCGATGACCAGCCTGCCGTCCGCCGAGACCGATTCGGGAACGAGGGCCTGGACGGCCGGATCCGCCTGCACCGTCGAGGTGTCGTAGCCCGTCGTGCCCGAGTCGTTGTACTCGGCGATGACGGCGTCGGCCGACTGGCAGGCCGTCAATGACACCGCGCACGCCGCCGCCAGAGCGGCGATGGCTCTCCGTGAACGCACGAGCCCTCCTGCTGTGATTCCGGGTGGACCCGGGGCCCTCGGCCCCGGGCACCCACCGATGCGTGCGCACGCGCCGATCGATCGTGCGCATGCACCCATGATTATCGACCGCGGCCCGGCCCCGCGGCGCGCGCGTCCGGCATGTGCTCCCGGCCCGACCCGCGGACGCTCCGGGCGGGGTCCGCGCCGGAGCCCCGGGGCGCCTCCGGCGCGTCCCGCTGCGCGGCCCTGCGCTGCTCCGCGGCATCGCCCGGGGTCCGCACGGGTCTCGCGGGTGCTCCACGCCTGCCGCCCAGGGGCCGTTTCCGCGGCGGGACCCGTCGGTCAGCCGGTGATGGCCCTCTTCACCGCCGCGGCGACGGCCCGTCCCTCGGCGCGGCCGGCGGCGCGGGCGTTGACGGCCCTGACGATGGCGCTCATGCTCCTCATGGTCGGGGCCTCGTCACCGCAGACGGCGCGGATCTCCTCGGCGACCATGGCCGTCACCTCGTCCTCGGACAGCCGGGCGGGAAGATAGCGCGACAGGAGGGCGGCCTCGGCCGACTCCTTCTCGGCCAGTTCGGCGCGACCGGCGTCGGCATAGGTGCGGGCCGAGTCCTCGCGCGTGCGCACCTCGCGAGTGAGGATGCGCAGCTCCTCCTCGTCGCTCAGCTCGTGGGCGGGCCCGGAGACCTCCGCGTTCATGATGGCGGCGATCGCCATGCGGATCGTCGACCTGGCCTGCTCGTCCCTGGCCTTCATGGCCACCACGAGATCGGACTTGAGCTGGTTCTTCAACGCACCCACGGGAACTCCTTGTCGACTGTCGCGTCCCGGACCCGCTCCACGGGCCCGGCGGCCCATCCATCCTCCCACCATTCGCGCGGACCGCCCGTCCATGCCCGCCGGGCTCCGGCGGGCGGTGCCGTAGACTTGCTCGACGTGGCCCTGGATGAATTGAACGAACGGATCTCTCAGCTCGACAAGTCGCTCGCGTCGATCGAGTCGGTCGTCGACGTGCCGGCCAGGAAGGAGCAGATCGCCGAGCTCGAGGTCGAGTCCGCGGCCCCCGATCTGTGGAACGACCAGGAGCACGCCCAGCAGGTGACGAGCAGGCTCTCGCGCCTCCAGTCCGACGTCGAGCGCGTCGAGGGGCTGCGCGGGCGTCTCGATGACGTGCAGGTGCTCGTCGAACTGGCCGCCGAGGAGGGCGACGAGGCCACTGCGGACGAGGCGGACAAGGAGATCGGCTCCCTCGCCGAGGAGATCGAGTCCCTCGAGGTGCGCACCCTGCTGTCCGGCGAGTACGACGAGCGCGACGCCCTCGTGACGATCCGCTCCGAGGCCGGGGGCGTCGACGCGGCGGACTTCGCCGCCATGCTGCTGCGCATGTACGAGCGCTGGTGCGAGCGCCACGAGTACGCCTACGAGGTCTACGACATCAGCTACGCGGAGGAGGCCGGCATCAAGTCGGCGACCTTCACGGTCAAGTGCCCCTACGCCTACGGCACCCTCTCGGTGGAGCAGGGCACCCATCGACTCGTGCGCATCAGCCCCTTCGACAACCAGGGTCGGCGCCAGACGAGCTTCGCCGGCGTCGAGGTGCTGCCGGTCGTCGAGGAGACCGACCACATCGACGTCCCCGAGCAGGACATCCGCGTCGACGTCTTCCACGCCTCGGGCCCCGGCGGCCAGGGCGTCAACACGACCGACTCCGCCGTGCGCGTCACCCACCTGCCCACCGGCATCGTCGTGAGCTGCCAGAACGAGCGCTCCCAGATCCAGAACAAGGCGGCCTGCCTGCGGGTCCTCCAGGCGAAGCTGCTGGAGAGGGCCCGCGCGGAGCGCGAGGCCGAGATGAACGCCCTCAAGTCCGATGGCAACTCATGGGGCTCCCAGATGCGCTCGTACGTCCTGCACCCCTACCAGATGGTCAAGGACCTGCGCACCAACCACGAGTCGGGCAACCCCGACGCCGTCTTCGACGGCGACATCGACGCCTTCATCGACTCGGGCATCCGCTGGCGCCGCAGGGTCGAGCAGGAGAGCTGAGAGGCCCCGTCCGCGCGACACGCCGGGCGCGTCGAGCCGGGCGCCGGAACGGCTCCTCCTAGACTCGTGGGGAACCGTCGAGGGCTTCTGCGGCCGCGGCGGACCCGCCTCAGTCCAGCCGTCAGGAAGCAGCCGTGATCACATTCGAGAACGTCACGAAGGTCTACCAGAACCAGACGGCCCCCGCGCTGTCGCACATCGACGTGAGCGTCGACAGGGGGGAGTTCGCCTTCCTCGTCGGCGCCTCCGGCTCGGGCAAGTCGACCTTCCTGCGCCTCATCGTGCGCGAGATCCGCGCCACCTCCGGACGCGTCCTCGTCGACGGCCGGGACGTCGGTCGGCTCGGCCAGTTCCGCGTGCCGAAGCTGCGCCGCAAGGTCGGCATGGTCTTCCAGGACTTCCGGCTGCTGCCCGGCAAGACGGTCTACGAGAACGTCGCCTTCGGCCTCCAGGTGATCGGCCGCCCCAGCGCCGAGATCCGCCAGCGCGTACCCGCCACCCTCGACCTGGTGGGCCTATCGACCAAGGGCGACCGACTCCCCGAGGAGCTCTCCGGCGGTGAGCAGCAGCGCGTGGCCATCGCCCGGGCCGTCGCCAACGACCCGCTCGTGCTCATCGCCGACGAGCCCACCGGCAACCTCGATCCCGCCACCAGCGTCGGCATCATGAAGCTGCTCGACCGCATCAACCGCCGCGGCACCACGGTGCTCATGGCGACCCATGACGCGATGATCGTCGACCAGATGCGCCGCCGCGTCATCGAACTCGACGCCGGCGAGGTCGTCCGCGACCAGTCCACCGGCGCCTACGGCACCGCATGAGCCCGCGGGCCCCCGGTCGTCCGCGCGGTCAGGACCGTCCGCCCGAGCCCCCGCACACACAGACCTCGTACACACAGACAAGGAGTCCATCGATGCGTCACACCCTGCGTGAGACCTGGTCGGGCCTGCGTCGGAACATGTCGATGACCTTCTCGGTCATCGTCACGATGTGGGTCTCGCTGGCACTGTTCGGCGCGAGCCTCATGACCATCGCCGAGGTCGACGAGCTCAAGGGCGAGTGGTACGACCGGATCGAGATCTCGGTCTTCCTGTGCAACCAGGACTCCGCGGCGAGCGGGGTCGGGGGCAACTGCGTCGAGGGCGGGGGCGTCGCCGACGACCAGCGCGAGGCCATCCGCACCGCGCTCGAGTCCGACCCGAACGTCGAGACGATCTACTACCAGACCAAGCAGGAGGCCTACGACGAGTTCCAGACCACCTACGGCGACAACCCGGTCAAGGACACCCTCACCGTCGAGCAGATGCAGGAGTCCTTCCGCGTCAAGCTCAAGGACCCGCAGAACTATCGGGGCCTCGTCTCCGAGCTCTCGGCGCTGAACGGGGTGCAGAACGTCCAGGACCTGCACCCGATCCTCGACCCCTTCTTCCGCGTCATCAACGCCCTCAAATGGGGCACGATGGGCATCGCCTGCGTGCTCCTGCTGGCCGGCACCCTGCAGATCGCCAACTCGATCCGCATGTCGACATTCACCCGGCGCCGTGAGATCGCCATCATGCGCCTGGCCGGGGCCTCCACCACCTACGTTCTGCTGCCCTTCCTACTCGAGGCCCTGTTCGCCGGCGTGATCGGCTCACTGCTCGCCTGCGGCGTCATGGCGGGCCTGCAGTACTTCGTCGTCGACCGGCTCTCGCAGGCGGTCACGATCTCGCTCGGGATGATCGGATGGGCCCAGACCGGCCGGGCGATGCTCGCCGTGCTGGCCGTCGGCGTGGCCCTGTCCGTCCTGCCGACCCTCGTCGTCACCCGTCGCCATCTGCGCGTCTGAGCCCCTCGCGCCCGCCCGCGCTCCTGCGGTTGCCGGTAGGGTGGTGCCGCAGACGGGCCGGGCAGGGGCCGGTGGTGCTATGCTCACCTGTTCGGGCGGCACCGGGCCCCGCCCGTTCGGACAGCGACACGGGTCTCGCCCCGATCGGGCGGACGGACATCGATGGAGGGAGCGGGCATGCCGCGCGAGAAGGGCGAGAGGATGATCGCCCGCAACAGGAGGGCGACGCACGACTACTCGATCGGCGAGCGCCTCGAGGCGGGCATCGTCCTCACCGGCACGGAGGTCAAGTCGCTGCGCGACGGGCGCGCCTCGCTGGCCGATGCCTTCGCCACCATCGACGACGGCGAGGTCTGGCTGCACCAGGCCAACATCCCCGAATACTCCATGGGCAGCTGGCGGCGCAGCCACACGGCCCTGCGCAAGCGCAAGCTCCTGCTGCACCGCCAGGAGATCGCACGTCTGGAACGCCAGCTGGCCTCCTCGGGCCGCACGCTCGTGCCATTGGCCATGTACTTCAAGGACGGCCGCGCCAAGGTCGAGCTCGCCGTCGGCACGGGCCGACGCGAGTGGGACAAGCGCCAGGCGATCCGCGAGCGCGACATGAACCGCGAGGCCCAGCGAGAGCTGGCCGACCGCACGAGGAGGGGCCGCCGCTGAGCGCCCGCACGACGAGGAGCACCCCCACTGGCCCCGGACACGCCTCGGGTGATCTCGTCCGTACCCCGAACGCCCCGACGACGGAAGGAACGATGTGAGCAGTTCGAATCATCCCCATGCCGACCGGTCTCGCCGCCGCGACGGCGCCCCGCATGGTTGGTCTGGTCGGGTGGGTGCGGTGTTGGCGGTGGTGGTGCTCGTGGTTGCGGGGGCGCTGGTGCCGGGTACGGCGCAGGCGCAGACGAACGACAGCGTCGATTCGTGGGACACGACGTTCACCGTCGGCACGGATGGCCTGCTCCGCGTGTCGGAGACGATCGTGTGGCGCTTCGGGTCGAACTCGGGGCGGCATGGGATCAAGCGGACGCTGCCGACGCGGGAACCGTTCGGTGACGAGGCCGACAAGAAGGACGCCGTCTACGACATCACGGATGTGTCGGTGACGAGCCCGGACGCGTCGGCGGCGTTCACGACGAGCACTGATTGTGAGCAGGGCGGTCCCAGGGACTGCTCCGAGACGCTCAAGATCGGTGATGCGAACACGAGGATCACCTCGGCCACGGCGACGTACACGATCGGTTACACGGTGTCGGGGGCGTTGCGCAGCTCGGGGGACTACGACGAGCTCTACTGGGATGTCGTCGGCAGTGAGGCGCCCACGATCGACCGGCTCTCGGTGAGTGTCGAGGTGCCGGGCGGTGTGCAGGAGACGCGGTGCTACTCGGGTGCGGCGGGGACGAGCACGGAGTGCACGAGTCAGGCCGTCGTGGACGGCAGGGGGGTCTTCACGCAGGAGCCGAGGACGGCTGGGACGGTGACGACGATCGGGGCGAAGATCGCTCCGGGGCTTGTCTCCGACAACCAGCCCCACCTGGAGAAGGCGCGGATGTCGGAGACCGCCAAGGCGTCGCTCGCCTTTCTGGGCGTGGGCGGCTCCTGCACGATCGCGGCGATCGTCGGACTCCTCCTGTTCTGGCGAAACAGCCGGGATGAGCGTTTCGCCGATGTGCCGCCCGGTATGGTGCCGGCCGGCACCGATGATGCTCCGGTGCGTCCTGACAAGAAGTCCGATCATGAGACGATCCCGGTGCGGGTGGTTCCGCCCGATGTGCCGGTGGCGGTCGGTGGTCTGCTCATCGACGGGCGGATCGGGGCGCGGGAGACCTCGGCTGTGCTCGTGGATCTTGCTGTGCGTGGCGCCATCCAGTTGCGTGCCGAGGATGATGGGGAGAGGGTATATGCGCGGCTCGTGGACGCCTCCCGGGTCGACCAGCCGTTCGAGGAGGAGTTCCTGCGCACGATCTTCTCGAACGAGAAGGCCGAGCCCGGCGCCGAGGTCGCCCTGCACAAGCCGGGCGCGTTGTTGAAGGCCGGCGAGCAACTCAGCTCCGACGTCACCTACTCGGCCACGAAAAGCCGCCTCATGAAAAGCGCCGGAAAGGTCGGCGAGAGAGGCTCGGCCATGCTCTCGACGGTCCTCTGGTGGATGATCGGCCTTCCGATCCTCTTGGGCATGTTCTCCCTCGTGGGCTCCGGGGGCATGCAGTTCACGCCGACGAAGTCCGCCGCAGCGGCGTCAGTTGACCCCAGCGCAGCGGCGATCCTCGGCTTCGTCATACCGGCGGTCGTCTTCGGCATCGGTTGCTGGCAGATCCACTCCCGGGGTCAGCGCACCGCGCTCGGCAGGGCGTTCACCGACCAGGTCGACGGCTTCCATGAGTATCTGGCGACGGCGGAGGCTGACCAGATCCAGTTCGAGGAGGGTCGGGACATCTTCAGCGAGTATCTTCCGTGGGCGATCGCCCTCAACCTGACCAACCGTTGGGCGCAGATCTGTCGGCGACTCGCCGAAGAGGGGCGCCTGCCCGCCACGCCGCCGGCCTGGTACTACGGCGACCCCGCCTCCTTCAACTACGGCTACTTCGCCGGGAACATGGTGCGGTCCATGAGCGCCGGTTCCAGCCCCGCCCCCTCGAGCGGCGGCTCCGGCAGTGGTTTCGGCTCCAGCGGCGGCTCGTCGTTCAGCGGCGGCGGGGGCTTCTCCGGAGGCGGCGGCGGTGGCGGCGGCGCCAGCAGCTGGTGATGACCACCGCGGAGGCCCGTGCGACGCGGTCCGGTCCGCACGCATGATCCGATCCTGTCGGCGGTGTCACGAACACGGCGGGCGGGCCATCAGCCCTCCGAAGAGCGGTGCACAATGAGTGGGCCGCGCCCCGCCCGGGGATCCCCCCGGACGGGGCGCGCGGACCAGGACCCGCACCGAGGACACCCGCATGAACGACCAGACATCCGGCGGCGTCGGCCGCATCGAGACCCGGGGCATCGAACCGGTGCCCGACAACGAGCGCCGCGGCGGCCCCGGGAGCCTGTTCTGGATGTGGTTCGGCGCCAACATGGGCGTGCTCGGCATCACGATGGGCGCAGCCCTCGTCACCCTCTACGGCCTCGACCTCGCGCAGGCGCTGCTCGTGACGATCGCCGGCTCGTGCGGCTCCTTCGCCCTGGTCGGCTGGCTGTCGACCACCGGCAGGCGCAGCGGCGCCCCCGGCCTCACGGCCTCGCGCGCCGTCTTCGGGGTGCGGGGCAACTGGGGGCCGACGATCGTCAGCTGGATCAGCTTCGTCGGCTGGGAGACGACGATGTGCACCACGGCGGGCTTCGCCCTGCTGGCCGTGCTCGGGATCCTCGGCGTTCCCGTCACGACGCCCGTCATCGTCGGGTGCATCCTTCTCGTCGTCACCATTGCGGCGGTCATCGGCCTGCTCGGCCATGCGACGATCATGTGGATCCAGAAGTGGCTCACATGGATCTTCGGCGCCCTCACGCTGGCCGTCGTCGTCCTGCTGGCGGTGACCGTCGACTGGCCGGCCGTCGGCGCCCTGCCCGCCGGCGGCCCCTCGTCCGTGCTCGGCGCCTTGGGCTACATCGCGGCCGGCACCGGCCTGAGCTGGGTCGCCGCCGGCGCCGACTACGCCCGCTATCTGCCCCGCACCGTCTCGTCCGCAGGCCTGATCGCCGCCGTCGTCGGCGGCGCCGGCATCCCGCTCGTCGTCCTCATCACGACCGGCTCGCTCATGGCCGGCTCCGACCCCGGGCTGGCCTCCGCGTCCGACCCCGTCGCCGCCATCGGGGCCAGCCTGCCCGCCTGGATGCTCGTCCCGTATCTGCTCGCCGCTGCCGCCGGCCTCATCGCGGCCGCCGATCTGTCGCTGTACTCCTCGGGGCTCAACCTGCTGACCGGAGGCATCCGGATCACCCGCATGGCCGCCGTGTGCATCGACGGCGTCCTCGTGCTCGCCGGCGGGCTCTACATCACCGTCGTCGCCGAGGACTTCTACGGCCCCTTCACCACCTTCCTCACGCTCCTCGCCGTGGGACTCACCGCCTGGGCCGGCGTCTGCGCCGTCGACCTGGCCACCCGACGGGTCTACGACACGGCGGGCCTCACCGACACCGCCAGGGGCAGCACCTACTGGTACACGGGCGGCGTGAACTGGGCGGCCCTCGGCCCCTGGCTCATCGCCATCGCCGCCGGGCTGTGCTTCACCACGGCCGCCGTCGGCGACGACGTGTGGTTCGCCGGCCCGCTCGCAGGCACCTGGCTGGGTGAGAACTCGATGGGCTGGCTCGTCGCCGGTCTGACGGGCGCGGCGCTCCACGCGGTCGGCCGTCGCCTCGTCGGGCGACCCGTCGAGACGGAGCGACTGTGAGCGGGGCGCGCGCCGGTCGGGTCGTCTCGCTCGAGTCGATCATCGTCGACCTCGGCATCGACGTGCCGAACCTGCCCCCAGCCGGCGGCGACGTCATCGCCTCGGGCTCACGGGCCCGGGTGGGCGGCGGCTTCAACCTGGCCGCCGCGGCGGCCCGGCAGGGGACGCCCACCGTCCACGCCGGACGCATCGGATCGGGCCCCCACGGACGACTCATCGCCGACGCCCTGGCGGGGGAGGGCGTCACGGTCGCCGGGCCCGTCGACACGTGCGAGGACTCGGGCTTCTGCATCGCCTTCCGCGCGCCGGGGGTCGAACCCACCTATGTGACGGTGCCCGGGGCGGAGAGCATGCTGAGGCCGGCGGACCTCGCCGGGATCCGCCCCGGCGCCGGCGACGTGCTCTGCGTCTCCGGCTACGACCTCATGTACGAGATCAGCGGCTCGACGATCACGGGCTGGCTGGGGGAGTGCGGCGCCGCTCCGCTGGTCGTCCTCGACCCCGGCCCGCTCGTGCTCGACATCCCCGTGGCGGCGCTGAGGGCCCTCACCGGTGTGCTCGACGTCCTGACGCTCAGCGCCCGTGAGGCCGTGCTCGTCGCCGGGGCCGGGCCGCCGGACGAGCAGCTGCACCGGACGGTGCGCCGGCGCCTCGGGCTGCGGGACGGGACGGTGCTCGTCGTCCGCGCCGGGGCGGCCGGTTGCACCTCGACCCGCGGCGGCTCGGAGGAGCCCGTCACGACCCCGGGGCGCGCTGTCGAGGCCGTCGACGTGACCGGCGCCGGCGACACCCACACCGGAGTGCTCGCCGCACGGCTCGCCGAGGGCGCCGCCCTCGACGATGCCCTGGCGGCGGCCAACGCGGCAGCGGCGCTCTCCGTCACCCGCCGGGGCCCTGCCACGGCGCCACGCCGCGACGAGACGGAGCAGTGGGGTCTCACCTGATGAACATCAGGGGGAACCCCCACTCATCCCTTGTTTAAAATTCATCTGGTGGCGCCGATGGGGGTTCTCGCGGCGGCGGTCGGGGCGCCACGGCCGCTCCGTCCTCATCCTGAGGGAAAGCGGCGTCACCATGAGTCTTCTCCACGAGCATCCGCTCGCCGTGGCCATCGGCACCGGCATCACGGCCCTGTTCATCGGTGTGCTGGGCGGGGTGAGCAGCGCGGAGCCTGCGTCGTCGGCCCCGTGCTCCCCGGCGGTGACGAGGACGGCCACCGCCACGACGACGGTGATGCCGAGTACGAGCCCCACTCCCGCGCCGACCGTCACGGTGACCGAGCAGGTGACGGCCACGGTGACCGCCCCGGTCCAGTACGCCGGCGCCGGCTCCGGCACCGACCAGGGTGCGGGCGGCGGGACCGCAGACACCGGAACCGGCGGGGGCGGCACCGGTGGAGGCTCGGACGCCGACGGCGGGTACGCCTACTACAAGAACTGCAGCGCGGCCCGCGCGGCGGGGGCGGCTCCGCTGTACCGCGGGGAGCCCGGCTACCGCTCAGAGCTCGACCGGGACGGCGATGGCGTCGCCTGCGAGTGAGCTTCGGTTCGGTGGCCTCGGCGCGTACACTTGCAGTGCAGCCGTTCCGCGTGGTCCGCCACCGGGTCGGTGACAACTCAACAGGGGGTGATCGGTTTCGACTGGAGTGGTAGCTCCAGGAGAAGCGGGCCGAGAATCCAGAGTCGTCTCGTTAATGTCCTCTGGGAACCAACAAGTGCCGATACCAATCGCACTGACTTCGCTCTCGCTGCCTGATCAGTGACCGAAGGGTCAGCCCGGACGTAGCCTTCCGTCCGGTTCCTGGCCTCATTCAGAAGGCTTGCTCAGTGGTCCGTGTCCGGGGGATCGCTGGGGACTCCTCCCGGACTGGGCTTGGCCGCAACTCGTCGACGTGAGTGCGGGGGCCGAGCAGACCGTCAAGTCGACTGCGCCCGGAGAAGACCTGGTCCGCCTCGTCAGGACGCGGGTTCGATTCCCGCCACCTCCACGAAGAGCCTGCTGGCGTTGATGCATTGACGCGCCAGCAGGTCTTTTGTCGTTTGCATGTGCCGTTTTCGGTCTTGCGTGTGAGAGTTGCCGATTTCGGATCAAAACCCCTGGCTGGGGCGTTTTTATGCGCGCGAGAACAAGAAGGACGCCGGAGGTCACGACGGTTGCAGGCGGAGCTCCGTTAAGTCCGGGTGGAAGCCGAGCCCCCGAAGAAAGCGGCGACCCTCGTCCGCTCAGGGGGGCTTGTGCAAAACCTTGACGCAATCCAAGTGAAACGTCTAGCCGGCGGGCTCATGGAATTGAATTTTGCATAAGCCTCCTCATGCATGGGAACACTACTCTTTATCGGTGTCCGAAAAATGTGAGGCGCTTCAGGAATTGGATTATTTCGCCGGGGGATCGGCCAAGCCGGGAAGGTTGTAGCGGTTGTCCAAAGGGTACTTCTGCGGATTTGTCTTGTGCTTGACCCGGTTCTCCTCGCGGTTCTTGAACCATGTCGTGATGGGGGATATCTCGTCATCTGTGGCGGGACAGTCCGCGTCGGGGTATTGGACGAGCGAATCGTCACTCCATCCGTAGGCGGAGCGGACGAAGGCCCGCACTGCCAGGCTCCTCTCGAAGTCTGCGGGCAGATCCTTGAGGAGCTCTGGGACGGCCGTCTCACTTGGGGCGGTTAGGCCCAGGCATCCCTCCAGGTCCCGATAGGTCTTGGCCAGTTCGACACCGCTGTGAACGATGACGGCGGTGGCCCTGATCTCGACCATCCCGAGGCCGAGGGGCTTGCCGAAGCCGAGCCTGTGATAGCCGACGACGGGAGACCTGCCGGTCCGTCGCTCGCCGTCGGGCACCAGACGCTCGGGGGTCAGCAGCCACACGAGGACGGCGAGCTCCTGCCTGGTCAGCCCCTCGAAGCTGATCGTCGTCGTGAAGGCGGCTCCCGGCGCGAGGTAGGAGCCGACGGCGGTCTCGCTGGGGCCCGGGGAGCCGGTCAGGGGCTTGACGTTCGGGATGGACTCGATCGGCTTATCGATCTGCAAACGGTGAGACGGGTAGACCTTTCGGATGAGGCGCTGGTCGCCCGCGTAGGTCTCGCTCCGGGTCGTCTTTTCCGGGGGTGTCCTACCGTTCTTCCCATGGAGGTACGGCACGCCGGTCGATGGCTTCGGGCTGGCCAGCGTCGGCAGGATCCAGCCCGTGCTGTCGCCCTCCGGCAACCTGAGCCAGTTCTCGCCCTCGGGCTGCAGAGCTGGGGTGATCGGGTGGATCGTGATGCGTCCTCGTACTGCCGCTCCCTGGTCCTGCCCCTCGTCCTTGGTGTCGGCGACGAAGCCCCACATGCGGTCCGCAAGGGAGGCCTCGGCATAGCCCCGCGCTGGGGTGATACCGTCGGCCTCGGCCAGCTCCGCGGGCGTGCGCGCGCCGCTGCTGACGCGTCTGCCCACCTGGGACAGGGAGAGTCCGGTGATCGTGCCCGTGGAGTCGATGGAGGCGAAGAGGGGGACACCAGGGTCGGCGGCGGCCAGCCTTCTCAGGTACTGCTCGATCGCCTCGCGGTCCGCGCTGAGGCCCGGCCCGCCGTGGGACGTGTCGAGAATCGAGTGGATGAGCCAGGTGTTCGGGGCGTCGGAGCGGCGGGTCTTGGACTCGTCCGGTGCGCCGGCCTCATGGCGGCGCGCCTCCTGGCGTTTGAGGGTGCGGATGTTCTCCAGGTAGCTGTGGATGACCTCGACGAGGCCCGCCAGAACCCGTTCGGAGACCTCGCGGTAGGTTCGGTTCTGATCGTTGTCGAAGAAGATGAACTCGTTGTGCTTCGTGTCAATGAGAGGGTCTGAGCCCTCGGGGGTGAGTCGGACGACGTAGCCGGTGTAGGAGCGACCGTTGGTCTTTGAGCCCCGTTTGGTAGCACCGCAGAAGCGCTCGCCGTTGATGGAAGCCACGATGAGACGCTTTGTTTGGTAAAACCTCTCCTCCTGCATGGTGAAGGTGATCCTGCTGAGGTGAGGCGTCGCGGTTCTGAGCAGGCTGAGTCGTGCCGCGACGTCCTCGCGGCTCGTTCCGCCGTGGTATTTTTTCTTCCTATCCTTGACGGCCCCGGAGTACATGAGCCCGCCTGATTGGTTATACAGGGATGTACGGGAGTTCTCCGAGTTAGGCAGGACGACCGCGCACAGATACGGCGGCTCTTCCCACTGCCCCGGCTTGAGCCTTGGGTTCTTTCCGAGCATGATGCGCGCTCGCAGGCCGGTTCCCTTGCGAGCGCCTGGATCTGGGACGAGGAACACGGGGTAGAGAATCGCGGATTCCTGGGTGGTACGGCGGTGCGTGAGCACATGGTCATGGCCCGCGAAGACGCGCATGCGCGAGGCGGTGACCGCCTCGTAGGCGGAGGACAGGACGCCCTTGAGGGTGCTGACCGGGATGGACACATCATCCCAGTTCGTGGTACCGCCAGTAGCTCCGCTGCGCGAGGCGACGATGACCCGCCCGTCCTTGGTGTCCTGACCGGGAACGGTCGGGGACACAACTGTGAGGGATACGCGCAGCTCGCCCGAGAGATCATTCGGCCGGAGGTAGTCGTGCCCGGAAGGCGGGCGGTTGCCGACGAAGCCGTTCCGCCCAACGGCGTGCCAGTCTTTGACCGTTGGAATGCCATTGTATGCGTGATGCCAGGTTGTCATCGATTTGCCCTTACGCGAAGACACGGCTACCGCCGAGCGCCACGTCGCCGCCCGCTTTGTGGATGCTCAGCTCTACCTCGCTGGCGCTCGGTGACGATAATCGGCTTTCCAGAGTCGGTGCCGAACATGTCGCGCGGGGAGAGGCCCTTGCCTGGATGCGGCTCACCGGTCTTGCCGTTGGTCTGGTTGTTCTCCTTGTTCTCGTCCAGGCTCATATGCCTGACCTCCCGGCCATCGGTGTAGCCGAAGGCGGCGCGCTGCATGGCGCGCACCCACGGGGTTTTGAGAAGAACGGCCTCATTCGGAAGGGGGAAGCGAGTCGTGGGCACGGTCGGCTCGGTCAAACCGAGGCAATTGCTCAGGGACGCGTAACCCTCGGCTTGGTCCGTACCGGTGCGCACTCGGAGTCCGTTCGGCGCAATGCGGACCTCGACGGCGCCCAGACCGAGGGGTTTGCCGAGACCCAGGCGCAGACATCCCACGGCATCGGGGCCGGCTACCTCGCGCTCCTCCGAGGGGACGAGCTTCTCCGGCGTGAGAACCCATAGGAGCGCCGCGAGCTCATCTTGGGACAGGTTGGTGAAGGACACGGTGCAGCGCAGGACACTGCCGGCCTCGACCCAGGAGCGGACGGTGAGACGGACCGCGTCATTGGTCTGCTCCCGACCGCCCAGGACCGCGGCTCTCGTCGCTGGCTGTGGAAAACCGTCGGCGTCGAGGTCCTTGCCGTCAAGGAGCCTGCGGTGCACGGGATAGGCCGCAGTGCCAAGCAACTGCCCCTTAGCGAAGTAATCATCGCGCCGGAGGACGCCGCCGTTCTTGTTCTTGGGAGTACCGCCGGAGGCGTCGGTGAGGAACCGCCTGGCCGACGACGGTTTGGGCATCAGAAGAGGCGTGAGTACCTTCTTCTTGGTGCAGATGCGGACTCGCGAACCGTCGACCGGCCCGATGATGATCCGGCCGCGGGCGGCGACGTCCCCGCCCTTGGCGCCATCGGCAGCATCCGGGACCACGTAACCGAAAAGCCGGTCGGCCGCCGACGCCTGCTTCCGCGACGCCAGCGGGAGAACGCCCTGCTTGTCTGCCAGTTCTCGAGGCGAGGCATCGTAGGAGCGTCTGCCGACGATTGTCGGGAAGACGTCGATGACCTGAGCCGTGTCGGGAATCCCGTCCTGGGCGGAGGTGGAGAGCATGTCAAGCCTGACGAAGACCAGGTCGCCTGCAGAGAGCGGCCGAGATGAGCCTGTTGCCCAGGTCGCCGCTGCACGGTTGAGCAGGTGCTTGTCTCCTCCGGGCACCTTCTGCTGCTCGCGGTAGGACCGGAGGACCGTGGCGTACCTGGCCACATGCTCGTCGGTGAGGGGCAGCACGAGGCCGTCAAGGCTGTGGCCATCATGCGCAGACTTGAAGAAGAATCGTTCGTAGGTTTTCTCTTTGAACAGATCGTGCGCGGACTTCGTCTCAGGGGCAGTCCGGCAGGGATATCCCCATACGTTGAAATGCGTCACTTTGCTGCCTTCGACCTGGAAGAACACCTCCAAGTCATCTTCATCCCACACTCCAGTGACCATGAGATGCGGCGTATTCTTACTGTCCTTCCACTGCGTGAGGCGAACTTCGACCTGCTCCCCGTGCCGTGTGAGCTGACGGAAGCGGGCGAAGACCTGCTTGTCGCTCAACGCCCCTCCGGGACCGGCCTGAATACGAGGATGATTTGTGCGGACAATCGTCCCATGACCGTCATTGAGGTCATCCCTGATCAGAGCAACTTGTGCGTTCTTTCCGAATCCGTCAAGAATCTCGACGCCGAGTCGACCGCCATCGATTTCGCAGACGCGTCCGGGAAGGAGCTGGTTCGCTGCTGCCGGATCTGCCCGGTAGGTCAAGGGCTGCGAGTGGTCATCGGCGGTGCGGCGGAATCCGCCCCGGTTCTCCGAGTCCCCGAAGACGCGGAAGCGTGAGCAGGTGAGCGTCTCGTAGGCGCGGGATATCATCCCCTTGATCATGGTCGGCGGCATGACGAGCCGCTCGTTCTCATCAATCGGTAGATCTACGTAGGTCCTCCCATCATTCTCGCTCTGCTCGCCGAAGACCAATGGCGTGCGCACCGTCATCTCCAGATCGACCGAACCGGACCAACGATCCGGATCAAGATGGTCGTGACTCGGCGCCGGGCCGTCAGCGAAAAGTTCTCGAGAGAGATTGCCCAAAGCAGCCGCCCGGGTGGTCAACGACCGCAACACCGGAATCCGGTTGACGGCGGAGTGAAAGGGTTCGAAGCTCTCGGTCCTGCCCGGCATATCAGCCCCACTCTCCCGTCATGAGCTCGTCGGTGAACACCGTGTTCCCGTACTCGGCCTCGGTGAAAACCTCGATGCTGGTCATCGTGTCCCCGGGCTTGTCGAAGGGCTCCGATGCACCGAGCTGGAGGTATGCGTTCTTGCGGTACCAGCACGACTCGCCTTCCGACTTTCCTTCCTCCATCGTCCAGACGGTGATCTCGGCGGAGCCGGACCCGTTGAGCCAGCGCCACTCGTGGGCGAGGACGGGGCCGTCCGGTGGCGGACACGTCTTCCATATCCTCACCTCGTAGACGGTCCCTTCCTCAACCGCACCATCGGAGGCTTGGAGGCTGCCGTCGTCGGAGATCGAGGTGATGGCGCGGGCGCCTGCCGTCGTGTAGGCGACACCGGCAAGGGAACTCACGGAGGCGACCTCCTCCAGGAGGTCGTCAAGTGTGCCGTCGTCGTCGGACGAGCAGGACCACACAGCCTTCTTCAACGGCGGCATCGTGAGTGTCTCAGCCATTGCGCTTCTCCTCAACGTCAATGAGATAAGAGGACCACCCAGCAGCGTCTGAGCCAGCATTCGGCGTAATCATCGTATTGACGGCCTTCAGGTGCCCCAGCAGCGCCTCGGCGACGTCGCGCCCGCTCCGGCCCGCGCCCGCCGTGAAGCTCTTGGTTCCGCCGTCGGGAAGCCCGAGCCATTCCAAGCCCGTCACGGTAATCCCTTTGACCTCCACCTGACCCAGTCCGCGGGTCCCTCTGCTGCCCAGGGGAAGCGTGCCGGTGGCCAGCTCGGCCAGAACGAGGCCCAGCAGGCACCAGGCGGCGCGACGGCGGCTGTCGTCCGCGGGTAGCCGGTTAGGGTCCAGCTCCAGGGTGATCGCGTTCCACGCGACGTCGTGCACCTCCTCGCTGTACAAGGCGCCTTCGGCCACGCCGCCCGTCCACCGGTCGCCCGCGTTGTGGGTGACGGTGCGGGGCGTGCCCGATGAGGATGCGAGGGTGTCCAGAACTGACAGGGTTCCGCGCCGCTCGGTGGTGCCGAACAGGTCGCGCACGAGGGAGGGATCGGCCGCGAGCTGATCGTGGACACCGGTCTCCGACCAGTCGTTGACGCCTTCGTCCCGCCGCGCCGCCAGGACCGTACGGGCTATCCGCGATGCCCGCGAGCGCAGCGCTCCGCGGATCGAGGAGCCTGGCAGCACCAGCAGGTCATCGCCGCGAAGGCCTGAGCGCAGTGGCGTCGTCGGCTTGGACTCCCTCCGTGCCTCATCGGAGACCGATTCGCTGTTGGCGACGGGTGGGTCCGTTGGCGACGGATCGGCCTGGGCCTCGCCTGAAGCCTCGGTCTCAGCCGGTGTCTCCGCCACAAGGATCCCGGTCGGGCTGTCCCAGTCGATGCGGATCTGTACCCGCTCCGGCTCGGTGCAGGAGACCGGTGTGACCGTGCTGGTGATGTCTTGGCCTCCGGCGAGCGAGCCCAGGAGGTCTTCTCGAGACCCGAGCGAGAATTTGACGAGCGTCCACGGCCTCGCGCCTTCGGCGAGCCTCACCCGTCCCCAGCCGGCGTTCCGGCGTCCCCCGAAAGCTACTCGCCCGGACTCCAGAAGCCCGATGATCACGGCGAAGAGCTGCTCCACCTGTTGCTCGGTGGCAGGAGGGGACGACGGGGCGGGGAGGGACTCCTCGGAACGGCTTAGGGGCATTGGCCCGGCCTGAGCGGTGACTGTTAGGGTCAGTGATGTGTCCGTCGGCACGTACTCGTGCTCGAAGAGAGCCGTGTCTCCCGCTGCCCCCCAGTAACGGTCGATGGCGATGCCGGTGCGGGTCGGCAGTCCCGGCTCGTCCGGTCCCTCTGCACCGGAGGCGCTGTCGGATGCCGGGGTGAGCTCGATGCTGTGGAAGGTCAGCGTCGCGGCGCGGGACTCCCCGCTCCTCGGGTTGCCCCAAAGGCGGTCGCGGTCCTCGCCTCCTGCACCGAGGTGCTGGAGGACCTCTTGCGGTGGGTCCGCCTTCAGATACCGTTCGCAGGCGGCACGTACGGCTCCCTTAACGGAGCGCCCCGTGAGAACCGGTCGGCCACGACCATCACGGGCGAAGCGCCGAGCCGTGGTCCGGCGCTCCTCCTTGGCGCGCATCCGGTCCGGCACCTCGTCGATCCCGCCTGAGTGCAGCGGCGAGTCGGTGACCAGGCAGACGGTCAGCTCGTAACGGGTGATGCTCATCGTCCCTCCTCCGATGTCGGCACGGTGGTGCTCCGGGTACCCAGCATGTCCCCCTGCTCCAGGCGCGCCAGTGAGAACTCGTTCCGCTCAAGCAGCGGATGTCCGACGACGAAGCGGCCGAATCCCTGAGCTCTCAGTTCGCCGACCCCGGCGATGGACAACCGCGCCAGTGCCGCTATGACGGCGTCCGGGGCTGCGCCCTCGGCCGGGCGCACCCGCAGCACTGAGCCTGCGCTGATGGCCGTGCGCGTGGCGCGCGGTTGGCCGTCGGCCGCCGCCCAGGAGTCGATGCGTCGGTGACGTATCCCGGCGGCGAAGCGGCCGTCGGCCCCGTCGACCAGGCCCACTGACGCCCCCGCCTGGATCAGTGCCGCGATCAGGTCGTCCCTGCGGCCGCCCGGCCCCAGCCGGGGGGAGCGGACCAGGACGTCGGAGGTGAGCCACAGGGTGGTAGCGCCGTCGCGGTCCCACTTGGGCGGATCCGCCTCGGACCCTCGGAACTGTCCGAGCGTGCAGCTGGCTCGGCCGTAGGCTCCACTCAGGCGGCGGGATCCCAGTCGCTCCGGGAAGCCTCCCGGCGGGAAGATCTCGTCGAGCCTCGATCTCACGTGCTCGTGGAGCGCCTCGCTCATGAGGACGGTGGCCCGCAGGCACAGCCCCGTGGGCAACGCCTTGACGAGGAACAGCTGCCCCGCGCCGGCGGCGCCCGTGCGCGAGTCGTGTGCCGTCGACTGCCGGCCCACGAGTGCCGGCGCCCCGATCGCCCCGGCCAGACCGTCGGCCGTGGGCTGTCCGGCGAGTGCCAGGTCGTGGCGAGGGAAGACGTACCCGCTGCGCAGGGGCTTGTGCACCTCCTCCGGCTCGCCGGTCAGCAGCCGGTTGAGCACCCGGGTGCGAGAGCCGCCCTCCCCGCCCTCCTGGGCTCGCTCCACCTTGGGGGTCGAGAGCACCAGCGGCACGGCCAGCCCCCGCACGCCATCGACGACGACGGTGGCATCCGAGACGAGGAGACTGCCGTTCACGACGGCGTCGCGCACGACGGCGTCGTTCTGGAAGACCCCGCGCAGTCTGCGGTGGATCAGGGGCAGGAGCATCGTGCCGCGCAAGAAGTCCAAGGAGCGGATCTCGTTGGAGAAGGGCACCTCGTAGGAGATGACCGGAGTGCGCAGCACAATGTCGAGCTCGGCGCAACGGAAGACAGAGGGCTCGTCGTCGGGGCGTGTACCGGATTGCCGCCGTGGGGTGGCGGAGATGACCGGCGCGCTCGCGGATCGTTCGGCCGTGCCGCCCTGTATTGCAGGCGGCTCCGGGGCTTGCCCCGTCCACTGCTCCAGTTGTTCACAGGTGCGGGCGGCGTAACTCATTCTGTCGCCGACCCCGTCTGCGTCACCGACGAGGACATCGCACAGACCGTCGCCGTCGGAGCGGTTGGAGCCGAGGGCTCGTACGAGCAAGCCCGACAGCGCCAGGACGAGCTCGGTGGCACGGCGCTGCGGATCGGACCATGCGATCGTGTTCCCGTACAGGTCCGTCCCGTGTAGTTCGACGGTACCGGTGAGCGTGCAGGCACTGGCCCGCTCGAAGAACCGCAGATGATCCTTCTTGGCGGTCCCCGTGGCCTCATCGATGGACAGGGAGACGACGTCGTGGACGGTGCTCTCGGGCGGTGCGTCCGCGGGAAGGCGCGCGTCGGAGAAGGAGACGAGCCGCGGGCGCTTGGCTGTGCCGAACAGCGCTTCGACGAAGTGGCGCCATCCGCCCGAGGTACCGCCGTCGAGTGCCTGCGCCGCCAGGAAGGCCTGCTCGCGTACGGCACCCGTGACGACGGTTGCGCGGACCACAGGCAGGCCGTGTTCGTCCTTCTCGACGATGGAGTCGACGCCGCCGGCGATGCCCGTGCCGGTGGAAACGCCCCAGTCGGAGTGGAAGATGATCGTGACGGGAAGCGAGAGGGGGGAGACGGTGCTCATGCGTGGTCCTCGGAGGTGCTCGGGGTTGCGGAGGTGTTCTCGCCGGGAGCGATGGCATCGAGGTAGGACGCGGGGAGGATGTCCGTCAGCTCCATGAGGTCGAAGAGACCCTTGATGTCGCCCAGCAGAGTATCGATCCGTGCATCGACGTTGCTCCTGGCGTCCTCCCACTCCGCCTCGGCCTTGCCTTGCAGCTCCCGGCCGCGCGCGACGTCGCCGGCCAGCGCGGCCTGGGCGGCGTCGGACAGAAGTCTGCGGATGCGGGCGGCCCGCGTCTTGGGGAAGCGCGCGTCGGTCGCCTGGCTGTCCTCCGCGGTCAGGTTCTTGAATCGGCGCACTCGTGCGCAGACCTCGGGCCAGGAGGAGCGTCCGTTCGCCGATGTCGCGCTCTCGCCTGCCGAAGCCGGGGGCGCGTCGTCGGGCCACAGCAGGAAGGGACGGGTGGTGAAGGAGTCGTAGGCGTGGAGGATCTGCGTGGCGTCAAGCACCGTGGAGTCGAACAGGACGTGGTAGCTGATGGTTGAGCGCGCGGGTGTGGACGCCTTGCCGACCTTCTTCGCCTCGGTCACGAGCCGCTCGGCCAGATCGTAGGCGATGTGGAAGGGGTAGCTGTGGCCGACGACGGCGACCCCGGCGGCCGCTGTCATGGGACCAGACTGTACGTTCGGGTCATCGCTCAGGTGGCTGAGCAGCTGGTCTTCTTCGGTTCGTTGCTCGTAGTCCTTGAGGTAGGCAGTAGCGAAGGGCAGGGCGTAGTCGCCGCTGGTGATGACGGTGACGTCGTCTCCGCCCAGGATGACGGGGACAACGGGGATCGCCGTGTGTTCGCGGCCCGTCGCCTCGGCGTCCTGGCGCGCCCAGTCGGCGACGTCTCTCCAAGCGGTGACGAAGGCCTGGATGACGTTGTCCTCCAGTCGTTCGTTGACCTCCAGGAGGAAGCGGCGCAGAGCGTCGGGGTCGTCTGGCTCGCAGCGGACTTCCTTCCGGAAGTCGCCGTCTGGGACCTTCTTCATCGCCATGTCGAGGTCCCGCATGATGGCGCCGACGCCGTTGCCGTCGATGTGGATGACGGCGATCTTCGACAGGGCGAGTGAGTCGTCATCGCCCAGCGGCTGGAGCATGCGTTCCAGCTTCAGGGGGTCTCGTGCGAGCTCCTCATCCGGAAGGCCGCCTTCGATTCGCGCCCGGTCGAGAAGGCTCTCCCTGGACGCGAGTGCCAGGTGACGTTTAACTCGGGAGGGCAGGGAGAGGGCCGTCCTCGTATCGTCCGTGGCCTCGTCGCGGATTCCCAGGGGCGGGGCCGCGGGGAGGACGGAGTCCTTCGCCCGCGTCAGGAAGGGCATCTGGGAGAAGCGGGCGAGAGCCGGAGGGCGGGAGAGCGCGTACTCAGCGGCCCTGGTGTGCACCTCTTTGAGCGCGGCGGCGTCCACGTACTTCTTGCCACCCATGTCCACGTAGACGCCTGAGACGTCCATACCGGGCGTCTCGGCGAGCGCCCGGCGGGTCACCCGGCCGATGAGGGAGACGGCGTCCGACTCGCCATCGACCATGATGATGACCTTGCCGGAGGAGCGGGAGACCCAGGGATCGGGCGGGTGGCACACCCCGGGCTCTCCGAGCGCCTCCTTGGTCCAAGAGGAGAGACGGGTCAGCTGGAACGAGGCGCCGATGCTCTCGCGCAGGCGCGGGGAGGAGAAGATGTAGCGCTGGTTCCCGTTGGTCTCGAGCATGACGAGGTACATGGGGGATCCTCTCGGATGGGTGGGACACGCTCAGTGTGCCACCCGACTGGCGACGGTGGACGCATTTCGTGGGTGTGTGACGCGCACGGGTGAGGCGAAGGTCCAGGGCTGGCGCAGCAGAGGGGCTGGGTGCACAATCGCAGCTGTGAAGTGCGCCATCGCTGGTTGGTGGCATCGGCGCAGCGGAAGCGAGCAGGAGGCGCGGATGACCATCATCGTCCACCCGGTGGGCCAGGGGGACCTGCTCAACGACATCGTCGGGCTCTCCAGCCTTGAGCGGCAGGATGCCCAGAAGGAGGCGCAGAAGAAGGCGAAGGACCTTCTCGACGCGAAGGACGCCGAGGGCCTGCTCGGCCTGTTGCTCGAGCCCCCCGCGAAGGACTCCCGCTTCAGCGCCCCGCCGCTGTCCCTCATCCTGCGCTCGCTCTGCCCGGCTGCGGGTAGGCCGACGCGCATGGTGACAGTCCTGCTCCTCGTCAGCCGGAGCGGCAGTTCCGGGACATGGACCAGCGGGATCGGCGAGCTCCTCGGGAATGCGCTGGGTCTTGAGGGCGTCCATGACGGGCTTCTGCGGAAACTGCGTTTGGATGTCCGCGCGGAGATGCTCAACGCGAACCTCAGCGAGGCCGAGGGAATCAAGAGCCTCACCGAGAGACTCGGCAGCCTCGTGTCCTCGCAGGCTCAGGAGGGAACCGAGCCGGACGTCGTCGTCAATGCGATCTCCGGCGCCTCCATGATCGCGCTCGGCGCGATGGGCGCCGCAGACCGGCTCGGACTGGACTGGCGGGCAGCGGTCGCGCCCGGCGCCGGGAAGGACACGGCCGTCCTGCTCGACCGCACCTCGTACGAGACCGCGCCCTTTCACTGGCTGCGCTCCCTCGGATACATCGAGCAGGCGCGAACATGGGCTGGGGAGTATCAGCCGGAACTCCTTGATGACGACAGTTTCAAGAGACTCTGCGACCTGATGAAACGTCTTGAGAGCAAGCCGGCTGATCTGACGGCCGACGACCTGGCATCCCTGCTGGCGCTCGACATGGCGCGTGCGGACAACGGGGCCGCCCTCGTCGCCCGAGCCTGGGCGCAGAAGCACTATCTGACGCTTCACGAGCAGGAGTCCAAGGACGACAAGGACGCTCCTTGCAATCTTGTTGAGGAAGCGACGAAGAGGGGCAGTGGTAAGCCGCCGCAGCTCGGACATGTTATTGCCCTCGCCCTGGAGCGTGCCAACGAGCTCGGCGACGACTGCCCGGCCTCGGTCCGCTGGCTGCTGGAGCACCGTTGGCTCAACGACATCGGGACGGCGGCGGTCCACGACCTCGCCGCGCCGTCGGCCTCTGAGGTCACGAAGGTGCTCGCCCTCGATGAGATCGCTCCTCGTCTTCCGGACTGGCTTGCCCGACCCGGCCGAGGGCCAGTCCTCTTCATCGTTCCGTGCGGTGCCGGCGCACCGCGCGGGATACATGTCACCGAACGGGTCCTCAGCGGGGAACCGGACCAGAGGACCCGCCGAGCGGTCCCCGGCGCCATGCTCGACGGCGCGGGGGCTCTCACGGCCGAGTTCCTCCTCCTGCACTCCTCCAACCCTCGTTCCAAGAAGACGGCCCTCGACGAAGCCGCAGCATCCTTCACCGCCCGAGTGGACGCGGGATGGGAGAGACAGCATACTCCCGTCCTCGTCGACCTGTGCGACTACGGGGGAGACGATGAGAGCGAGTACGTCGCGACACCCTCGATCATGCGGACCGTCAAAGCCCAGATCGCTCTTGCGCTCGGGGCGAAGCGCCCTGCGGCCGTCGTCATCGTCGGCACCGGCCAGAAGGCGGCGGTGCTCGGCGCGCTCCAAGCGGCCCAGGCGTGGTGCGCGGGGCACGCCGCCCCGCTCTTCCTCCAGACCTTCGTCGATGAGAGGAATGAGGGTGCCCGAAAGAGGTCCGTCCCCCAGCTCCACCGGCTCGCATTGCACAACGACGCCGAGCACGCCCTGCGCGAGGCTGCCCTCCACAGCCTGAGGAGTCTCAACCTCCTCAGCGCGACCCGTGTTCTCGCGGCCGGCGACGGGGACATGGACGAGTTGGCGGACAAGTGCAGCGCGCTGCGTCAGAGGCTTCTTGAAGTCGCGAACGACGAGGAGGACCCGGACCGCGGGGTCGGCGTCCTCATCGACCTCCTCAAGACGGTCGCCGACCTGTGGGAGAAGGCCCCCGAACTGACGAGGATGCGTTTGGCGGTCGTCGTCGCCGAGGCGCTGAACTTCAAGACGAGTGGGAGGAAGCTCCTCATCAGGAACAACAACCTCGGGCCTGCGAGCGGCGGAATCGACCTCGGTCGGCCCTGCCCGAAGGACCGCGGTGAGAAGGAGACGAGGGACAAGGGCCCTCATCGCGACCTGCTCGAGGTCCTCTACAGAGTCCGGAACCACCTGGTCGTCACGCACGCAGACGGTCTCGTCAAGCCCGCGCTGCGGGAGGTTCTCAAGGATCTGGAGGTCGAGGGTATTCAGACGGATTCCAGCTCCAAGGAGGTCGTGGAACCGACCTATCCGGACATGCTGCGGCTGACATGCACGAAGCTCGAGGAAGCGGCCTGCGCCCTCGGCGTTGAGCCGGCGCAGTCGACGTGGAAGGACGACGTTGACCGCCTCATGGCTGATCTCGAGTCCCGGGCCCGCGCCCGGGAGCCACGAGCAGGGGATCATGCCGCCTTGCGGGTACCGGCCACGGTTCTGGTCAACCTCACTCCGCACGACGTCGTCATCGACCCTGGTGACGGCACGCCACCGGTCCGGTTCCCCGCGTCCGGCACCGTCCCCCACTTGGTGCTGTCCGAGCCGCAGTGGGAGACGCTCACCGTCGCCGACCCGGCCCGCCCCGACGGCCCGCGCGCCTCGGTCGGGCTGCCGCTCGCCGTCGGGGCGACCTGGCAGGGCGTGGACCCGCCCCTGCCGGAGCCGCGGCCCCACACCCTGTACCTCACGAGCCGCGTGGTGGCCGAGCATTTTCCGCACAGGACGGACCTCGTGTGGCCCGACGATCTTGTCCGTGACGCCGAGGGCCGGGTCATTGCCGCACGCCGCCTCGCATGCCTAGCGAGTGCGGACGACTGCGCTGCTGGGCAGTCAGAACGGTCTTCGACGCCGACCGATCGTGTGCGGGAGAACGCTGAGTGACCTCTTCAGCCAGTGGCCCCGAGGGTTGAGAGACAACGAAGACCGTGTCTCAGCCGTGTCCCGATTCGCCCTCTGCCTCCGGGGGAGGTGGCGGATTCACCCACATTCGTGACGCCAACGAGATGCGAGTGGTGCATCTGTGGGAGGTGGAGGCTCTTGCGGCTGGGTGGAGGCTTTCGGCCGGTGGGACGCGAAGCCTCTCACCTTCCGCAGCAACCGACGTCGCTACGTGACGAATCCCGGTTATCGTGCCGGCCACTTCTTACCCGGAGGTCGCCGACCGCGTCATCGGAGGCGGGGTGCCACGAGACGTTACTGCGGCGCGGGTACCGCAGGAGAACGAGACGGCGCGGTCGCTGAGCGATCGGGTGGGGCGTGAGGGTTCCGTGTCACGCGTCGAACGGCGGGCACGTGTCCGCCTCCGACGGGTTCGAGCGGCACGACTCCGGACGCGGCGGGTCGGCACGGTCGTGCCTTTCGGGACCGGACGGCCTGCCCGCCGATTCTCCTCGAGGACCGGCGCCGCGGGCTCCGGCTCCGGAGGCCGGCCCGCGCGTCGTGCCACACTGGACGTGTGACCAGTCAGCAGCGCGTCAGCGGGGGAGAGCTCCTGGTGAGCACCCAGCCGAGCGGTGCCGGTTTCTTCGACCAGTCGGTCATCCTCATGCTCGAATCCGACGAGGACGGCGCCCTCGGCGTCGCGCTCAACAAGCCGTCCGCGCTGCCCGTCTCGCAGGTGCTGCCCGACTGGGAGCCCCAGCTCAACCCGCCGCAGGTGCTCTTCGCGGGGGGCCCCGTGCTGCCCAACGGGGCCATCTGCCTGGCCAAGGTGCTCGACCCCGGCGAGGACCCGCTCGGCTGGCGCCGGATCATCGGGGACATCGGCGTGCTCCACCTCGACACGCCCGTCGAGCTGACCGCCGGCGCCTTCTCGGACGTGCGCGTCTTCGCCGGCTACTGCGGCTGGGACCCCGGACAGCTCGCCGAGGAGATGCGCCACGGCGCCTGGGTGCGCACGACCCCCCGCGAGGAGGAGATCTTCGGCGCCGATGCCGGAGACCTGTGGCGCAAGGTGCTGCGGCGCCTCGGCGGGCAGGCCGCCCTGCTGAGCGCCTACACGGCCACGCCCGAACTGAACTAGGCGCCGGGCGCGGCCCGCCGAGGCTTGACGCGTGGACGACGCGCACTCGTCCTGCGCGCATCCGTGCGCATCGGATCGAGGCGGCCCCGTGCCGCGCACCATCGGGGCATGAGGGCCGAATGGATGACGGAATGGATGATGGAGCTGGCCGACGCCGGTCTGGACCTGCTGCTCGGCTCCCGGTGCGCGGCGTGCGGGCGGCCCGGAGTCGTGCTGTGCCGCCGTTGCCGCGCCGAGCTCGAGGCCGGACCACTCGTGCGGCGCGCCCCGCCCCCGGGTCCCGGCCCGGGCGCCCCGCCGGTCTGGTCGGGTGCCCCCTACCGGCCCGTGGCGGGGCGTCTCGTCATCGCCTACAAGGACAGAGGGGCCTGGACGCTGCGCCGGCCGCTGACGGAGCTGGCCGCGCGGGCGGCCCTGGCCGCCGTCGGCGCCTCGGGGCGCCAGCCCGAGGAGGTGCTCCTCGTCCCGGTTCCCGCGGACCCGGGGCGGGCCCGTGAACGGGGGATCGACCACACGGCCTCGCTGGCCAGGGCCGTGGCGCGCTGGACCGGGATGCGGTACCGGCCGGTGCTCGTGCGCAGCCGATCGGCACCCGACCAGGTCGGGCTCGACTCCGGACGGCGAAGGTCGGCGCAGACGGGGACCATGACGCTGGGTCGTCGCGGGGCGCGCAGGGCCCTTCCGCCGGGTGCGGCCGTCGTGGTGCTCGACGACGTGGTCACGACAGGCGCCACCATGGCCGAGGCGGTGCGGGTGCTGCGCCGGGCCGGCGCGGACGTGCTCGGCTGCGCGACCGCGGCGCAAACCTCCTTGCGGGCCAGCCGGAAACGGGGGTGGACGGAAATAGGGCAAACACAGCCCGTCCGCACCCGCTCCACCGGGAAAGTGAGTAGCTTTGGGGCATGGCACGGCGGGCAGTGACGAGCGGCTTCCGGTCGCGGATCGCGGGCCTCCGTGCCATCGCCGTCCCCGGGTCACGGGCGCAGCACTCCCTGGTGCGCCGCCGTCCCGGACGGGCGGGATGGAGTCCGCAACCGAAAGGGTACTGACATGGATGTCATCGTCACCGGACGTCGCTGCAGCATCAATGACGACACACGCGACGTGGTCGCCCGCAAACTCGAGGAGTCGATCTCCAAGCTGCGCGATCGCGTGATCCGCACCGAGGTCGAGTTCACCGCGCAGGACGCGAAGGGCGACCCGTCCTCCGCCGTCCGCTGCGAGATCACGCTGCGTGCCAAGGGCCCGGTCGTCCGGGCGAGCGGCAGCGCCGAGGACAAGATGCTGGCCTTCGACAAGGCACTCGACAGGTTGCGCTCCCAGTTGCGTCGCGCCGCGGACCGCCGCAAGAACCGTCGCGGCCTGCGTGTCCAGGACCTGCCCGCCGTTGAGCGGCCCGCCGCCCCCGCCGCAGAGCCCGAGCCCGAGGTCCGTCAGGTGGCCGGCCTGACCGTCCAGGGCGACGGCCCGCTCGTCGTCCGTGAGAAGACCTTTGCGACGTCGCCCCTGACGCTCGCCCAGGCCCTCGACGAGATGGAGCTCGTCGGTCACGACTTCTTCCTCTTCCAGGACGCCGCCACCGGCCAGCCGAGCGTGGTCTACCGCCGCAAGGCGTACAACTACGGCGTCATCCACCTCGAGGTGACGTGACCGGCTCCGCGTCCGCCGAGCGTCGGACGCGGACCGCCGCGCCGGCCCGGCCCTTCAGGGGCCGGGCCGGCGCCCTGTCGGCGCACCGATCGAGCCGCGCGCCGGCGATCCCTCGGGTCCCGGACCGGACGCGCATAGGATGAGCAGGAATGGGTGCGCGCACGCAGCCCCACGGACGACACGCACGGACGATAGGAAACCGACTCGTGAGCTTCATGGACCGCCTCCTCCACGCCGGTGAAGGCCGAACCCTCAAGCGGCTGGCGCGCATCGCCGACCAGGTGAACAGCATCGAGGAGGACTACCTCGCCATGGACGACGAGGAGCTGCGCGGTCAGACGGCCGACTTCCGGCAGCGCCTCGACAACGGCGAGTCCCTCGACAGCCTTCTGCCCGAGGCCTTCGCCACGGTCCGAGAGGCGACGAACCGCGTGCTCGGCAAGCGTCCCTTCGACGTCCAGGTCATGGGCGGCGCGGCGCTGCACCAGGCCAACATCGCCGAGATGAAGACCGGCGAGGGCAAGACGATCGTCGCCCTGGCCCCGAGCTATCTCAACGCCCTCGAGGGCAAGGGCGTCCACGTCGTCACCGTCAACGACTACCTCGCCCGGTCCCAGTCCGAGCAGATGGGTCGTGTGCACCACTTCCTCGGCCTGAGCACCGGTGTCATCCTGTCGAGCCTGAGGCCGGCCGAGCGCCGCAAGGCCTACGGCGCCGACATCACCTACGGCACCAACAACGAGTTCGGCTTCGACTACCTGCGCGACAACATGGCGCTCAAGCTGTCCGACTGCGTCCAGCGGGAGCACCACTTCGCCATCGTCGACGAGGTCGACTCGATTCTCATCGACGAGGCCCGCACGCCGCTCATCATCTCCGGCCCGGCCGCCGAGAACAAGCGCTGGTACCCCGAGTTCGCGCGCCTGGCCCGTCGTCTCCGGCCCGACGTCGACTACGAGGTCGACGAGAAGAAGCGCACCGTCTCGGTCCTGGCCCACGGCATCACGATGACCGAGGACGACCTGGGCATCGAGAACCTCTACGAGTCGGTCAACACCCCGCTCATCGGCTACCTCAACAACGCCATCCGCGCCAAGGAGCTCTTCAAGCGCGACCGCGACTACGTCGTCATCAAGGGCCAGGTGCTCATCGTCGACGAGCACACCGGCCGGGTCCTCGAGGGCCGCCGCTACAACGAGGGCCTGCACCAGGCGCTCGAGGCCAAGGAGGGCGTCGAGATCAAGGACGAGTACCAGACGCTCGCCACGATCACCCTGCAGAACTACTTCCGCATGTACGACAAGCTCTCGGGCATGACCGGCACGGCCAAGACCGAGGAGGACGAGTTCCAGAAGATCTACGGCCTGGGCGTCCTCGTCATCCCGACGAACAAGCCGATGATCCGCACCGACCAGTCCGACCTGATCTACCGCACCGAGAAGGCCAAGTTCGACGCCGTCATCGAGGATGTCGTGGAGCGCCACGAGGAGGGCCAGCCGGTCCTCATCGGCACCGCCTCGGTCGTCAAGTCCGAGGAGCTGTCCCGGCGCCTGCGCGAGGCCGGCGTCCCCCACCAGGTGCTCAACGCCAAGCAGCACGCGCGCGAGGCCGTGGTCGTCGCCCAGGCGGGCCGCAAGGGCGCCGTGACCGTCGCCACGAACATGGCCGGCCGCGGCACCGACATCATGCTCGGCGGCAACCCCGAGTTCATGGCCGACCAGGAACTGCGCACGAAGGGCATCGACCCCGTCTCGGACCCCGACACCTACGAGGTCGAGTGGAACAAGGCCCGCGAGCGCTTCGACGAGCAGGTGGCCGACGAGCACGAGGAGGTCATCGAGGCCGGCGGCCTGTACGTCATCGGCTCCGAGCGCCACGAGTCCCGACGCATCGACAACCAGTTGCGCGGTCGCTCCGGCCGCCAGGGCGACCCGGGGGAGAGCCGCTTCTACCTCTCCCTCGAGGACGACCTGCTGCGCCTGTTCAAGGCCGACACGGTCGAGCGGGTCATGACCTCGATGAGCCTGCCCGAGGACCAGCCCATCGAGATGCGCATGCTGACCAGGTCGATCGAGAGCGCCCAGAAGCAGCTCGAGGGGCAGAACTTCGAGATGCGCAAGAACGTCCTCAAGTACGACGACGTCATGAACCGTCAGCGCCACGTCATCTACGGCGACCGTCGCACGGTGCTCGAGGGCGCGGACGTCGAGGGCATGCTGCGCTCGACCGTCGACCGCGTCGTCACTGCAACCGTCAGGCTCCACACCCAGGGCTTCGCCGACGAGTGGGACCTCGACGCGCTGTGGAACGACATGAGGCAGCTCTACCCGGTCAGCCTCGACCCGGCGGACTACGACGAGGTCGAGGAGGCCTCCGAGCTCATCGACGACTTCAAGGAGGACGCCCAGAAGGCCTACGACACCCGCGAGGAGAACCTCGGCGAAGACGTCATGCGCGAGCTCGAGCGCCAGGTCTGGCTGACCGTCCTCGACCGCAAGTGGCGCGACCACCTGTACGAGATGGACTACCTGCGCGAGGGCATCGGCCTGCGCGCCATGGCCCAGCGCGACCCGCTCGTCGAGTACAAGCGCGAGGGCGCCGACATGTTCGACGCGATGCGCGAGGCCTTCGCCGAGGAGGTCGTCGGCTATCTGTTCAACATCGAGGTCGAGAAGCAGGACTCCCCGGTCGTCGGCGAGCGCCGCGACGGCGACGGGAACGTCGTCGACGCCTCGTCGCTCCTGTCGCACGACGACGAGACGGACGAGGACGAGGAGCGTCCGAGGCCGCGCGCCCTCATCAAGGGCCTCGAGGACCAGCGTCCGAGCAGGATGACCTACTCCGCGCCGAGCGAGGACGGGGACGTCGAGCAGCGCCGCGACGACGACGGCGACGGGTCCGACCCCTACGCCGGGGTCGGCCGCAACCAGCCGTGCCCCTGCGGCTCGGGCAAGAAGTTCAAGCACTGCCACGGCAGGAACCCGAACGCGCGCTGAGCGCGGCGGACCGCGGGCCCGCTGCGCGGTCTCAGCGGCCGAGGTTGGGCACACCGATCGTCAGCTCGCGGCAGGACCACGAGTCGTCGATGCGGGTCATGCGGAAGGCCGTGCACACCAGCCGGACGCCGGCCCCGCCGCCGGGACGCCACCGGTAGCAGGCGACGACTTCGCAGGAGCCGGCCGATGCGGAAGTGCCGATGTGCAGAGAATGGAGGCGGGCGCCGGTGAAGGGCCACTCGGCCTGGACCCGGATGAGCTCGGCGATGCTGCTCGGGCAGCTCAGGGGCATCAGCTGGGAGGCGGGGCGCCGGCCGGCGAGGACCTCGGCGAGAGCCAGGGCGAATCGGGACGCCGCCTCGGCGGCGGGATCCGTGCGCGGGTCCGTGACAGGGCGCGAGGAGGGCTCACTGATGGACAGGACGACGTCGTCGGGATCCACGGCGCCGTCGGGGCGCCGAGCAGTGCAGCGGTCATCGGCCGTCGGGGTGGGAACAGCCATGGGTCAAGCCTGCCCGATGAGCGGGGCGTTGCGCCAGCGTCTCGTCGTCGATTGTGGAAAACTTCGGGAGCGAGGAGGCGACGATGGGTGATCAGCGCCGAGTCGTGCTCGTGCCCGTCGACGGGTCCTGGGCTCGTCTGCTGGCGGTCGAGCACCGGCCGCTGCAGGGCCCGCTGCCCGTCTTCATCGCGAACCGGGCCCTGTGCCGCACCTTCGGCGTCGAGCCGGGCAGTGAGGAGGCTGAGCTCGCGGCCCTGCAGGTGGCGTCCGTGGCGGCGCTGTCGTCCGGCGGGCGCCGGATCGTCCTGTCGGCCCGACTCCCGGACACGCTCCTCGGCGGACCGCTCGGGGCAGCCGAGGCGGCCAACGGCGCCGCCTCGCTCGAGCGGCTCGCGCCCCGCCAGGTCGAGGCGTTCTTCACCGACGACGACCGTGTCGACGTCACCGCCGCGGCGCGGGCCGCGGCCGGCCTGGACGTCGACGGGGCCTGGGGACGGGACGCCGTGCAGGAGCTGCTCGGCGAACCGCTGCTGTGGCACGACATCGGCGAGCTCGCCGGCTGGCTCGACCGGCACCCCGGGCACCAGGGGCGCTGAGCCGGGGCCGGCCCCGCCGGGGGACGAGGACGACCGGGACGACGCGGTGCCGCAGGACCCGAGGGTCCTGCGGCACCGTTCTCCGTACGGTCTCTTGCCCGTACGGTTCCTTCGTCCGGCGGCCGGTCTCAGTCCTTGTGCTCGGCGAGCCAGGCGTCGCCGCTGCGCTTCTGGGCGTCGAGCGCCCTGCGCAGGCGCGGCTCGGCCAGCTTCTCGATCTTCTTGCCGAGCAGGGGGACCGTCACCGAGAAGGCCATGTCGTACTCGACGACGGTGCCGGGGCCTCCGGGTTGCAGGCCCGCCCGCGCGGAGACCTTGGCCGGGAGCTTGAGCTTGGCGACCTCGACGACGCCCCTCCAGCCCTCGCCGTCGCGCTCCCACAGGACGCGGGCGTCGACGCTGAGGGTCTCGCCCACCATGGACCTGACCTGGTCGGGGGCCTTGGCCTGGACGGTCAGCGAACTGACGTCGCCCTCGTTCTCGACGGTGATGGCGGTGTCATGGGCCTGCCCGAGATCGGAGAGGTAGTCGGGGGAGGTGAGCATCGTGTGCACGGCGTCTGGTGAGGCCGCGTACTCGTGACGAACATTCAAATCCATGTCGTCCATTGTGCCGGGCGCCGCGAGCGGTCATGATGAGGGGGAGGGGCGCGATCGGGGCAGAATGAGGGCATGCGAATCGATCTGCACACCCACTCCAACGTCTCCGACGGCACGGACAGCCCGACGATGCTGGTGCGCAGGGCCCAGCACAACGGGGTCGCCGTCGTGGCCCTGTGCGATCACGACTGCTTCGACGGTCTGCCCGAGGCGGAGGAGGCCGGCCGCCGGTTCGGCGTCGCGGTGCTGCCCGGCATCGAGATCAGCACCCACAGCGGGGACGCCCAGATCCACCTGCTCGGCTACGGCTGCGACCCGTGGGTCGAGCCGCTGCGCCAGGAGCTGTCGCGCATGCGCGTCTCACGGGCCATGCGCGTCGACGACATGCTGACGAAACTGGACGCCCTCGGCATGCACCTGACCGAGTCGGAGGTCTTCGAGCAGGCCGGTTCGGCCACCACCATCGGGCGTCCGCACATCGCCGACGCGCTCGTCGCCAAGGGCTGCGTCGCCGATCGGGACGAGGCCTTCGCGAAGTACCTGTACAACGGCGGCCCCGCCTACGTCGAGCGCGAGACGCTCGAGCTGGGCCACGCGATCGACCTCGTCCACGAGGCCCACGGCGTTGCGGTCCTGGCGCACCCGTGGATCCGCGGGGCCGCCGACGCGATGACTCCCGAGGCCGTCTCCCGGCTCGTGCACGAGCACGGCCTCGACGGCATCGAGGTCGACCACCCCGACCATGGCCAGGAGACCCGCCGCATGCTCTTCGACCTGGGCGGGCGGCTGGGCCTCATCCGCACCGGCTCGTCGGACTACCACGGCACGGGCAAGACCGGGCACGACATCGGCTGCGAGACGAGCCGGCCGTCGGCGCTGCACGAGATCGCCGCGCGCATCACCGCCCGCGGAGGCAGCCTGGGCACCGTCGAGCCGATCCTCAACCGGATCTGACCGGTGGGCCGCCCGCCGGTCGGTGCCGGACGCCGGGGCGGCGGGCGGGTAGACTGCGGCCATGCGGATGAGCCCGAGCCTGCCGGCACCGACGGCCCGGTGCCGCTCAGCGGTCCGGGCGCCGGCCGCCCGGTGCTGGTGGCGCCGCTGACGCGGCCATCCCGTACCCCCTCCTTCACGCAACAGTGGTCGCCCGAGGCGGCTCTTCGTCATGCTCGGCGGCCGTCCGGGCCCCGGGAAAGGACAACATGCCGGAAGCGACCATGAGTGCGGCGGGCGAGCCCGCCGCGTCGATGCCCGACGGCTCGCTGCGCGCCAGCCAGTTGCGCAGCGACGCGATCGAGGCGGACCTCCCGAAGAACCCGCAGCGCTACCGCCTGCTGACCGGGGACCGTCCCACCGGCAAGCTGCACATCGGCCACTACTTCGGGTCCATCGCCAACCGGGTGCGCCTGCAGGACGCCGGCGTCCCCGCGATGCTCGTCATCGCCGACTACCAGGTGATCTACGACCGCGACGGCGTCGGCGACATCCAGGAGAACGTCTTCAGCGGCATCGCCGACTACCTGGCCAGTGGCATCGACCCGTCGCGGACGACGATCTTCACCCACTCGGCCGTCCCGGCCCTCAACCAGCTGCTGCTGCCCTTCCTCAGCCTCGTCACCGAGCCCGAGCTGCACCGCAATCCCACCGTCAAGGACGAGCTGGAGCACTCGGGGGGCCGGGCGATGAGCGGGCTCATGCTCACCTTCCCCGTCCACCAGGCCGCCGACATCCTGTTCTGCAAGGCCAACCTCGTGCCGGTCGGCAAGGACCAGCTGCCGCACATCGAGGTGACGCGCCTCATAGCCCGCCGTTTCGACGAGCGCTACGGCCGCGCCGTGCCCGAGACCCCCGTCTTCCCGCAGGCCGACGCCCTGCTCAGCCCCTCGCCGGCCATCCTGGGCCTCGACGGGGAGAAGATGAGCAAGTCGCGTCGCAACACCATCGAGATCGGCATGAGCGCCGACGAGACGGCCCGGCTCATCAAGAGGGCCAAGACCGACTCGGACCGCCGCATCACCTACGACCCGCAGAACCGTCCCGAGGTCTCCAACCTCGTGCTGCTCACCTCGTTGGTCAGCGGGCAGAGCCCGCAGGCCGTGGCCGAGCGCATCGGCGACGGCGGCGGTGGCGGCCTGAAGAAGGCCTGCACCGAGGCCCTCAACGACTACTTCGCGCCGATCCGCGCCCGGCGCGCCGAGCTGATGGCCGACCCCGGTCACCTGCGCGAGGTGCTGCACGCCGGCAACGAGCGCGCCAACGAGGTGGCCGAGGCCACGCTCGACGACGTGCGCACCGCGATGCGGATGAACTACTGACGGGCCCGTCGCCCGGCGCGCACCCCGCGGACCGCCATCGGCGTCCTCGCACGCGGCTGCGGAGCCTGCGGGGACTACCGGTGCGAGGCGCGGGGCACGCTCCGGCCACGAGGCCCGGACGTCCTCGACATGCTCGACGGGGCGCCGGCATGCCTCCGGCCCGTGCCTACGGGGCCCGGACCAGCCGTCGCGCGCACATGGCCGTCGCCCCGCCCTCGTGCCGATCCCGGGACGGGGCGTCAGTCCTCGTCGCCCCTCGGGCCGTCGCCCTTGCCCGCCCGCTCGACGGGGCGGCCGTTGCGGGTGCGGCGGCGCTTGCGGTGCGGGTGCTCGGAGCGGCCCCTGCCCTTGGACCGCTCGCCGTCCTTCTCGCGGCGCCTGCCGTCGTGCCTGCCGCGGTGCTTGTCGTCGTGCTTGCCGTGGCGCTTGCCGTCGTGACCGCCCCGGCCGCCGCGGCGCTCGTCCTCGGCGTCGCGCTCGGCGCGGTGCCTGCGCTCGATCTCGGCGCGCGAGGCGGCGCCGGGCAGTCGGCCCTTGACGCCGGCCGGGATGTCGAGGTCCTCGAAGAGGTTCGGGCTGGTCGAGTAGGTCTCGACCGGCTCGTGGAAGTCGAGGTCGAGGGCCTTGTTGATGACCTTCCAGCGGGTGACGTCCTGCCAGTCGACGAGCGTCACGGCGATGCCCTCGTGCCCGGCGCGGCCGGTGCGGCCGATGCGGTGCACGTACTGCTCCGGGCTGTCGGGCACCTCGTAGTTGACGACATGGGTGACGTCGTCGACGTCGATGCCGCGCGCCGCGACGTCCGTGCACACGAGGACGGCGATCCTGTTCTCGCGGAAGCGCTTCATCGTCTTCTCGCGCTGGGCCTGGTTCAGGTCGCCGTGGAGGCCGGCCGCCTCGAAGCCGCGCTCGCGCAGGTCGTCGCACAGGCGCTGGGCGGAGCGCTTGGTGCGGGTGAAGACCATCATCTTGCGCATGCCCTCGGCCTGGAGGACCTTCGCGATGATCTCGGGCTTGTCGAGCTCGTGGGCCTGGTAGACGAACTGGGTCGTCTGCGGGACGGTCATCTGCGCGTTCTGGCTCTCGGCGCGGATGTGCACCGGCTGGTCGAGGCGGCTGCGCGCCAGCGACATGATGACGGCCGGCATGGTGGCGCTGAACATGAGCGTCTGGCGGCTCGCCGGGGCGCGGTCGAGCAGGGCCTCCACGTCGGGCAGGAAGCCCAGGTCGAGCATCTCGTCGGCCTCGTCGAGGACGGCGATGCTCACATGCGACAGGTCGAGGTCGCGGCGGTGCACGAGGTCGAGCAGGCGGCCCGGGGTGCCGACGACGACGTCGACGCCGCGGGCCAGGGCGTCGAGCTGGTCGTCGTAGCCGACGCCGCCGTAGATGGTGACGACGCGTGCGCCGCGCCCGCGCGCCGCCGTGGCCAGGTCGTCGCCGACCTGCATGGCGAGCTCCCTGGTCGGCGTCATGACGAGGGCCTGCGGCCTGCCGTAGGCGGGCAGCTCGTCGAAGCCCTCGTCGCCCGGCAGGACGACGTGCTGGAGGATCGGGATGCCGAAGGCGAGGGTCTTGCCGGTGCCGGTGCGGGCCTGGCCGATCATGTCGGCACCGCCCAGGGCGATCGGGATCGCCATCTCCTGGATGGGGAAGGGGTGCTCGATGCCCTCGTCGAGGAGGGCGTCGACGATCGCGGGGGCGACGCCCAGATCGGCGAAGGTGGTCCGCTGCTGCGCGTCCGCGCCGTCGGTGTCGGTGGGATCAGTGCTGGGAAGGGTCATGTACTCGGTTCTCCGCCTCCGCGTCGACGGAGGACACGCTGTCGGTGGCCTGCGCGGGCGCGTCGGGCAGGATCGGGGCCGACCGCGAGCGCGTCGCGCGGAGCCGGAACGGCCGCGAGCGCGTCGCGCGGGACCGAGCGGTTCCGCCGCGGGCCCGGGCGTGCCCGATGTGGAGGATCGGCGCCGCCGGGACGCATCGTGCAGGAGGCGCACGGGTGTGCGCCACGACGAGTCTACCCGGTGGCACCGGCCCAGAGCATCCCGCGCGGGGCCGGTGCCGCTAGTCTGGACCCCGTGAGTCCCACCTCAGACACCCAGCGGAGTGCAGCGGAGCCCCGCCCCGGCGAGGGCCGCGCACCGGCCCCCATCGACCTTCCCGAGGGCGGCGCCCAGCTCCTCGGCCTCACGGCGCAGGCCGACCTCGTCGACTTCGAGATGCTCACGGCGTCGGCGCCCATGGCCCCGAGCCTGTCCCAGCGCATCGACGTGGCGACGCTCGCGGCCGACCAGCTGGGCCGTTTCGAGCGCATCGGCGCCCAGCTCACCGCGCAGGAGCTGGTCGTCCCCGAGGTCCTCGGGCCCTACCGGGAGGCCCTCGACGCCTTCGCCGGGGCCACCCGGGCGGGCGACTGGGCGTCCAGCGTGCTGCGCGCCCTCCTCGTCAACGGGCTGCGCGCGGACTTCGTCACGGCCATCCACGACGGCCTCGACGAGCAGCTCCTCGCCCTCGTCCAGCCGGGCCCCACCGCGTGGCGCATCAGCGACTTCGCCGGGCGCGCCCTCGCCGACGCCCTCGACGCCGATCCCGCCGGGGCCGGCGCCCTGGCCCTGTACGGGCGCCGGTTCGCGGCCGAGGCCGTCGGCCAGATCCAGCGCCTCGTCGCCCGGGAGGTGGAGCTCACCTCCCTCGTCGCCCGCGCGGCCGCCGCCCGGGCGGGCGAGGGGCACGCCGTCGAATCGGCCGGTGACGAGCTGGGCGTCGTGAGCGAGCTCCTCGAGCACCTCATGGCCGAGCACGGCAAGCGGCTGGCGCGCCTGGGGCTCGGCGGCTGAGCGCCGGCGCCCAGATCACCACGAGCCCCCGTGCGGCCGGCATCGTTGCTCCGCAGCCGGGCCTGCCCATGATGATCCGCCCCGTCCTCCCGTGCCGTACGGCCGAGAGGGGCGGCCGCCTGTCGGGGCGCCGGAACGCTGGCGACGAGGGGCTCCGGGGCCGGCGGGGAGCGGCCGGAGCCCTCAGACCGCGCCGAAGCCGACCTGGCGGGCGTGCTCCTGGCCGAACTCGACGTAGGCGATGCGCGCCGCGGGAACGATGACCTGACGCCCCTTGGGATCGACGATGGTGAGCAGACCGTTCTCGCTCGCCAGCGCCGTGCCGAGGGCCGCCGTGATGTCCTCGCGAGACTGGTCGGTCTCGATGGACAGCTCGCGGGTGACGTTCTCGATGCCGATCTTGATATCCACGGCACCCACCGTACCCGGCGGCCCGGGCGGGGCCTGCGCTCGCCGTGCCGGCCGGGCTCCCGAACCGTCGTCGATCCCGCGAGCCTCCGCCATGCGCCTCGCTGTCGCTCCCGGGGCGGGGGAGCGCACGGTGCCGGGCGCGCGACGCCCCTCGCGGATGTCGTCTCCGGGGCGGGGGAGCGTTCAGAGGGGCAGCTCGGGCTGGGGAGGGGAGGCGGCGGGTCTTCGCGTCCCCGTCGTCCCGTCGTCGGCGCCACCACGAGCCCCGTCATCGGCGGCCCGGCGGGTCGGGCCGGCGGCGGGCGCGCGGCTCGGCGGCTCGGAGGGCCCCTGCGGGGGAGCGGACGCCGCCCGGCCTCCGGCGGCGGGAAGGTCCTCCTCGTCGATGCGGATGAGGCCGACGCTGATGTTGTCGTGGCCGCCCTGCTCATTGGCCCAGTCGACGAGCGCGCCGGACAGCCTCTCGGCGCTGGCGTCCGCCTCGACGGGCAGGTGGTCGAAGACGCCGCGGAGCTCGTCGGCGGCGGAGGCGTAGTTCCACAGGCCGTCGGTGCAGACCATGAGCCATCCCGGCCAGGCGACGCGGAAGGCCGAGACGGTGGAGTCGAGGCCCGGGGCGCTGGGGCCGAGCCACTTGGTGATGGCGTGCGCCTGGGCGCTCGCCTCGGCGACCTCGCGCGGCGTGCCGAGCGCGATGCTCAGCTGGGCCATCGAGTCGTCGGTGGTGAGAACCATGTTGGTGCCGTCGTCGCCGAACCAGTAGGCGCGCGAGTCGCCGATGCTGGCGACGATCACCAGTCCGCGGTGGAAGAGCGCGAGGACGAGGGTGCAGGCGTAGCCGTCGGGGTCCCCGCCGGCTCGGGCGACGATCTCGTCCTGCGCCGTGAGGAAGGCCATGCGCATGGTCAGGCACAGGTCGTCGGGGTCGTTGACGCCCGGATGGCGCGTGAGCGCGTCGATGAGGGAGTCGGTCGCCGCGTCGACGGCGATCTGGCTGGCCAGCTCGGAGTGGGCCGAGGTGGAGACGCCGTCGGAGACGGCCGCGATCGCGCTGTGGCGGGCGGCGGTGTTGGTCGCCGCGATGGCCAGCGCGTCCTGGTTGGGGGACCTCTTCGCGCCGACGTTCGACGCGCCGCCCGCCCATGCCACGGGGCCACGGCGCAGATCATCGCGCCCCGTGGCTCGTGGTTCTGTGGTCATCCGGTCTCCCCGATCGGCCTGTGTGCACTCCAGTTCATCACCCGCAGCGCCCGGCGGGGGCACCGCACCGCGTCGGTGGGGACGCGGGACCGGCGGCTCTGCTCAGGTGGACCCCAGCATCCTATGCGAGACCCGGAGCGGCCCGCCACGAGCACGACAGGAGGCCCCACCGCGGTGTCGGGCAAGGCCTCCTGGATCCGAGGAGTGGTGCTCAGCTGAGCGGCTTGACGTGTTCTGCCTGCTGGCCCTTGGGGCCCTGGGTGACGTCGAACTCGACCTTCTGCCCCTCATCGAGCGAGCGGAAACCGCTGGTCTCGATGACCGAGTAGTGGACGAAGACGTCATCGCTCGAACCGTCGACGGCGATGAAGCCGTAACCCTTCTCAGCGTTGAACCACTTCACAGTTCCGGTGGTCATGTGAACTCCCTGTCGTTTGCTCTCGGACCTCTGTCTGACGGTCCGCTGCTCGTGTCACACACCGTTTCCAATGAGATCAGCCGAAGTGGTTCCGGCTCGAACAGTTCCTCCATCCTTCCACACATTCGGGTCCGGGGGGAAGGCGCGGTGCTCCACGGGCTCGTCGGCGCCGCGGCGATGCCGGCATCCGCAGGGCCCGCGAGCGGATCCCGGAGCGGAAATGTCGGTGGTCGGTGCTTGCATTGTGTCCATGCCGCAGCAGCAGATGGACCGGTGCCAGCGGGCCTTCCTCGAGGCCGCCGCGCAGCCGCGCGCCGCCGTCTTGGCGGTGGGCGGCCCGGGCACCGGCAAGAGCACCGCGCTCGTGCGGTCCGTCGTCGCGGCCGCGGAGGCCGGCGCCGGTCTCGACGGGCTCGTCGTGCTCACATGGTCGCGGCCCGCGGCGCACCGGCTGCGCGCCGAGATCATCGCCCGGCTCGGGCGCACCCAGCGGGCCCCGGCCATGACGACCGTGCCGGGCTGGTGCCTCGCCCTCCAGTCGGCCTACGGGCCCCGCGGCGGCGACGGCGGGATCCCGCGCGTCCTCACCGGCCCCGAGCAGCAGATGCAGGTGCGCGAGCTCCTCGAGGGCGAGGGCGAGTGGTTGTGGCCCGCCGAGGTCCGCCCGGCCGTGCGCACGCGCGCCTTCACGCAGGAGGTCCGCACCGGCATCGCCCGCGCCCGTCAGCACGGCCTCGACCCCGACGACCTCATCGCGATGGGCGAGCGCACCGGTCGGCCGCAGTGGGTCGGGCTCGGCCGGTTCTTCGAGCGCTATCTCGACGTCCTCGACGGGCAGGGCGTCTGGGACTACGCCGAGCTCGTCCACCGTACGCGGCTCCTGCTGCTCGACGAGCAGGTCGCCGCCGACGTCGCCGCGCGCCTGCGGGGCGTCCACGTCGACGAGTTCGCCGAGCTCGACCGCTCCCAGATCGGGCTCCTCGCGCAGGTGCACGGGCTCGGCGTCCCGGTGATCGCCGCCGCCGATCCCGCCACCCGCGTCTTCGCCTTCCGCGGGGCCGATCCGAGGGCCGTCGCCGACTTCCCGTGCCGCTTCGCCGCCCCGGGCACCGGGGCGGCGGTGGTCGTCCCCTTCGGGACCAATCACCGCACCGCCCCGGGCGTGCTCGCGGCGGTCGGCGCCGTCCTCGCGCACAACCCGGCCGAGGTCCTGCCCTCCGCCGCCGGTCCTGCGCCCGGCCCGCTTGCGGGCCGGGCGCAGGCGAGCGGGTCGGACGAAGGCCGGCCGGAGGTGAGCGTCCTCCTCCATCCGACCGGGGCGGCCCAGCTCGACGCCGTCGCCCGGTGGCTGCGCGCCCGCCACGCCCACGGCGCCGCCTGGTCCGACATGGCCGTCGTGGGACGCGCCGGCAGGGGCCAGCTGGCGCTCGTCGCGAGAGCGCTCACGGGGCTGGGCGTCCCCGTCGACGTCGACGGCGACGACATCGCCCTGGGCGAACAGCCGTGCGTCCGGCACCTGGTCGGTGCGGCCGAGTGCTGCCTCGCCCTGTCCTCCGGAGATCCGCTCGACCCGGCCCGCGTCCTCGCGCTGGTCGGCGGCCCGCTGTGCCCCGCCGAGCCCAGGGGCCTGCGGCGCCTCGGCAGGCGGCTGCGGCGCGGCAGCGACGCCCCGGACGTCGACGCGCTCCTGTTCGAGCTGGTGCGCCGCCGC
>ERZ772964.43-NODE-43-length-73431-cov-21.6424_pt1 | contig 73431 bp, 57 predicted proteins | sample MGYA00580675_ERZ772964 | MGnify/ENA primary metagenome ERZ772964 (study PRJEB29015, sample SAMEA2737941) | human oral metagenome | biome: human oral; feature: human-associated habitat; material: dental | place: China | collected 2139 ... | reverse complement strand
AACCGTGAGTCTCAACCAAAACCCCGCCCACAACTCCTCCTATGAGTGTGTGAGCGTGAAGCTGTGCTCAGCGAGCCTAGCGTCAAGTTGCGCCCAGGCGCTGCCATCAGGACTCGTCCGGCGGATCTTCAGCGCACCGCCTTCGTCGACGGTAACCTCGCACTCACCCTCGACATCGAAGGCAGGATGGGCATTCCTGAGCTCCATGAGCTCGATGAGCCTGCGTACCACAGGCCGCTCGACCTCGCGCGCAATCTCCTCGCGCGTATAGTAGTGACGGTTGATGTTGCGCCCCTCCTTCGTTGCCTCGAGTAGCTCAAGGTCATTGGCGCCTGCAAGCAGCCCCACGTAGTACACCATGGGAATGCCCTTGGCAAAGAACTGGATGGCACGGGCCAGCAGGTAGGCGTCATCATCATTGCCCAGTGCTGAGTAGTAGGTGGTATTCACCTGATAGATGTCGAGGTTGTTGTAGGCCTCGGTGTTATAGATCCTCTTGACGTTAGCTCCCTCGGAGAACATCTTCTCCTTGGTGAAGTCCACCGCCTCGTCGGGCAGGAGATCCTTGACGTCTACGATGCCCAGGCCGTCGTGGGTGTCAAGCGTCGTGAATTGGTGCTTGGGACTCATGTCAATCCAACGCTTGAGGTAGCGCCCGTCACCGGAGTAGAGCGCATGCAAGGTGAGAACCGGCAGCGCGAAGTCATAGATCCAGTAGCCCATCTGCGCTACCTTCATCTGGATGGTATAGTGCTCATGAATCTCCGGCAGGACCATCGTCCCAAAGGGGTCGATCACCTTCTGCATCGCCTGAAGCAGCTCGCCCGTCTCGGGCTGAACGAAGAAGCAGCTCGTACCCGCCTTCTTGACCGCGTAGGCGAAGGCGTCCAAGCGTATGATCGATGCGTTGTTGTTGGCCATATGCTCGAGCGTTTCTTTGAAGAAGCGCTGTGCGCGCTCGCTCTTCACGTTGATGTCTATCTGCTCCTCACCGAAGGTGCACCAGAGCTTCTCGCTCGTGCCGTCAGCGAACGGCACCTCCACGTAGGGTGCCCGTGGCTTGCGCTTGTAGATGGCATCGACCTCCTCCCGTGTGGGAAAGCCGCCCTCCCTTCTCCAGAAGTCCTTGTAGCGGATGAAGAAATCCGAAAACTCGGAGGCATCCTTCTTGGCTTGGAAGTCCTCGAAGTAGGGAGAGTGGCGCGAGATGTGGTTGATCATGAAGTCGAACATGAGGTAGCGTCTCTGTCCGATGCGCCTGACATCATCCCAGCTGCCGAACGCGGGATCCACAATGTCATAGCGCATCGGTGCGAAGCCGCGATCGGCGGAGCTTGGGAAGAACGGCAGGATGTGCACCCCACCCACAGCTTGATCGAAGTGCGTCGCGAGAACCTCGTCGAGCTCACGCAGGTTCTTGCCCAGGCTGTCGGCATAGGTGATGAGCATGATCTTGTTGTCAAACTTCATATACGTGCGCTCCCTTCGGCCCAGCTGAGGCGGGCGTGGCATGTCAGATCCCGTTGTGCCTATCATATCAGCGTCTGCAGGGCAGGGTGTCGGCACATGTGTCCTATGAAGACTCAGATGTCAACATCTCGATAGAATGCGAGGCCTCGCGCGCTCCATCGGCCTTGCCGCCTGTGGGCGTGCTATGCTTGGGTCCGGTGGCACGCATGATCGTGGCGTCCACAGAACTGGGACGCTGGCGTGCGCAGGTACCTGGCCCACAGTCCCATGGGAGGTAACCCACAGCCCCAAGGGAGGCGATCAGGGGTGTCAGAACACTACCGTAAGGCCCGTGCCCTCGGGCGCAGGCAGGTCAGGGATGACATAGCCAGGGGGATCTACCCCTATCTGCCGGCGCTCGACGCCATGGTCGATGACATCGCCACCTTGCACGAGCTGCCGGTCGGCCTCATGGAGATACGCTGCGAGCTCATCATGGGCACGCGCACACGCGGCCGCCAGAGCATCTTCTCCCGCAGCTTCATGCCGCTCGCAGATAGTAACTCCGAGTTTGCCGAAAAATGGTCGGCGCTCTTCCAGTCGCAGCTCGACGAGGGGATACGGGACCCCATCAAGGTATATGAGTACCTCCAGCGATTCTACGTGCTTGAGGGAAACAAGCGCTGCTCAGTCCTGAAGTTCCTTCACATGCCGACCATCCAGGCCGAGGTCACTCGCATCTTGCCACACCGCAGCGACGACCTGGAAAGCCGCCTTTACTTCGAGTTTCTGGACTTCTGGAGGGTCTGCCCGCTCTATGGCCTCTTCTTCTCGCGTCCGGGATCGTACGGCCTTCTTGCACAGCTTCTGGGACGTGACCTCGCGCACCCGTGGCCCGAGGACGAGGTGCGTGCGCTCCGCACGTTTTTTGGCATCTTTGCCGAGGTGGCACAGTCCATGACGGACGATGGTCAATCCTTCGCCGTGGGTGACGCGCTCCTCGTCTACCTCAAGCTCTTCGGTGCCTCTGCGGTGCGTGAGCTCTCTCCCAAGCGGGTAGAAGAGCGACTCTCGTCCATCTGGAGCGAGCTTGACGTGAGCCTGGGCGAATCTGAGGTCACCTTCGTCGAGGAGCCGCAAAGAGAGACCTCTGCGGCGACGCGCGTGATCACGGGCCTCGTGCGCAACTACCAGGAGCGCACGAGGCAGGCGCGGCCCCTGCGCATCGCCTTCCTCTTTGAGGGAAATCCCGAGACATCAGGCTGGACGCGCTCCCACGACGATGGCCGCAGGTATCTGGAAGAGCAGATGGGGGACGACGTCGAGACGCTGCCCTTCTACGATCGGGGCAACCAAGAGCGTTTTGACGCCGCAATAGCCGCCGCCGAACTGGACGAGGATGACCTCGTGATCACCACATCCCCACGCCAGATGGGTATGACGCTCGCCGCCGCCGTAGCGCACCCGCAGATGGAGTTCCTAAACTGCTCCATCAACCTCACGAGCGCACGCGTACGAACGCTCTACTCGAAGATGTACGAACCCAAGTTCATCCTTGGTGCCATCGCTGCAAGCGTAGCAGAGAACCATCACATAGGTTACCTGGCGAACCACCCCCTCTACGGCACCCTCTCGGAGGTGAATGCCTTCGCGCTGGGAGCCCAGATGGTTGACCCAAAGGCCCGCGTGCACCTGCGGTGGTCGTCCCTGAAGGGCCATGACTGGCATAAGGAGATGCTCGCCGAGGGCGCTCGGGTGATCTCGGGTCAGGACTACTACGACCCACGTGGCGCTCTGCGCTCATTTGGCGTGTGGGTCGAGGATGCCGAGGGTCCCCACCAGCTTGCCTATCCGCTCTGGGGCTGGGGCCGCTGCTTTGAGCTCGTCAGCCGCTACCTCATCGACGACCTCTGGGAACGGGGGGGCTCCGTTCGCCACCAGGCACTCAACTACTGGTGGGGCATGGACTCGGGCGCGGTGGACATACGGCTCGCAGACAAGCTACCGGCGGGCTCGCGCCGCCTGGCCCTACTCCTTCGCAGGGCCATCGTGGAGCACGTGACCAGCCCCTTCGAGGGGCCCATACGCACCCAGGAAGGCCTCGTGGGAAAAGACGGCGCCTGCCTCGCCAACACAGAGATCGCGGGTATGCGCTGGCTCTGCGCAAACGTCGAGGGGCGTCTGCCTACCTACGACGAGCTCACAGACGACGGCAAGGCCATCGTCCGCGTGAGCGGCATCATTGATGCACCCCTTGAAGCCGTGCCGCGCCGAAAGCCTACGGGGGCAACATGAGCAAAACAGGCGTGGATGGGACGGCCGCATGAGAATACTTGCGATAGCCGACGTCGAGGAGCCCTGGCTCTATGATCATCTGGACCGCCACCGCCTGGACGAGGCCGACCTGATCATCTCCTGCGGCGATTTGTCCGCACGCTACCTTGAGTTTGTCGCCACGATGGCGCGTGTGCCGCTTCTGTACGTGCCCGGCAACCACGACGAGGCCTACGTGAGCGCACCTCCCGAGGGCTGCATCAACATCGATGGCAGGCTCTGGGAGGGCAAGGGACTGCGCATCTTTGGGGCAGGCGGCTCCATGCGCTACCGCACCGGCACCTACATGTACACCGAGTCACAGATGAGAAGGCGTGTGCGAAGGTTCGTCCTACGCCGACAGCTTGCCCGAGGCCTCGACATCCTCGTGACGCACGCGCCGGCACGCGGCTACGGGGACCTCGATGACCTTCCCCACCGAGGCTTCGAAGCCTTCAACGAGCTCATGGACAAGTACAGGCCCTCCTACCTACTGCACGGGCACGTACACATGAGCTATGGGCGCATAGAGCGCAAGCTCATCCACCCCAGCGGCACGAGGATCCTCAACGTCTACGGCTCCCAGCTCATCGACGTTACGAAACCCACACGTTGAGGCTCGCTCCGGCGGCGTCCTTGGCACTGCCCTTGGCGCACGCACCGCCTTGGGTCTTGCGCCGCAAACCGGAGCCCTGCGTTAACGAAGCCTAGCTAACCTGCATCGCACCTGCCTGACGGATGCCCAAGGGGTACGCGTTGCCCCGCCCGACATAGCGAGAGATGAACTCCACGTAGCCTGTGACCTCCTCCGTGGGAAGGACGCACATGAGCACGCCCGCGAAGCCGCCACCATGGATGCGACAGACGCCTGCCCCGATGCGAGAGAGGTAGGTCTCCGTGAGGGCAAGGGCCAGCGGTATGGGCTGCTCCTTTGAGGAGCCGGGCACCACGGTGTTCTGCAGCCACTTCCATGACGAGTTGCCCGAGGCGCGAATGAGGTCCAGCACCCGGCGTCCGTCCTTTGCGTCGAGCGCCCGGGCCGCCTCGTCCACACGGGCGCATTCTTCGAAGAAGTGCAGGGCCCGCAAAAGGGCGCGGTCGCAGCCCAGCTCGTCCCGGATGCGGGGCAGCTCTGCAAGCAGACACTCCTCGCTGGTCTGGCAGAGCAGGTCGACACCAAGGGCCGCCGCCACAAGACGCATCTCGCCAGGTATCGCCGAGTACTCCGCCGAGAGGTCGGCGTGGCCCCTACCCGTGTTCACGATCACCAGGCCACAGCCCACGTCATCAAAGGAGAAGTCCAGCTTCCGGCAGCTCACGCCCGAGGAGAAGTCAAGCAGTATCGTGCCCCCCATCCCACAGGCCATCTGGTCCATGAGGCCGGAGGCCTTGTTCCAGTAGCGATTCTCGGCAAACTGGCCCGCCCGCGCGATGGTGGCAATATCAAGGGAGCCGCCGTTGAAGAGCCCGCTCACGAGCGCGCCAACGAGCATCTCGAACGACGCCGAGGAACTCACCCCCGCGGAGGGGATGACCTCGGACGAGACGTACGCGTCAAAGCCGCCGAGCCGGCAGCCCTGCTCGCGCAGCGCGACCATGAGACCGGCGACGAGCGGGGTCGAACCCGCTCCTGGACCTGTTGCGTCCAGCCTCGCGAGGTCCACGACAATCGGCTCCCCGTAGCCCTCGCTCACGATGCGCACGAGCGAGCCCTTAGTCGGCGCTGCGGCGCAGATGCTGTCCATCGTGATGCTCGCAGCCAGAATCTTCCCACCGTTGTGGTCGGTGTGGTTGCCGATGATCTCGCTGCGACCGGGGGCCGAGAAGTACGAGACCGCGCCAGCCTCCCCGAAGTGTTCCACAAAGCCCCTGGCAAGCGCCTCATAGCGCGCCTGCGCCCGCACAGCGTCATCGCCGTAGACGCGCTCCAAGCCCCCAAGACTCACGCCCCTCATGTCAGCTCCCTTCCACCCATACTCCCCACGAAGCGTACGAAGGCGGCATTTCCCGCCGCATCGTCCTTGAAGACGCCACAGTCCTCCAAGACACGAGCGAAGACCTGACCGATCTCGTCTTGGATCACCTGCCTCACGACCTCAGTGTCCACACCGGGCACAAGCTCCGGGTGGCGATCCAGTATCTCGTGTGCCCAGGGCACATGGCTCGCAAGCTCGGGAATGCCCTCCACGTCCTCGCCCGCACGGATGGCCTCCTGCAGTCGCTCCATCTCGTCGAGCAGGCGCGCAGGCAGCACCGCCAACCCCATCACCTCTATGAGGCCTATGTTCTCACGCTTGATGTGGTGCAGCTCCGCGTGCGGGTGAAAGATGCCGAGCGGATGCTCCTGGCTCGTGCGGTTGTTGCGTAGCACGATGTCAAGCTCGAACTCGCGGTTACTGCGCCTGCGGGCTATGGGCGTGACGGTGTTGTGCGGCTCGCCTCCAGACGCGGCGAGCACGCCCACGGACTCGTCGCTGTAGGCACGCCAGGCCTCGAATATCCGGTTGCCAAGGACCTCCAGGCTAGACTGCCGCTTGCTGCTCAGGCGAATGACCGAGAGCGGCCAGTCAATGATGGCCGCACGCACGTCCGTGAAGTCGGGAAACTCGATGTGCCTTTTAACCTTTGCCCGCGCCATCGCGAACTGGTAGCGCCCTCCCTGAAAGTGATCGTGTGCAAGGATGGACCCACCCACGATGGGCAGATCGGCATTGGAGCCGATGATGTAGTGTGGAAAGGTCCTGACGAAGTCGAGCAGCCGGATGAAGGTCTTTGACGTGATGCTCATCGGCACGTGACGCTTCGAGAGCACGATGCAGTGCTCCGGGTAGTACGCGTAGGGCGAGTACTGAAGGAACCACTGCTCCCACGCAAGCCTAACGGGCACGAGGCGAAGGGTCTGACGGGCGGGATAGTCCAGACGACCCGCATAGCCCTCGTTCTCGCGACAGAGCATGCAGGGGGGATATGAGTCCCCGCTCTTCGTGCGGGCTGCGGCAATGGCACGCGGGTCCTTCTCGGGCTTGGAGAGGTTTATCGTGATGTCGAGCTTGCCATAGCGCGTGTCGCTCGCCCACGTGCGATTCTTGCGCACGCGGTAGGTTCTGATGTAGTCTGAGTCCTGCGCGAGCTTGTAGAGGAAGTCTGTGGCTTTTGTGCCAAAAAATAGACGGTACTTCCCGAACAGGTACCTCACCATGCTTGGTGGCGGCGTGATGCAACCCATGATCCGTGTGTCAAAGAGGTCACGACTTGCAGTGCCATCCTCGCAGACCCCACGTGAGACCGCGTCATCAAGCAGATAGGCAAGGATGTCCTCCAGGGCGCCGTACCAGACGGGCCGCAGGGGGTCGAAGTCAGGCCCAGGCTCAAGCTGCAGGACGTCCAGCAGGGCGTTCGTCACGAAGATCCTGTCATCTTCGACGACAAGCTCCCTGTCGACCCCATAGCTCACCAAGGCGCCCACCGCCTCCTCGGGGCTCGAGAACCAGCTGCGTGAGAAGCTTGACGTCAGTTTGTAGGTACCCATGGGCCTTACCTCCTCGTTCCCTCTTTTATGTCAGCGACGCCATCACAACGCAACAAATGGACCTGTACACTATCATACAGGCTTCTGGCCCCTGGCAGTGGCATCCCCATGTCCATGAGGGCGTCTGCCGGGTAGTACCGCCCGCTTTTCCGCTCGACATACGTCGCGCCTGGGGTAAGGCCACAGGGCACCAGGTAGCGCATGCCCTCGTTGGCCTCGACCCTCAGCACAACCGCGCACACAAGCGCCTCGTCTCCATCGGCCGAGACGTACTCCCAGCCCACGACAGCGTCACGCTGCGGATCCCCTAGGCGCCAGTAGCGGCCCTCGCGCACCAGATGAGACAGCTTTCTGAAGTCTTGCACCTGCCCACGAATCGTATCCAACTCCTTCTTTGAGAGCCGCTTCGGATCCAATTCATAGCCGAAGGTACCGGCCATGGCGACGCAGGCTCTCGTGGCCAGTGGAGTGACACGCCCATTCATGTGGTTGGGACAGGCGGATACGTGCGCCCCGACGGCGGAGCTGGGGTAGCCAAACGAGCTGCCGTACTGGATAGTGAGGCGATCGACCGCGTCGGTGTTGTCGCTGCACCAGATCTGGGGGGTGTAGTACAGCATGCCTGCGTCAAAGCGACCGCCACCGCCCGCGCAGCCTTCTATGAGCAGCGTGGGGTAGCGGGCGATGACGCGCTCCAGCAGCCCATAGAGGCCCAGCATGTACCGATAGAGCACGGCTCCCTGGTCACGGGCTCCGTGAGAGTACACGTCGATGATGCTGCGGTTGTAATCCCATTTCAGGTATTCGATGTTACCCTGGTCAAGAAGGCCGCATATCTGCTCGAACAGGGCATCAACGACCTCGGTACGAGAGAGGTCAAGCACGAGCTGGTCTCGACCAAGGACCGGATGCTTGCCCGGGATGGCAAGCGCCCAATCGGGGTGCGCACGAAAGAGCTCGCTCTTCTCGCTCACCATCTCGGGCTCCATCCAGATGCCAAAGCTCACACCGAGACCGTTCACACGCCTGATGAGCTCACCGAGGTCACAACCGAGCTTCTCCTCGTTCACCCACCAGTCACCGAGCGCCTTGGTGTCATCGTTCCTGTCAGAGAACCACCCGTCATCGAGGACGAGCAGGTCTATCCCCAGATCGGCAGCCTGGCGTGCCATGCCCACGATGTCCTCACCCGTGAAGTCCATGTAGAAGGCCTCCCAGCTGTTGAGGAGCACGGGTCGCTCGCGGTCACGCCAATATCCCCTGCACACGCGGGTGCGGATGACCTCATGGAGCTGCTGTGACAGGCGAGCGAGCCCCTCGGCCGAGAAGCTCATGATGACCTCAGGGGCAACGATGGACTCACCTGGGTCCAAGGGGTAACTGAAGGCCTCCTCACCAAGGCCCATCTGCGCACGGATCTGGTCATACTGGTCCCGCTCGACCTCAGCCCTGAAGGCGCCACTGTAAACGAGCTGCAAGGACCAGCAGCGTCCCGCCCTCTCGTCCGTCATCCGATCGGCGAGCACGAGCAGGGGGTTATACTGGTGCGACGAGATGCCGCGTCGACTCCCGATGAGCCGAGAGCCCGGCTCCACGCGCTGCCGCGAGGGGATGCGCTCCATGGCATGACGACCATAGAAGCAGATGAGGTCGAGCTCGCCGTGCACGAAGTCGAGGCAGGCGCTCTCGAGCTTGTCCACGAGAAGCGCCCCCTTCCCCTCGTTTCTCACGATGGCCGACCGACAGATGACGTCAAGCCTGGGAAGCACGCCATAGAGCAGCTCGACCTCAAGGCCGAGGCGCGGATCCTGAAGGATCACGGAGAGGGTCTGGGCGCCGTCACCCTCCTCGTCGTAGGCTGCGGGCAACCCTGGGAGCGAGTACTTCCCGTCTCGTATCCGAAACGACGAGAAGCGCAAGTCACAGCCAAAGGCACCGCTCGCGTCCCTCACGCGCAGAAGCGGACTCCTGCAGTCACCGGCACCTTGGAAGGGAAACTCCTGCGGCAACGCATCAAGCGAGTAGGTCCTGTCGCCCAGGGCGGCGGGAGGGTTTGCCGAGCCACCGCGATCGGCATAGGTGAGCAGGTAGTCCATGCATCCCGCGCTCCTCGTGCCATAGTACAGGTGTAGGAGGTAGCCCTTGGCATCCACCTGCATCTGATAGCTCGTGTGATCGGTCACGATCGTAAGGGTGTTGCTCTTCTCGTCATGCAGGATAGGCATTCGCCTTGCTCCATCTCTTACTGGGCGGTGCCTGGGACAACCGCCTCAAACCACACGTCAAGGCGGCGCCAAAAGGACCAGGCGCCACCTTGACGCCCATCACTTGACCGCACCGCTCACCACGCCGTTGATGATCTGCTTCTGTGCGAACAGATAGAAGACCAGCATCGGGAGAAGTGCCAGCAGGTAGGACGCGAAGGCGAGGTTGTAGTTGGTGCCAAACTGCGTCTGGAAGGTAAGCTGGGCCAAGGGCAGGGTGTTGATGCCCGAGCCGGACATGATGACGAGCGGGGTCATGACGTCGTTCCAGGTACCCAGTGCCGTGAGGACCGCCACCGTCGCGTGCATGGGCATCATCAGCGGAAAGATGATCCTCCAGTACGTGGTCCAGGTGGAGGCCCCGTCCACGCGCGCGGCCTCCTCGAGGGCAACCGGAATGTTCTTGAGGTACCCCGTGTACAAGAGCACGTTCATGGGCATGTAGAACACGGTGTAGAGCAGGATGACACCCACAATGTTGTCGAGGTGCATCTCGGCCGTCTGCTTGATGAGAGGCATCATCAGGATGGCGAAGGGCACGAACATACCGCTCACGATGTAGTAGTAGGAAAGCTTGAAGCCCTTGTGCGACTGCATGGCACGCCCGATCACGTACCCTGCAAGCGAGTGGACGATGATGGCGAGCCCCATCGTGGCAGCGGTGACAAGGACACTCGCCCCAAGGGAATTCCAGAAGTCGGTGACCTCGATGGCCTCGGCGAAGTTCGAGAAGTCCCAGGTCCTGGGCAGACAGAGTATGCTCTCAAGGGTGTTGGACATCTCGCTCGGCTGCTTGAAGGCTATGACGATTGTCAGGTAGAGCGGAAAGAGCACCGTGATAAGGCCGATGATGAGCAAGATGGTGACAGGCCAGTTGTAGCGCTCGTGAGTCTTCGTTGTCTTGACAGACATCACAGTTGCTCCTCTCTGTTAGTAAGGAAGCGCATCTGCAGGACCGATATCGTGACGATCACGATGAAGAAGATGACCGCATTTGCGCTCTGGAAGCCAAACTGCCCACCGCTCATGCCGTTCTTGTAGATGAGGTACGAGATGGACTCGGTACTCTGCGCGGGGCCTCCGCTCGTCAGGGAGACGATCTGGTCGAACACCATCAGGAAGTTCTTCATAGAGAGCACGAGATTGATCGTGAAGAAGGGAAGGATAAGCGGGAAGGTGAGGTGGCGAAATCTCCTCCACCCCGTGGCCCCATCGAGCGAGCCGGCTTCGTAGACGTCCTCGGGCACCGTCTGTAGACCCGAGATGTAGATGAGCGTCGTCATCGCGATGGACTGCCAGGCGCACACCACCACGATTGCCGTCCAGGCCCACTCCTTGCTTGCGAGCAGGCTCGTCGTGTTGGTGAGCACGGGGACGATGTATGTGAAGAAGTAGTTGAAGATGTAGCCGACAACGAGGGCGCCCAGGATGTTGGGGATGAAGTAGAGCCCGCGCAGCGCACTCTTGAAGCGGATCCTGCTGCTGAGCGCGAGAGCCATCATGAGACTGATCACGTTCGTGACGATGGTTGCGACGATCGCCAACTTGAAGGTGAAGAGGTAGGAGTTGCCCACGCGCAAATCTGAGAAGAGGTCGGCGTAGTTCCTGAGTCCCACCCAGTCAAAGGACCCATAGCCCTTGTAATTCGTGAAGCTGTAGATGAGGCCCTTGATGAGGGGCAGCGTGTTGAAGGTGAAGAAGAGGATGAGCACTGGGATCAAGACCAGCAGAAACATCCTTTTCCTGTCACTGGCCCCCTTGAGCTTTCCTGTCGTGTCGCTCATTGGTCAGCACCTCCCTTTCCGTGGGTCTGTTCGTATTCTTGAACCTTGCGGATAACGTCTCGGTTATAGCGCTTCCAGTCGGTATCAAACTTCGAGAGGAAGGCGTCCACGTCGCCGTCGATGACGAAGGCCTGGATCATCGCGTCGACCGACATTTCGCTGGGATAGTGATGGTCTTGGTAATCTGCGACCCGTGCCCCATCGATGTAGCTCCTCATACCGTCGAGCATGCCCGAGAGTCTGAAGTCTCCATTGAGGCAGGGTACGGCGATCTGGTCGTCTATGTACGTCTGGATATTTGGGGCATCGGTGAGAAAGTCGAGGACCTTGTAGGCGCCCTCGACGTCCTCGCAGGCGGTCGTGACGCAGAGCTGCAGGTCAACGCCAGAGTTGAGGACGAGCTGGCTGGGATCGTCAGAGCCCGGCATCACGAACGAGTCTATGTCAAGATCGGGATTCACCGAGAGGATCTGTGGGATCGCGTAGGATCCGATGGGGTACATCGCCGACTCGCCCTTCGCGAATGCGGTGCAGGCATTGTTGTAACCATAGGCGACCGGACCCTCCTGCGCGTAGCTGACGATCTTCAGGAGCTTCTCCGCAGGGTCGCGGTAGTACTCAGAGAAGCGTGCCCTTCCCTCGTTCACCTGCTGGTAGAGGTCAGTGGGCGCGAGCTCGACCGCCAAGGCGTTCCACGGTGCGAGGCAGGTCCAGGTGTCCTTGAGGCCTAGGTAGAACGGCAGGACCCCCTCTTGTCTGATCTGCTCGCAGAGCGCCATGAGCGCGCTCCAGCTCCCGGGGACGTCCCACCCTCGCTCCTTGAACATCGCGCGGTTATAGAGAATGCCGGCCGCGTTCGACATGTAGGGAACGCCGAAGCTACCCCTTGTGGGCACGTACTCCAAGGTCTCCAAGATGTCAGTGTACGACTGCTTCACCTCCTTGAACCTCGGGTAGTCAGAGAGATCCCGAAGCACACCTGCCTCCACGAAGTCCGAGTAAGTGATGTCCCCACCGATCGCGATGATGTCGGGATAGTTCCCTCGAATGAAGCGGGTCTTGAGGACCGTTGTCGCATCATTGGGACAGCTGATGCTCACCTTGATATCATCGTGAGAGGAATTGAAGCGCTCCTCCAAGGCGTCAAATATCTTGACCGCCTCGGGCTTGTACGTGACGACCTCTATCTGAGAGACTCCGTGCGCGTCAGTTGGCCTGCCGCAGCCAGAAAGACCACACCCCATCGCCGCAACGACGCTCGCGGACAAGCCAAGAAATGATCGGCGGGAACACGGGAGGCCTGGCAACGTGTGCGCCATACTCCGCTTGGTTCGTGTCATACTCATGCCCTCACTCCCTTCTGCATCAGTGAGCTATGGCCTGCTCGCTGTCCTTGTCGAATAGATGAACCTTGTCCAGGTCGAAGGCGAGCTGGATCTTCGAGCCCGTGCGAGCGGTCGTTTCAGGGGACACGCTGGCAGAAATCGAGGAACCGTCTGAGTCGCAGTGGAGCATGACCACCGACCCCAGCAGCTCATATACATCCACCTTGGCATCAAAGGGCTCGCTCAGGCGCTTGCCCTCTGCGGGAGCACCAAGCTCATGCACATCCTCGGGACGCACGCCAAGCTCGACTACCTTGCCGTCGTAGGGCTCGACCGCCTTGGCCTTCCTGCCATCGAGCAGCACCGCGTGCCGACCAAAGGAAAGGCAGGCGCCTCTGGGCTCCATGCTCACCCTGGCGTCTATGAAGTTCATCTGCGGGGATCCGATGAAGCCAGCCACAAAGAGGTTGCAGGGCCGCTCGTAGAGGCGCCGTGGGGTGTCAACCTGTTGTATCTCGCCGTCCTTCATGACAACGATGCGCGTACCGAGCGTCATCGCCTCGGTCTGGTCGTGCGTGACATAGATGATCGTCGCACCCAAGCGATCGTGGAGCTTGGAGATCTCGGCGCGCATCTGGACGCGAAGCTTGGCGTCCAAGTTCGAGAGCGGCTCGTCCATGAGGAATACCTTTGGGTTGCGCACGATGGCGCGGCCCATGGCGACGCGCTGACGCTGGCCTCCCGAGAGCGCACGAGGCTTTCTCGTAAGGAGCAGGTCGAGGTCAAGTATCTTGGCCGCCTCGCGTACCTTCCTGTCGATCTCGTCTTTGGGAGCCCTCTGCATCTTGAGCGCGAACGCCATGTTGTCATACACGCTCATGTGCGGGTAGAGCGCATAGTTCTGAAAGACCATCGCAATGTCGCGATCCTTGGGCTCTACGTCGTTCATGGTCGCACCATCGATCCTGAGTGTGCCTGAGCTAATGGTCTCGAGACCCGCAACCATGCGCAGCGTCGTGGACTTACCGCAGCCCGAGGGACCAACGAAGATGACAAACTCCTTGTCGGCGATGTCAAGGTTGAAGTCCTTCACCGCCTCATAGCCGTTGGGATACCTCTTGCCAATGTGTTCCAGCGTAAGACCCGCCATCGTCTCTCCCCTTTCATCCCCACGCAGTGGCCTGTTGAGTAAAATGTACATAGTGTGGAGGACGACTTGAATGGCATATTGCTATATAAATATGGATAAATGCTCGATCCAACGCATGGGAGCTAGATGGCCGATCTCGTCTCTTCGGTATTCAAGGGTGGTGGGTTCATTGACATCACACCCTACCAGTACGGGCGTGAGGTCTGTGGGCCAGGATATGCGTTTGGTCCTGCCAGGCGCAGTCACTACCTCTTTCACTACGTTATCCTGGGTAAGGGGCGACTCGACTACACGAGGCGAGACGCAAAGGTCAGTTGCATCGAGCTGGGGGCGGGAGAGGGCTTCATGATCTTTCCCGAGCAGGTGAACACCTACCAGGCGGACTGGTCGCTCCCGTGGCAGTACATCTGGATCGAGTTTGATGGCCCCCGAATGCGCGAGCGGCTTGAGGCGCTGGGACTTAGCGAGGACAACCCCCGCTACCGGCCCACCTCCCAAGAGCAGCGAGACCGCATGATGCAGGAGATGCTCTACATTGTGGACCACAGAGATGAGAGTCCTCTGAGCGTCATGGGTCATGTCTGCCTCTTCTTTGACTCATTCATGAGATCGATGGAAAGACCAACCGCCAGTGGAGAGGAAAGACTCGAGGATCGCTATGTCCGAAAGGCGATCCGCCTCATCGAGGAGGGCTATCAGGACGGCATCACGATAGAGGAGGTTGCCGCAGGCGTCGGCCTCAGCCGAAGCTATCTGGGCTCGCTCTTCAAGAAGGTGGTGGGTCGCTCGCCTCAGCAGCTTCTGATGGAATGCCGCATGAGCCAGGCGGCGGAGTTACTCAAGCTCACGTCCCTGCCGATCGCGCAGGTAGGCAGGGCCGTAGGCTATGCCAACCAGCTGCACTTCTCACGCGCCTTTAAGGGCTACCACGGCATGTCACCCCGGGAGTGGCGCAGGCGTGGCCTTGCGGGAACGCTTCCCGAGCGGGAGATCCCGATCATGTTCCAGTAGCCAGAGGTCAGACGGCCGACCCTCTTTGCGAAGTGAGTGATCCACTCACTTTGTAGAGCTGAAGTGAGTGGATCACTCACTTCGAGAATTCCTTCAATAAGCCTCTGACCTGCACATATTCTATTCGCTGGTATCGCTGCACGGCTCGTTTAACGAGAAAAACCACTCACTTCGTGGCGACGTTGTGAGTGAATCACTCACAACGCGACCGAGCAGTGCGGAGCGCCGCCGTGCAGTGCGTGGTGCCGCCTTGCGCGAAGAGCGTGACGCTCAGATCTTTTTCGCAAAGCCCGGGACCCTGCGCACGCAGCGGACAATGCCCATGGAGCCGAAGATGCCGAGGGCGACGATGGCGAGCTGCAGCAAGAGGATCCCCATGCTCCCAAAGCATGCTGCCACGCCCGCGACGGGGCCCAAATCGATGAGCAGATGGGCAAAGAGCGGATGGATCACATAGATACCCAGGCTATAGTCGGCAAGCACGCATATCCACGGGGCACCGACCTGCCGCGAGTCCAAGAACCTTCGAGCAAGCACAAAGACGCCAGCGCCAAAGGGAAGCGCGAGGGCATACTCGGGAAGGACGAGCTCACCGATGTCCACCCACATGGCCAACACACCCAAGCTAGCGGCCAGCGCACCCACCGCCACCCATGCGGGCCAACGTCTGAGGATGCGCCCCCCGCCATGGTGCAGCAGATAACCCGCCAGGTAATACGGCAGCGGAAACACCCAGCCGCAACCGGTGGCAACGACCTGCACCGGACCCTCCTCACACCCCAGTACCACAAGCGTGGGGGTGCCGCAGCAGAGGAGCCACAGTGCGACACACGCAGCGCAGAGAGAGCGCCAAGAAAGGCGGCGCACCGCCCAGCGCAGGAAGGGCGTCAGCGCATAGAGGCCAAGGGTGGCGTAGAGGTACCAGAGGTGATCCCAGGAGTGTCCCCTCAAAAGATTGGCGAAAGCTACGACAAGCACCCTGGCATCGACCATCTTGGCATCGTAAGCGACCTCCATGACGCAAAACGCAAAGCCGAAGGTGGCCAACACGAAGACGATGCGCCAGATGTGACGTGCGAGCTTACGCGGGGGCATCTCTCTCGCAGGATCAAGCATGAGGGCGCCGCTCATCATCAGGAAGACCGGCACCGCCCAGCGCGATAGAATGGCCACCCCGAGCGTCTCCGCACGCACGAGTGCGGGCACCGTAGCCTCGAGCTCGTCTACCAGCTCGACCGAGCGCACCGCATGTAAAAGGACGATGGCTACGGCGCCCAGCGCCCGCAGCCACTGCAGATACCAGATGGTACCTGCAGTGGCTGCATCGTCTGTGGACGCCTCGACCTCCGCAGCCACCAGCGTATCGGACCCCGTGGTGCTCCTACGCACGCGTTCTGTGGTCCTCCACAAAGCTCTGGACCTCGCTCCAACTGGGAATGGACTCCTGAGCGCCCACCTTCGTGAGCGAGAGGGCTGCAGCGGCCGACGCATAGACCATGCTCTCGGCAAGGCTACCGCCCTCGGAGAGGCGGGCGGCAAGCTCACCCACATAGGTGTCGCCGCCACAGGAGGCATCGACGACGTCAACCTCATAGCCAGGTACCCTCAGGTAGCTGCCGTCCACCAACGTCGCAGATCCCCTCTCCTTGAGCAGGATGACCGTGTCTTTCACACCCTTGTCGGCAAAGAGCCTGAGCGCCCTCTCGCAGGCCTTGTCGTCCACAGGCTGGATGCCACTCAGGTACGCACAGTCCGTCCTGTTGATAATGAGCAGGTCAAGTCCCTGATATGCCTCGTCAGGAAGCTCATGGCGTCCCGATGCGTTAAGCATGGTGAAGAGGCGGTTCCTCTTGGCACAGGCAAGCGCCTGCATCGCGACATCGAAGTCCACGCCAAGCGACATCAGGAAGATGTTCTGGTGCTGCCCGAGTCCATGGATGGCTGAGCGCACCTCCTCGTACGACATCTTCTGGTTCGCGCCAGGGTCAACGATGGAGAAATACTCGCTTTGCGAGCGTACGATGAGGGCAACGCCTGTCGCGGCACGCGCCGTAAGGCTCACGCTCATGACCGAGACGCCATGGTTGGTGAGCTCGGAGGTGATCTTGCGACCGTTGTGATCGTTTCCCACCTTGCCCACCATGAAGGTATCGGCACCCATGCGGGCGGCGGCCACCGCCTGGTTGCCCCCCTTACCTCCTGGGGTCGCTAGGAAGCCCCTTCCCACGACCGATTCGCCCGCATTGGGGATCCTGCTGCTCTCGATGGACATATCCATGTTGAGTCCGCCAAAGACGATGATCTTCTTCATGAGGTGCACTCCCCTTCTCTTATGGACGTCGCCGGAGGCCTAGCGCTCCGGCACCGTACCCGCCATCATCCTGTCGTACATGACCTTGTTTGCCGCAAGCTCCTCGCCATCATCGAGCGGCTCGAGCTCTCCTTTACCATACCTGCGCTCAAGTGCTCTACCCAAGAGATAATCGGCGACATTCGGATTCTTGGGCAGGAGCGGTCCGTGCACATAGGTACCGACCACATTCTTGTAGAGACAGCCCTCCTTGCCCGTCCTCCCGTCGTTGCCAAAGCCGAAGAGCAGCTCGCCCAAAGGCTCGACGCCAGGACCCAGGTGAGTGCGGCCACCATGGTTCTCATAGCCGACGATGGGCGACGCGCTGATGCGACTTCGCACGGCGACGTTGCCGATGAGACGCGGCTCGGCCCGATCACTATGGAGCTCGACGAGCGAGAGCCCTTGGACCTTCTCGTCCCCAAGGCGGTAATGGTCGCCTAGGAGCTGGTAGCCACCGCAGACCGCCATGAGCACGCCGCCATCCTCGACGAAGGAGGCAAGCTCCCTGCGCTCGGCTAGGAGCCTTTCACAGGCTATCCGCTGCTCGCGATCGGTTCCACCCCCTATGAAGGCAATATCGACGTCTGCTAGGCTCACTCGCTCGCTCACGCCCAGCTCCCTGATCGTACAACCCAGGCCCCGCCAGGCAAGGCGACTTTTGAGCACAAGCATGTTTCCCGAGTCACCGTAGAGATTCAGGAGCTCGGGATAGAAGTGGGCGATGGTGAGGCTACGGGCGCCTGCGGCCATACCGCTCATCGGGTGTCCCCCAGCCTCTCGAGCTCAGCCTTCGCGGGAAAGAGTGCCGAGTAGTTGGCGAGCACATAGAGGGGGCATTCGACCGGGATGTCACCCAGCCTGCCGATGACCTCAGAGACGCTGTCCGCGCAGGCGCAGGATAGGCCAGCATACTTGAAACGAACCTGTACATCATTGGCACGGGTGCCACCCGCGAAGATACGGACGGCCTCGTTAGCGCGCAGCCGCTCGAAGTCCACGTCCCAGATCCACGAGACGTCCGTCCCGTCGTTGGCGTTGTCGTTCACAAGGACATAGACCACCTTCCTGCGCGTGTCCTTGGCAAGCAGGCTCAGGTTCTGGTTGAGTCCCGTGGGGTTCTTGGCAAGGTTGAGGATCACCTCGCGGCCCGAGACCACGAAGTGCTGCAGTCGGCCGTTTTGTGGGTGATAGTCATCGAGCGCACCCTGAAAGTCATCCATCGTCGCACCCGCAAGCAGGGAGGCCGCAGCAGCTGCAAGGAGGTTGTAGACCATGTACGTGCCCCCGAAGGAGGCATGCAACCTGCAGGCGGAGGCCCCAGGCACCGACCCGCCCGCGTGCGGGGACGCGACGCGCAGGCAGAAGGAGACACCCTTAAGCCCCACCTCAACCTCACGAGCCGAGAAGTCGAGTGCAGGACGCGCGAAGTCACAGCTGGAACAGCGAAAGGCACCGAGCTGGGCATAGCTTCGGTAGTCGTAGGAGAGCTCGGCCCCACACTCCGGACAGAAGCGGGCCTCAGGAACACGGCCCGCAGGCGCATCGAGTGCCTCGGCGACGCCAAAGGAGAGTACCTTGGTCTTGCTGTCCCTCTCGGCACGGCGCGCTATCGCGACCGAGAGCGGGTCATCGCCATTGACCAGAAGCATCGTCTGCGGCGACGCGGCGAGCGCCTCGACAATGACATCCTGGACATGGTCGATCTCGCCCGCACGGTCAAGCTGGTCACGAAAGAGGTTCAAAAGCACCAGGTAGCGCGGCCTCAGGCCGGGCAGGATGCGAATAGTCGAGAGCTCGTCGGCCTCGATGACCGCCACGTCCGCAGAATGTCCGGGTAAAAGCGCCGACACGACGCCCGGCGCCATGTTGGCACCCACCCGATTGCACAGAACAGATCTGCCGCTCGCCTCGAGGGCGTCGGCAGTGATGTTGGTGGTGGTCGTCTTGCCGTTGGTGCCGCAGATAACGATGGAGCCCCAACGTAGCTTGCGTGCGAGCTCCTCCATGAGACTGGGGTCAATGGCCAAGGCAATCCTGCCCGGCAGCTGCGAGGCGTTGCGGCGAAGCACGCCCGAGAGCCCCCAGTGCGCTAGGCGCCCCGAGGCGATGGCTACGCTCGACCTAAGACCCATAGGCCCTAGTCCCCCGCCTCGGATGCGCCCGTCTTCCGCGTACCCTTGTTGCCCTGCGCCTCGGGCAGGGCGTCACGCTGTTTTTCCGGCGCATACTCCTCGGGCGTGAGCACGTCCTCGATCCTCAGGTTGACACCCGCGATGGAGAGTCCCGTCATACCCGTGACCTCCCTGATAACGGCCTTCTTGACGTCCTCGAAGACCTGCGGGGCATAGGAGCCGTACTTGATGAGGACGCTGATGTTGACCCGCACCGCAGCCTCTGGCGTCACCTCCACCGTGACACCCTTGCGCGCGTCGCTCGCACCGAGCACGTCCTGCACGCGATTGAGCCAACTGCCCTTCATGCCGATGACACCGGGAACGTCACGCATCGCGATGGCGACAATCTTCTCGATGACGCCGTTAGAGAAGGTGAGGGAGTCCTCCGAGTCGAGGTCCTCATCGTCTCCAGCGCCATTGTCCTTGGACATCGCGAGTTCTGCAGCAGGGTCATCCTTGGCTGTGGGCGCCACAAGCCCCCCCTCGCCCGGGAGGCCACCTTCGGTGAGCTTGACATCGCCTGCGGCATCCTCACCCTCTGCCGGCTTCACCCCGTGCGCACTGCTTGTGTCAGTCATATACCTTGTCCCCTTTCTGAAGGTGGAGATTCTCGTTTTTGAGATGGCAGGACAGTTCGTTAGCGGTTGTCCGAGAAGATACGGCGCACGGCCCTGATGACTTTGGGGTTGCCGTCGAAGGCCTGCCCGATTACGACACCGATGCCCACGCATAGGACGACAAAGAGCGCGCGCAAGACGCCTATGGAGAAGACGAGGAGGGCTATGACGAGCCCGCAGATACCTCCGATAGTGGCGTTCTCGTGTCCGGTCACGCGTTCGCGCAGCCAGGCCACGAAGGCGCGATGCCGGCTATCGTGTGGCTTTGGAGGCACAGGAGAGCTCATGGACTCTTCCTTGGTTTCCTCCCCCGTATGGGTAAGCCCTGGCGCCAGCTCGTCACGGATGGGTTCCTCGACGTTCATCTTTGGCCTGCTGCCGTCCGCCATGGCTACTCCTCTTCCCGTACACGAGAACCGCCGCCCGTCCCAGCTGCAGCGTCTCTCTCATCTGGGTCAACCGTTCTGCCGTCGCCATCTCGCGGCTGTCTGGGCATGGGCAGCCTGATCTCTGAGGAGTCGTCGATCGCACGTGGATCTACCCCCTCTTCTCGAGCGGCATTGCTGGGAACATCGACCTCAGCGCCATCGCCCGTTCGGGTCGTCTCGATGACGGCCCCATCCCAAAGGGTCGATGGCGGGGCGATGTCTGCTCCCCTATCCTTGACACTCTCCTCTGCGGCACCCTCGACCACACTCGCCCCACCGGCTTCAATACCATCATCCTCCAAGGGCGAACCATCCGTCCCCGCATCGATGAACTCGACCTGCACCCTGTCGACGTGATCACCACAGACATCCTTGAGACCTACGACAATCCTGTCATGCAGGGTCTTACCTTCGCTCACGACACGTATGGCGTGCAGTGGCTGGACCCTGCATGCGACACGCACATGCCCATGCCTCTTAGCCCTGACGCGCACGCGACGCGCACGAAAATCCCGCCCCTCCTCTATCATGTGCACAACCTGCGCGGCAATCGCATCGCGTGTGATCGTGATGGTGCCGCCTCTGACCTTGGAAACGACGATGACCTTGCGATTACGCGTGAACAGGGCTCTGGCGAGGCAGATCAAAAGCCCGAACGCTGTAACGCAGATCAAGCACTCGAGTGTCGCGTAGTACCAATACACACCGAGAAGCGCCCTGGCCTCCTCGGTCCACGGACCCCACCAGGGAAGCGCCAACGCCACCAGGGACAGGAGGCCTGCCAAGCCAAACACCAGCAAGCAGATGCGCTTGAAAACACCCATGTGTCATACCTCCCAACGGCGATGGTGATGCTACGGACTGCCAAAACACCCTACAGCATAGCGCAGACTCGCAGACTGGGGAACGTGCACTCTTGATCTTTGGCAAAGTCTTTGGTAGACCTCGCTGCCAGCGCGAACAGTACCGTTAACACGGTTGCTAGGAAGCGTATCTGTCGCTCGCCCACTGCCCGCAGCGCTTGAGCAAGTTCATGCGCATGGTCACATAACGCCGCTCCACGATACCGGACAACCAGCGCGAGAGACCCTGCGCGACGCCCGAGCCAAAAAAACCTATGAGTGCGTCAAGGGTGACAATCGCCCCGAGCGCGAACGAGACGGTCTGTTCAATGGAGCTAGGCAGGTCACTTCCCCTCGCAAATAGCCAAACGGCAAGCGGGAGCTCGAGCACACTGTAGATTTGGTCTCTCAGCAGGCTCGAGAGACTCGATCGGTAGCTGCCCTTTTTGCGCACCTCAATGTGCGTCCGTGTGATGATCGAAACGACGCCGTTGATGAGCTCGCGAAACACTCCCGAGATGTTTCCGGTAATGACCTCATAGAGCAAGAAGTAACTCGGATATACGACGGCCATGAGCACGGGGACGAGGTTCTTCAGAGGGACTTGGGCACCCATGTCGAAATGAACGGCGTTTTCCCCGACAAAAGGGAAGGTCCGCCACCACGCGAGGGCGAGAACAGCAATGAAGACGAGCCTCAAAAACACAGGACCCAGAAGAAAGCGACGCAACGTGTGACCGGATGCGTCGGCGGCGGCGTTAGCCTCGTTCTCGGCAGTGGTACTCCTGGGATTGCCGTCCTCGTCCCAGAAGAGCGAGTCGTCCACTTGCGTGCGTACGGCGGACCTAGATCGAGCCGCCGGCGCATGATGGACGCCCGCGCTGTGCTTGCCATAGGTCCCTCCGCTGGAGTCGCGACGAAGCGTCTTGACACTTCCGTCATCGAAGAGATGTTTCAGGAGCGCATAGGCCTTGTTAACCTCAGTCATCTTCTGCTGAGCGAACGTCTCGGAGAAGCCGTTCTTGCGAGCGTTATCAGGATGGTATCTCTGGGCACGTCCTTTGAAAGCACGCCTGACGTCGGCCATGCCATAGCGCTCGGGAAGGCCAAGTGCCCTCTCCGCCTCTGAACGCGTCATGTCCTGTCTCATACCTGAGGCCTCTCCCCATGAGGACGGCGACCAAGACGGCCACCGCCGCGTCGAAGGCACACCTGCGCAAACAAGCTATACGATCGCACGCGATAGTGGGCCAGGTCGCCGAGACCGGGCTACTCCTCGTCTGCGAGCTGTTCGGCAACCTCGTCAGAGACACTCATGGTGCTGTAGACGCTTTGGACGTCATCGAGCTCCTCGAGGCGGTCAACCAGACGTTGGACCTTCCTGGCATCGGGAAGCTCGAGCTCGGTCGGCGTCGTCGGGACCATCGTGAGCTCGGAGCCCTTGACCTCTATGCCCTGCGCCTCGAGGGCCTTCTGGACGTCCTGCATCCTGTCGTAGGCAGTGTAGACGATCCACTGCTCACCATTGTCCTCGTAGTCATCCCCCTCCGCCTCGGCGACGGCCATCATGAATTCATCCTCATCGACCGCGTTGTCCCTGTCGGGGACCTTCTTGTCATCGCTGCGGATAACCTTGTCGATGGCGAGGGCACCTTTGCGCATGAACTGGAAGGAGACAGAACCAGAGGTGCCGAGGTTACCACCTGCATGGGTGAAGGCAGAGCGAACGTCGGCAGCCGTACGGTTGAGGTTGTCGGTCAGACACTCGACGTAGAGGGCCACGCCGGCCGGGCCATAGCCCTCATAGGTGACCTCCTTGTAGACGACGGCATCAGCGCCGGTGCCAAAGGCCTTGTCGATGGCCGCTTGGATCTTGGCGTTAGGCATCGAGACCATACGTGCGCGGGCGACAGCCGCAGCAAGCGAGGCGTTGTTGTCCGGGTTGGGGTCCCCTCCGTTGCGGGCGGCAACAGTGATGTTACGCGAGTGCTTGGAGAAGAGCGCGGAGCGCTTGGCGTCAATCGCAGCCTTCTTATGTTTGGTGGTAGCCCACTTAGAGTGTCCGGACATACAGATTCTCCTTCTGACAACGGTGTAGCGTAGAGATGATACACAAAGCGGGGCTCTTGGCACAAGGGCACCCGCGCATCTCCAGAAGCGCGGGTGCCATGTGTGGCACACAGCCACCAGTCATCTGCGAAAGGGTACAACCCCAATGGAAAGAACCCGAGCTAGACGAGGGTGATCGGGAAGCCACCACCGACATAACTCTTCTTGAGGACCCGACGATATTTGACGCCGGTGGTGTTGGCATCGATCATCGTACCATCACCAACGTAGATCCCCACGTGACCGGTATGCAGCCTCTTGCCGATCGGCGAGAAGAACACGAGGTCACCTATCTGTAGGGAATGTATGGCCGTCTTCCAGCCATTACGTTTCAAGACACCATAGACCTGACTGTCCTCTTTGTTGGTCTGGCGCGCATAGTAGGAGTAGTACCCTTGGTTATGTGAGAGGTTGACCCCAAGCGCATCGTTGAAGACCCACCAGCTGAGGCCTGAGCAGTTGAAGGCCCGTCCAGGATAGTACGCACTGTCATCAGTGGTGTAGTCACAACCAACCTGGCTTCTCGCGGAGGCCAGAAGTCTTTGGCCAACTTGCTCGCGCGTAAGGAGAACGCCGTCATTATCAGCGATCGCAACGGTGTCATCCTTCCAGTCATTGCCAGCGTCGCTGGTATCAAGACCATAATAGCGACTGATGACATAGGTACCACGGACCACGTATCCCGTGTCGTAACGTCCGTAGTAGCGTTTGCCTCCCGTCGAGAAGAGGCCGTTTCTCACCAGGCTATAGGCACCCTTATCTTCGGTCCAGTAACGCTGGAGCTGTCCGTCTGAGTAGGGCCAGTCCTTGGTGACGACCCAGCCAGAGCCCGCTCGGTGCACGAGCCTACCGTCATCATCGGCGAGGTAGGACCAATCGCCACCTGCAGAGAGGATCCCACGCAGCACGTAGCCCGTATCAGTGCGACCAAGGTAGGACGCCAGCTCGCCGAGGTCATCCTTGGCAGAGAAGACGCCACGGCGTACGAGACTGTATCCCCCCATGTCCTTGGTGTAGTAGCGCTGGAGACGCGCGTCGGAGCGAGGCCAGTCCTTGGTGACGACCCAGCCAGAGCCCGCTCGGTGCACGAGTCCCCCCATCGAGTCCGCAAGGTACGACCAGCCGTTTCCGGCATCAGCAAGCTCCGTCACCACGGCTCCGTCACGCCGGGCATAGGCGTACCTGCCAGCCCCCCTATCCCTCGATGTCGTAGGATCGACGATCCTGCTACTCGCGAGCGCACACGTAGCGTCAACCCAAAGACGCCTGCCGTCAACGCACTCTACCCAGAAACCGGCAATGGAGAAGGGGTCGTGCTTGGCGGCGTACCATGCGGTACCCTCGTCGCGCCAACCATTCCCCACACAGGCCTTGACCTCAGACGTCGAACTCGTGAGCAAGTGGGTGCCCGTTGTCACATACTTGTTGAACAGCCGGTAGATGGAGACGCCGTTTTTAGGGGCCTCGCCGTAGAACTGAACGTCCTCACCGGTCCAGCCCCTCTTGACCAATCCGTCATACTCTGACCTCTTGGTGGTGTAGAGGTGGTCGCCAGACCACTTGTTATAGAGGCGATACACTGAGGTACCTGCGGACGGCGTAACCCAAGAGACGCCCTCCCAGCTCCAGCCAAGCCTCATGAGGCCCTGTGCCTCGTGGAGGTCCCTTGTGTAAAGATGCTCGGTGGTCCACTGGTTGAAGAGTCGATACACATTGGCATAGGTAGTCGGAGCGGTAGACGTGTCATCCGTTGCAGGTTTGGGTTTTGTCGAGGGCAGGGGCTTTGTGGCAGATGAGGGCACCTGCGTTGATGGGGTCGTGGTCGTGGCGCCAGAGGCAGGCTCAACGCCCGAAGCCGGGCTCGCTGCATGGGTGGCGACCCCCTCACCCCCCATTCCGGCGGATGGCTTCGTGTCGGTGTGCTCAGGCTCGTCGGTGGCGGACGTGGCACAGGCCGCCGCGGGCTCGCCTGTTCTCGTGGCAGATGTCACCGGCTTGTCTCTGGCTACGTCCGTTGCGCGCGCGCCATGTGCCGCAGGCTCGTCCGTACTCGTGGCGGACGTCGCCGCTGAGCTGTCGCCGCCCTCGCCCTTGGCACTTGCCCCAGCAGAGGCGACACCACCAGAACCACCGGGACCCTTCCTGCGGGCAGAGTCAAGACCTGCGTCGCCAGCCTGACCCGTTGCATCGGCGTGGCCCATAGACGATGCCTGCTCAGTCGCCTGCGCAGTCTTCTCGCCCATCGCCGTAGCAACACCGTCATGGGCCGAGACGACTCTCTCTTCTGCAGGAGGGACGGTCTCGGCACGAGCCACACGTGGAAGGGCGACAATGCCCCCAAGACTCAGTGCCACCGAAAGTCCCAGTCCCACAACCCGTGCGGCAGAAGAAACACGCAAACCTCTTCTACCCTCATATCCAGCCATCAGAATAACCTCCAGAACCATAGACGTCGATGAGGCAAAAACGCGCCTATCGTAGCACACAAGGCTCTCCGCCAAGCGACCGAGCGCCGAATCAGCGCTCCCTTAGCAGGTGACCGTATCTTTTGTGTGCCTTACGGAAGTACCTATAGTGCTTGGGTACGTGAGCATCGCTGGCCAGATAACTATAGAGACCAGCCTTCAGCATACGCTTTGCGGGACGCTTCTCGGCACCGAGTCTACCTCCCGCTATGAAGTCCGTCGATGCCTGCAGCTCGCACCCCATGCGAACGAGGTCCTCGGCAAGCGTCATGTCCCTTTGAATGGCGATATAGCGCTCGGGATGAGCAATGATAACCTGGTAGCCCATACCCTGCAGCTCGAAGATCGTACGCTCGTAATCACCAAAGCCGCTGGGACTCGCACCAACGGAGAGCTCCAGCAAGAGATCCTGACTCCCATCGGTGTGCAGGGCCTCTGCCCAGTCGAGTCCCAACTCCATGAGTTTTTGATAATTGACCTCAAAACCCATGGTCAGGGGAAAACCCTCGGCAGCCTCTTCAAGTTCGTAAAAGGCATTCCACATGGCCTCGAAGTCAAAGTACGGATCGCGACAGTGCGGCGTGCAGGTAATGGACGTAATGCCGACGGCCTTCGCCGCCCTGATCATCGCGAGGGAGTCCTCGAGGGTAGATGCCCCATCGTCCACACCGGGAAGGATGTGGCAATGAATGTCACGCACCGAGGGCCATCCTCCTCACGCGTCAAGGGCGCGAGCATGACGCGAGGGCGGATCGACCTGAGGAGCCCTTGGTTGCTCGACGCGGGCGTGGCGGCTTACATCGGCCTCCGTCCCAGCGTCAGGGGCAAGACGATGAAATACCTCCGACTCTGCCGGAGCGCTCCTTGGGCGATCCGGGCGCGACGGGACTGCCGCAGACGCAGAGGACGCGGCAACCGCAGAGCCTGACGCTTGATCGGTGCCAACTCTAGAGCTTGACATCGCCGACGGCGCCATCCGATCCATGCGGTCCCTCTTGTAATAGTCATAATAGTGCTCGGAGCTGCGATGCTCACAGTGGTTCATGATCACGCCCGCAAGGTTGCAGTTGGAGTGCCTCAGCTGCTCCGCAGCCTCCAAAAGCTCGCTGCGGCTGACGTAATTCTCCCTCACCACCATAAACACTGCATCTATTTGCGCGCCAAGGACCGCGGCGTCGACGAAGGCCCCAATGGGAGGCGTGTCGAAGATAACGTAGTCATAGGTATTGTGCATGAGATTAAGTAGCCTGCCAAAGTGCCTAGAGCCGATGATGTCCGACGGATTCGGTATATGGGGCTCAGCATCCAGAAAGTGCAAGTTGGGGGTCTGCGTACGCACGGCCGCCTGTCCGAGTTCCTTTTGACCACTTAGGACCGTGTAGAGACCGTACTGCGCGTGAACGCCCAGCGCATTGGCCACGCTGCGGCGGCGCATGTCACACTCCACGATAAGCACGGTCTTGTTTGACGTCGCGATGGCACTTGCGAGGTTGCACGCGATGAAGGTCTTGCCCTCGTTGGGAACGCTCGAGGTGAGCGCGATGGTGCGAATGGGGTTATCGACACTCATGAAGCGAATGTTTGCGAGGAGCGTCTTTGCGGCGTTGACAACGGACTGGGCAACTTCGCTCGGATCCTTTTTAGAGCTAAATAGTGCCATATCTACTACATCCTCTCTAGGGAAGGGAAGTGGCCGATAACGGGCACACCGAGCAGCCTCTCGACATCAATCGAGTCCTTGACGCGGGTGTCCATTGCGTCTCCAAGGGAAACGATCACGATTGCCAGCAAGAGACCGCCCACCAAACCGACAAGGGTGTAGAGAATCCTATTGGGGCCAGAGGGTTCCTCGGGGGCAACAGCCGAATCGATAACGTTCACGGACTCGACGCCCATGACATCCTGCGCCACCAGTGAGACGTCGCGCACAAAGGCGTTCGCCACAGCGGCGGAGCCACTCGGGTCCGTGCCCGTAACGGAGAGCGTAATGACGCGAGTCGTGGTCGAACTGGTCACGTTGAGCTTGTAGTCTGCGAGTGATTCGAGTCCAAGCTGGGAGGCCACGTCCTTCTTGACGCGATCGGACTTGACGATGGCGGCGACGTCATTAGTGAGCATCTGCCCCGCACTGAGGTCTGACTGTGTCGCCACGTTGCTTGCGGTGTCACCGTTCGACTTCGACAGCACGTACATAGTAGTGGTAGCCGTGTATTTATTGGGTAGGAAGTAGCACACGACCGCAGTCACAGCGGTGCATGCAATCGACACCGCGATGACAAATCCCAGATGCTTGCGTAAGAGCCCAAAAAGCTCGAACAGCGTCATATATCCTCCAGAAGCGTTAGTGACGGCGGAGCGCACGACACGTATACTGTCAGCAGTGGTTAGATTACCATGTAAACACTCTCGCAGATACCGTCGTAAAGGATCGAAATTCACTTGAGGCACACAGCCTATGTGTCCTCTCCACGGATGCATGGCTCACACTGGCGTATTGGTAGTGGTGAATTGGAGCACACATGGCAGAGTCATATCATTCTCACAAGACGAGCGACGCCGACACAGACACGCGAGGTGCGAGCGCAGACTCCGAGCTTCCTGATGATCCGACGGGTTTTGGCCGGCTTGGACTGGGCCCTGCAACGCTCGCTGCGGTGAGAGACATGGGCTATGGGACGCCAACCCCCATCCAAGCGTGGTCCATCCCCCTCATCTTGGCAGGCCGAGACGTCATGGCATCCGCACAGACGGGCACAGGAAAGACTGCGGCCTTCCTTTTGCCGGCACTCGACCGTCTGGGACACGACCGCACAGGGCGAGGTCCCTCGATGCTCGTGGTAACCCCTACCCGCGAGCTCGCCCAGCAAATCGATGACGCCGCGCAGGACATCTGTGCCTACACACATCACAGCACCGTGGTGCTCGTGGGCGGCGTGAGCTACGAGGGGCAGCGCGAGGCCCTCAATCGAGGTTGCGACCTTCTCGTCGCGACGCCCGGGCGCCTCCTCGACCTCATGGCCCAGGGCGAGGCGAGCCTCGACCACGTGCAGGTGCTCGTGCTCGATGAGGCAGATCGCATGCTAGACATGGGCTTTCTCCCTGACGTGAGGAGGATTGTCGCAGCCACGCCCGAAAGCCGCCAGACACTGCTCTTCTCGGCGACACTCAGCAGGGACGTACTTACAGACACCCGCTCGCTCGTGCACGATCCTGCGCTCGTTGAGATCGCGCCCAGAGGAACTGCGGCCGAGGCAGTCGAGCAGTACGCCGTAGCCATCACCCCCAAGGCTAAGAGCAGGGCCCTCGTCGAACTGCTGAACCACGAGGGCGCCGAGCGTGTCATCGTGTTCTGTCGAGGCAAGCACCGTGCCGATGGCATCTGCCGACGCTTGCGAAAGGCAGGGTTCTCATGTACTCCCATCCATGGAAACCGCAGCCAAAACCAGCGCGAGCGAGCACTCCTCGGCTTTCGCACCGGTGAGATCGACATACTCGTGGCAACCGACGTGCTATCACGAGGCATCGACGTTCCCGAGGTCGCCTACGTCGTGAACTTCGACGTCCCCGGCGATGCCGAGGACTACATCCACCGCATCGGACGCACGGGACGCGCGGGCCAGACGGGCTGGGCCCTCACGTTTGTGACGGAAGAGGACTACCTCGATCTTCGAGACGCCGAGGCGCTCATGGGCCGCGTGATACCCGAGTTTCCACGCATCGAGGAACTCGACGCGGGCCCAGCGTGGGAGCGAAACTTCATGGACCCAAGGCGCGACCCCCATGAGAGGCTCCCCGGCAAGAAGGCGCGCAAGAGGATGGCCGAGAAACGCGAGGCAACACGCAGGGCAAGCGACGGCGGTGCCAAGGCCCAAGGACCCAAGCCGTCAGAAGGGTACGCGGGTGCCTCCCCCACGCCCGCTGACGATAGGCAGGCTGTAGCGGCGGACGCAGCCTGGGAACATGGCGAGCCAGCTCGCAAGAAGTCCAAGGGCAAGAAGAAGGGACGTGGCAGGGACCGCAGAAAGGCCGCTACGAAAGGCGGAGGGGCCCGTCTTGGCGCGTCGGACAACGAGTACGGTCCCGGCAACAAGCCAACGTCGATTCCTGCGCCGCGCGGCAGACGTCGCCCTGGTGACCGGGGAGGGCACCTGAGCACTCGAGACAGTGATTGACCCACCAGTACTGAGCCGCCCGTGGCCTGGCCGCGTCGCGGTGGCGGGATAGCGCGCGCCCGCTTGCTTATGAGGATGCCAACGAGCCCGCCCGCCACACGCAAGGCGACGCCCGATCGGCTATCATGCTAGGCGATATGACCCGAACTGAGGGAGGCGTGGCTCCCAAAAGCTAAAAGGCAGGCGATGAGAGGGGTATACATGAGCAAGCTCCAGGGTACGGGCAAGACGAGACTGGCCATGGCCCTCGTTGCGGTGGTGGTGATCCTGGCGGTGGGGGTCTACCTCAACAGCATGCAGAAGCCCTCAGAATCCCGCCAGGCGAAGTCGAGCGATGCCGATGCAGCGAACCCCAACACGCCTGAGAAGAATCCTGCCAAGTCCGCCGATGGCAACATCGAGCTCGTCGCCTCCTACAAGGCTGACGTCTCAGGGAACAATGCCTGGTGCGCACCCCTGCAGATCTGCTGGGACCAGATGCGTAACACCACCAACGCGGGACAGGCCCTCGAGCCGACCGCAGACGCTCCGGCAGAGGGACGCTCGCTTGCCGAGGCGCTCAACGCAGGCACCTTCGAGACAACGAGGCTCTCGGACGCGCTCTGGTACAGCTATGCGGGCCCCATGAACGCTGAGGCGCGCAGGCAGATAGAGGAGGCCATCGCACAGAAGTTCAACCAGAAGAGCGACATCCTCGACAAGCTCAACTGGCAATCCGCAAACGAGAATATGCTGCTCTTCTATGCAATGCTGTACCATACGTTCAGTTTTGAACACCCCTTTACCCTCTCCCCCGAGAAGGGCGGATTTGGCGAGGACCCTGAGGCCAACGTCAGCTACTTTGGAACGGAAGATGCCCCGGATGACCAGCGGCGGGACCTGCTCGCCCAGGTGACGCCTCTCTACTACTCGAGCTCTGACGACTGCGCCTGCACGGTCAAGACCAAGGAGGGTGACCTGCTCGTGCTTGTCAAGAAGCCCAAAGGGTCGAGTTTCTCTGAGATGTGGACCAACGCGATGGCAACCGCACAGACAGGGGACCATAGACCACTGAGCAACAAGGAAGATTTCAGTTGTCCCAAACTTGATGTAGATATCCTCACGACCTACAGGGCGCTCGAGGGACTGACCTTTGACGTCACCGACGGCAGGAAACTCAAGATTGCACAGGCCATGCAGACGCTCAAGATGACGCTCGACAACGAGGGTGGCAGCGTAAAGAGCGAGGCCGCCATCACCGCCGAGCTGACATCCCTAGACCCGCAAGGACTGCGAACCTTCCGCTTCGATGATAGCTTCGCGCTCTTCCTGGTTGATGGCAAAGCCACGGGCAACGTAACAGGCGACGGCAGCTTGAGCTCGGACGCCCAACCCTACCTCGCCCTTCTCGTCAACGATGCCAAGCTCTGGCAGAAGGACTAGGGGCCGTCACGTCAGCGCCATTCGGGGCGGACGAGAGGCGTGAAGGCAGCGAGGTAGCGTAGCATGATGTCCCAAGACGGCTTGACAGCGTGGCGTCTGGTTCGTAGCATCAATGAGCTATAGCTGTAATTGTGCCTGCATGAGGACGGATGGTGACGTGCCGCTGGGGCGGAGGTCCACACACGGCTGCAATCGTACCGGGCTGGTGCCCTCTGGGCATACGAATCCCAGCTATCCGCATGAGGTAAGGCACAAGCAATCCGTGAGCCTTCTCGAGCGCAGCGCTCAAGACCTGAGGAGACGAGGCGGATGCGCAAAGGGAGGAGCACGGGTGAGCAGGAAGAGGTCAGAGTCGGCACGCGACGCCAGCATAGGTGCGGGAAGGAAGGCCGATGGCTCTGGGGAAAGGCTCGGCTATGGCCAGATCGCCACGACGCTTGGCAAGAGCATCCGTGAGTTCAAGAGAGACTCGCTGCTTGCGCCCGTGCTCGTCATCGGCGAGGTGGTCATCGAATGCATCATCCCCTTCATCACGGCACAGCTCATCGACAAGCTCCAACGTGGTGCCGGCATGGACGAGGTCGGTCTCTACAGCCTCATCCTGATCGCACTCGCCATAGTATCGCTCGCCTGCGGCGCGGGCGCGGGCGTGGCCTGCTCCATTGCGGCGACGGGCTTCGCGCGCAACCTTCGTCACGACATCTTTGCTGCGGTTCAACGCTTCTCGTTCTCGAACATCGACCGCTTCTCCACAAGCTCGCTCGTGACACGCCTCACCACCGACACGAACAACGTGCAGCTCTCGTACATGATGATCATCCGGACGGCCATTCGCGCCCCGCTCATGATCATCTTCGCCATCGTGATGGCCTTCATCACAGGAGGCTTGATGGCCATCGTATACGTGATCGTGTCTGTTGCCTTAGGTGCCGCCATCTTTGGTATCGCCATCAAGGTCATGCCTATGTTTCGGCGCATCTTTCGCAAGTATGACCGGCTCAATGATTCTGTCGAGGAGAACGTCTCGGGCATCCGTGTCGTGAAGTCGTTTGTTCGCGAGACCTACGAGAAGGAGAAGTTCGAGGGGACCTCTGGCTCCCTCTACCATGACTTCGTGCACGTGGAGCGCATCCTCGCGCTCATCCTGCCCTTGATGACCCTCTCCATCGACGTCATCTACACCTCCGTCATCTTCTTTGGCTCCCAGGCCATCGTCACCACGCGCGGTCTCGCCATGAACGTAGGCCAGATGTCGGCCCTGATCACCTATGGTGTCTCGATGCTCATGAGCCTCATGATGTTCTCGATGATATTCGTCATGGTCACCATGTCTGAGGAGAGCGCCCGGCGCATCTGTGAGGTGCTGTTGGAGGTCCCCGACCTCAAGAACCCACGCAACCCACGCTACACCGTCATCGATGGCTCCATCGACTTTGACCACGTGAGCTTCGAGTACTCCGAGAAGGCCGAGCGCATGGCACTCAAGGACATCGACCTGCACATACAAAGCGGCGAGGTCATCGGCATCATCGGCGGTACGGGTTCCTCCAAGTCAACGCTCATCCAGCTCATCAGCCGCCTCTACGACGTGACCGAGGGCACCGTGAGAGTCGGTGGCTATGACGTACGCGGGTACGACCTCGACACCCTGCGCAATCAAGTTTCCGTCGTCCTGCAGCGAAACGTCCTCTTCTCGGGCACCATCAAGGAGAACCTGCGCTGGGGCAACGCCGATGCGAGCGATGAGGAACTCGTCGAGGCCTGCAAGCTTGCCCAGGCCGATGAGTTCATCCAGCGCATGCCCAACGGGTATGACACCTACATCGAGCAGGGAGGCACCAACGTCTCGGGCGGTCAGAAGCAGCGGCTCTGCATCGCCCGGGCGCTGCTCAAGAAACCCAAGGTACTCATCCTCGATGACTCCACGAGTGCCGTCGACACCAAGACCGACAAGCTCATCCGCGCAAACTTCAAAAGTTTCATACCCCAGACCACCAAGATCATCATCGCCCAGCGCACGAGTTCGGTGGAGGACGCGGATCGTATCGTGGTCATGGACGGCGGCAAGATATGTGCCATCGGCACACACGAGGAGCTCCTGCGCGACAGCGACATCTACCGTGAGACCTACACCACGCAAAACAAGCAGTCGCACGACATGAGGATGGGTGCGCTGGATGATAAAGAAACGTCCGTGACGGCCACGAGCGAGGAGGGCCCGACCAACGCGCCCGTTACGGGAAGGGAGGATGAGGCCGATGAGTAGCGACGGCAAGACCAAGGTGGCCCAAAGCTCCGATGAGCCTGGCGAGACCACGCCCGGCGAGAGACGGGGCCCCCAAGACCCCATGGGAGTGCTCGGCCAGACCATCAGACTGGTCTTCTCCTACTACCCGGTGCATTTTGTCATCATAGTGGCGTGCATCCTCGCGTCCGCCATCCTGACCTCACTGCCCTCCGTGTTCATGCAGCAGGCACTACGCATCGTCAACGAGCATTGGCAGACTGGCGACTGGGACGCGGCGGCGCAGCAGATTATGCCCATCGTGTCGACGCTCATCTGCGTCTATGCGGTCGCCATCGCCGCGCAAGTCGTCCAAGGTCAGGTAGCGGCCGTCGTGACCCAGGGCACCCTCATGAAGGTTCGCAACCAGATGTTCGACCACATGGAGGACCTGCCCATCCGCTACTTTGACACCACCAAGCACGGCGACATCATGTCACACTACACCAATGACGTCGACACGCTGCGCCAGCTCATCAGCCAAGCCCTGCCTATCCTGCTCTACATGTTCCTGCAGATGGTCGCGACGCTCTTCATCATGCTGTGGTATTCTCTACCCCTCGCGATAGTCGTACTCCTCATAGTCTTCCTCATGGGCTGGCTCGTGCGCGTCATGGGCGGCAGATCCGCCCGCTTCTTCCTCGACCAGCAAGTCAAACTTGCCGGCACAGAGGGCTTTGCCGAAGAGTGCATGAATGGCCAGAAGGTCGTCAAAGTCTTCACCCACGAACGCGAGATGCAGGCGGGCTTCGATGCGGTGAACGAGGAGCTCTTCCAGGCCTCGAAGAGCGCCAACATCTATGGCAACACCCTCGGGCCCATCCTCATGAACCTCGGCAACCTCGCCTACGTGCTGGTGGCCCTTGCGGGCGGCACCTTCCTCACCCTCGGTGTTCCCAACCTCGGCTTTGGCGGCATGGCCCTCTCCATCGACATCGTGGTACCCTTCCTCAACCTCACGAAGCGCTTCGCCGGATCGATCGGCCAGGTGTCGCAACAGATCAATTTTGTGGTCATGGGTCTGGCAGGCGCCGAGCGCATCTTTGCGCTCATGGGTGAGGAAGGCGAGACCGACGGCGGCTACGTAACTCTCGTGCGCACCAAGAGAGATGACAACGGCAAACTCGTCGAGACCGACGAGCGCACCGACTCCTGGGCCTGGAAGCATCCCCATCGCGACAAGGGCGCCACCAGCTACGTGCCGCTTCAGGGCGAGGTCGTCCTCACGCAGGTCAGCTTTGGCTACAACCCCGACCATGTGGTGCTGCACGACCTGTCCCTCTATGCCCTGCCGGGTCAGAAGGTCGCCTTCGTCGGCGCCACTGGCGCAGGCAAGACCACGATCACAAACCTCATCAACCGCTTCTACGATATTGATGACGGCAAGATCCGCTACGATGGCATCAACATCAACAAGATCAGGAAGGCAGACCTGCGTCATTCGCTTGGTGTCGTGCTCCAGGACGTCAACCTCTTTACGGGCAGCGTCCTGGACAACATCCGCTACGGTCGTCTGGACGCCACCGACGAGGAGTGCGTCGCCGCCGCGCGCCTTGCGGGGGCGGATAGCTTCATCGAGCGCCTGCCCGAGGGCTACGCGACCCGACTCACCGACAACGGCAGCCAGCTCTCGCAGGGCCAGCGTCAGCTCATCTCAATTGCCCGAGCGGCCGTGGCCGACCCGCCCGTCATGATCCTGGACGAGGCCACGAGCTCCATCGACACACGTACCGAGCAGATCGTGCAGCGCGGCATGGATGCCCTGATGAAGGGGCGCACCACCTTCGTGATCGCGCACCGCCTCTCGACCGTGCGCAACTCAGACGTGATCATCGTGCTCGATCACGGTCGCATCATCGAACGTGGCACGCACGACGACCTCATTGCGCAGAAGGGCACCTACTACCAGCTCTACACGGGCGCCTTCGAGCTGGAGTAGCGCAAGGGCAGTTCAGCGGTTAGGGGTGCCTCGATCGAGGCGCGAGCGGATGACAGGAGACCCTTGTAGGGTACAAAAGATGTAATCCAGCGACCACGGCCGGACAGGATGTCCCATCTTACCCGGCCATCCTGATACAAAGAGAGCTCGGAAGGATTTACATGACCACAGTGATGGACAGACGTAGGCTCTTGTCTTGGGTCCTCGCGACAGGCACGCTACTGGCACTCGACGGTTGCACCACCCAGAGCGACACGACAGCTCAGGATGGCTCTGGGTCCCGTCAAGAAGAGGGCGAGACAGGCTCAGGCGAAAGATCCGGCACTACGCTCACCTCTCCGTTGGACAACGGCTATGCCAGCGGATATCACCACGCAACTATAGAGGTCGAGAACCACGGTATCATCACGCTCGAGCTCAACGCCACCAACACCCCTATCACGGTGAGTAACTTTGCCGACCTCGCAAGCAGGGGCTTCTATGATGGACTCACCTTCCATCGCGTCATCAAAGGCTTCATGATCCAAGGCGGCGACCCAAAGGGGGACGGCACGGGAGGATCGGAACGCACCATCAAGGGAGAGTTCGGCTCTAATGGCGTTACGAACGCCATCCAGCACAAACGCGGCGTCATCAGCATGGCCCGCTCCGCCCAGAACGACTCGGCAAGCTCACAGTTCTTCATCATGCAGGAGGATCAAAGCTCACTTGACGGCAACTATGCTGCGTTTGGCAAGGTGCGTGATGGCATGGACGTAGTCGACGGCATCGCAAACAATACGCCCACGCGTGATGACAACGGTAGCGTTGCCCCCACAGACCAGCCGAGGATAGTCGCCATCCGCATGGTAGACTAGCTGCGGTGACACTAAGGCCGTCGGAGTCATGTCTCGATTACCTCACCATTCCTGAGGTATACGAAAAAGCCTTACAAATCTTATAAAGTGCTCTCGAAATGTCAATATCTTAAGGGTTTTTATCGCAACGTTCTATTCTGGCTTACGTCTGAGAGGTCACTTAACGTACGATAAGGTGATTCTAGATACGAACACGGACAGCGGGAGAGAGATGAGACAGCACACAATACCAGGAATCGCAGCAAAGGCAACAGTCGCCGCACTCATCGCGGGTGCGCTCACCTGCCCACCGATAAGAGCGCTTGCAGAGACCCCCAGCCTCGAAGATCTCCAGAACAAGGCGATCGAGGCAGGTCAGAATTATCAGATAGCTCAGGATAAGGTTGACGGCATTAACAAGCAGATAGAGGAGAACCAGTCGCATATCGACGAGATCGAGGCGAAGCTTCCCGAGCAGCGAGAGAAGGCTGCTGTCGCCATGCGTATGCAATACAGGTTCCAAGAGAGTTCTCCTAACCTGATTGGCCTCATACTCGACTCCAACAGCGTAAACGAGTTCATAGAGCAGGTTACGTACCTCGACACGATTGCGAATTCCCAAGCAGACGAGATCGCCCAGCTCAACTCCATGGAAGGTGAGCTCACGTCCGCCAAGGCCACGCTCGAGGGTCAGAAGAAGCAGGCCGAGCAGGACGCAAAGGAGGCGAAGCGGACATACGACGACGCGCAGAGCACGAGTGAGGCCGCCAAGCAGAAGGCCCGTGAGGATGCCGCTGCGGCACAGGCCGCCTATGAGGCACAAGTCGCCGCCGGCAAAACATCGGATGCAACAACCGAGGCAGTCGCGCAGAGCGAGGCCAAGAACCCGAGTCCGAGTCCAAGTCCAGCGCCTGTCAGCAACCCCACAAACAAGCCCAACGAAGAGGGCAATGCCGATTCGGGAGGATCACCGAGCCCAAGCAAACCCAGTCCCAACAACTCCAGCAACTCCAACGATTCGAACCCCAAAAAATCCAGCCCGAAAGGTGACTCCTCACGTGGGTCTTCCGATAACTCGAGTTCCTCTGACACGCCATCGAGAACGACCGCTTCGTACACCTACGTCCTTGCGTCCACCTACGGCATAGGTGACGGGCTCATGTACAGTGCCACTGCCTCAGGCGGGAGGGTCACGCCAACCTCCATGGGCGTCGCGATGAAGACCATGCCCTTAGGCACGGTCATCGAGATCATCTACAATGGCAGGACGGCTCGCGCCGTCGTCAACGATCGCGGTCCCTATGTGGGCAACCGTCAGATTGACCTGCAGCCCGCCGTGGCGAATGCCCTCGGATTCGATGGAGTCGGAAGGGTTGGGTATCGCATCGTTGGGTAGCTTGCGACTCAGGGCCTCCGTTTGTGACGACGGTGCTCCTCCCGCAAGATCTGATACACGATCCAAAGTCCGAGCGCCAGCGCCACGAGGTAACCGATGAAGCCAATGATCGGAATGCCAAAGATGACTGGCTGAATGCGGGCATAGTAGATGACCGACGAGCCTATGAAGAGGCCAGCGACGATGATGCCCATGGTCAGGCGGTCAGCCGCATGAGCAATGTCGCTCATCGGATCGGTCGTGCCGGGTAGGTCGAGGTTCATACGCATCTGCCCGCGCGTGAGCATATCCATCGCGAGGGACGCCTGAGAAAGGGTGTCGACTACGCTTCTTCCCGCTTTGACTGAGCCACGTGCGAGCTGTCTCAACTCGTCCTCGACGAGCTTTTTCGGGTCTCGGTGAGCCTTGATATGCGCTTGAATCACCTCGATCACCGAGATGTCGGGCAACAGCTTGTAGGCAACGCCCTCGAGCGTGACGAGCGACCGAACGAGCATGGTCATCGCACCAGGAAGTTCGATCCCATTCTTTCTCGCCATCGCAATGATCGCGTTCAAGAAGGCACCCATGTCGAACTCGGAGAGATCGGTCAGGCCAAACTCATTGACAAGCTGGTCGAGATCCGCCAAAAGATGGGGATGATCGATATCACTCGTAGTCCCGGTCGAAAAGCTGAGAAGGCCGTCCTTGAGACGGGCTGAGTCACGATCGGCGACGGCGAAAGCCATCTCCTGGATAGCGCCGCGATCGTGCGCGGAGAGGCGTCCTACGATGCCGAAGTCGAGGTACATTATCCTGCCGCCCTGAATCTGAAGATTACCCGGATGAGGGTCGGCGTGGAAGAAACCATCATCCAGTATCTGTTGGGCGAAGTTGTCTACAAGCTTGGTGCCTATCTCCTCAAGGTCATAGCCCTCACGTACAAGACGATCGTTGTCACCGATGGGGATACCATCCACGTAGTTCATGACGACGACGTGCTCGGTGCAGAGCTTGGGATAGGGCATGGGGCAATCCACGAACTTGCAGTCTGCGTTGTTGTGCCTGAACTCTGTCAGGCTGCGGACCTCGACCAAGAAGTCCGTCTCCTCCAGAAAGGACTGCCAGAGCTCGTCTACCACTGACTGAAGGTCAAGAAACTGCTCGTCTCCCATGAGGCGGGAGGCGCGCTTGGCCAAGGAGCTCATGATCGAGATGTCTTGGGCCATGATCTCTTGCACATGGGGGCGCTGCACCTTAATGGCGACAAGCTCCCCGCCAGCCAGACGAGCCTTGTGTACCTGTGCAACCGAGGCCGAGCCCAAGGGCACGTCATCGATGGCATCGAAGATCTCCTCGATGGGCCTATCGTATTCCGCTCGCAGCGTCTCGAGCAGCAGGTCACGGTCCATTGGCTCCACGCTCGTGCGGAGTTTGGCGAGCTCCTCGCAGAAGCTCTGGGGCAGAATCTCGGAACGCATGGAGAGAATCTGCCCCGCCTTCACGAAGGTAGGACCAAGCTCCTCGAGAAGATGGCGAAAGGACTCCGGCGTAAGACCATGAAAGATGTCATAGCGGCTCGCTATCGCCAATACCTCTCGGAGGCGAGCCATCTTGCTCGCCCGCGTGATCTGGTACCTCGTGGCAGGAGACGACTTCCCTCCAAAGAGTCCGATCGTCTCCTCCCACGTATCGGCATGATCAGCATCCATCTCCACGTACCAGTCACGCGGAGCGTCCCTCTTACCCTCTTTTTCGGTTATGCCCCCGGACACGTCGGACACGAGGCGCTACCTACTTGTCCTCGCCGTCACCCTCAGCGTCCTTGGCCGCGCCATCCTTAGCCTCGTCATCACTCTCGACTTCGACCTCTACGGTCTCGGCATCGAGCTTCGAGGCGATGTTCTGGACGTTAGAGACCCAGGCAGCACGCTCCTCACTGCTCATGGCCTTGAGCTTTGCCGTGAGCATAGCCTGCGAGGCGTCATCCGTGGCGTCACGGAATTTCTGCCTGAGCTCCTCGTTAACCGTCTTACCCTGCTCAACGGTCAGCTCGCCCTTCTTGACAAGGTCGCTCACGACCTCCTGAGACTTCTCGGCACCCAGCGCAACCGCACCGACGCCAGCTAGAAAGATCTTTCGGACCCCATCGCCCAAATCGTCGAAGCCACTCATATGGTCCCCTTTCGTGAGTCCTCGGCCCGCATGCGCGGGCAGCCATCCAAGACTATCTCATTTGTACCCACCCATCGGCAAGCCAAAGACGCCAGTTAGTGCCAGACACCATCAATTCTTGGCTGCCTCACCCAAAAGAACATCCGACAGCTCATCCACAGTCGAGACGACCACGTTCGCCTTGGCGCGCTCGAGCTCGCCCGGCTTGGCCGTGTGGCCAAACTCCACGCCCACGCAGGGCACGTTGCAGGTGCGTGCCGCATCGACATCATAGCGTCGATCACCCACCATGACCGCGTCCTCGACGCCCATGCCACAGGACTCGATTGCCTCAAGGAGCGCCTGGGCCTTGGTCTGGGGTCTGTCCGAATCACTACCAAGCACGACGTCGAAGCTCTCGAGGATCCCGTTGTCCACGAGGCCACGCCTCAGGATCTCGAGGCGCTTCGAGCTCACTGTGGCGAGGACCTTCCCCCTGTCTTTGAGCCTTTGCAGCAGCTTCGTGACTCCGTCAAAGAGCGGCCAAGCCTTTGGGCCAAGTCGAGCGTAGATGGCCCGATAAGCATCCGTCACCTCAGAGGCATCATTCTCAGAGAGGCCGAACACCATCATGAACGCCTGGGGGAAGGGCGGACCGATGATCTCGTCGACATCCACGAGCTGCTCATCCGTAAGACCCCTCTCCAGAAGCACCTGCCGTGCCACCCGTACGATCTGGGGCTTCGTGTCCGCCAGCGTGCCATCAAAGTCAAACGCCACGAGGCGGCGTCCCGAAAGCTCGTGCGCCTTCAAAACCGACTCTCGCATATGGCCCTCACCACCGTCCTCACAGCACGCACCCGACTCACCACCAACAGCCGTGCGAAACCAGCCACACTCAGTGACCAAACAGGAAACTCTTTTTGGCACTCCACCGCGTGACACCGTTCCCGCGTTATGTTGGTATCATCGTACGTGTCGCAGCATAGCACGTCCCTCGCTTGCGCGACGCCTTGGCTTAACCAAGAGGATTCGGAGAAGACCATGCGTACGGAGCCCATCTCCTGCTATCGCCCCACACCCGACAGGGTCGCTACGTTCGCGAGCCTGCCCTACGACGTGTTTGACAGAGACCAAGCAGCCACCTATGTGAGGGCACATCCCGGCAGCTTCCTTGCGATAGACCGTCCCGAGACGGCCTTTTCGCCCCATCACGACATGTACGCGCCCGAAGTCTATGCAAAAGCCGCTCAGATCCTGCGCCTACGCATAGAGGACGGCACCCTCGTCGAAGATACGTCACCTTGCTACTACCTCTACCGCCTCGAGCAGAACGGACACAGCCAGGCGGGCGTTGTGTGCGCCTGCTCGATAGACGAGTACGAGGACGGTACCATCAGGCGTCACGAGAGTACGACGGCCGCCAAAGAGACGGACCGCATCGAGCACATCAAGACGACAGGAGCCCAAACTGGCCCCATCCTCCTCGCCTATCCAGACGATCCCACGCTAGACAGACTGATCAGAAAGGCAAGCGAGGCTGCGCCCCTCTATGATTTCACGGACGACGGAGGTGTGAGACAGACAGTCTGGAGGATAGCTTGCGCGACGAGCGTTGAGGCCATCAGGAAGGCGTTCTCCTCAATCGAGCATGCCTACATTGCAGATGGCCATCACCGCGCCGCAAGCGCGGCCAAGCTGGGACTGATGATGCGCGCACAAAAACGCGCGGGGTACGAGAGGGGTGAGGCCTTGAGCGACCTCTTCTTGGCGGTGCTCTTTCCCGCAGGCCAACTCAGGCTCCTCGCATACAATCGCGTCGTGAGTGATCTTGCGGGGCATACACCCGCAGAACTCCTCGCTGCGATCGCTGCCGCCGGATTTGTGGTGGGCGCACCCTCAGTGAGCGCCGCCACTCCGAGAGGACGCAGACAGTTTGCTCTCTACCTTGACGGAAGCTGGCGCGATCTTGAGTTTGTCGACGGGTCATCCCTGCCGGATGACCCCGTTTCGAGACTGGATGCCCAGATCCTGCAGGATCGTATCCTTGGGCCGATCCTTGGCATCGATGACCCTCGCACGAGCGAGCGCATCCGCTTCATCGGTGACATCGAGGGAACAGGGCGTCTCGAAGAACTAGCCGGCACACACGGCGTCGCCTTCTCGCTTTTTCCCACCTCAATCGACGAGCTCATGGCCGTCTCCGATGCGGGACGCCTCATGCCGCCCAAATCCACATGGTTCGAGCCAAAGCTCAGAAGCGGACTCTTCATTCGCAAGATCCGAGAGGATGCGGGATAACTCGCTGTGACCGACTGCGGTCCATTTTGAGCTGCAGGAGAATGCTCGCTTAACTGGTGGGACGTAGCTCAGGATGCGCCTCTTAGGTCTAGAAGACAAAGGTTTGTGTTCTTTCTGCGGCGTGAGAGTGTGATATGCTTTTACATTCACAAGACATACGCAACGATGCATTGTTATCGTTGTTTCTTAGCCCATGACGTTGTTCATTCCATATTTGCGTGATATTCTCAGTTCGTGTATGTTGAAAGAAGGATACACAGGTGCCAGCACAATAGACGCAGCAACAGAACGGACCAGACCATGGCAGCTCATAGGAACAGGAATGATGCAGAAAAGCCCCATGCGCATCATCTCGCAACCCCAGACAACGATACCTCCAGCGATGAGGGTGACCAGCAGGCCGTAGCAGGAAGAAAGGCAGGGCGTCCGCATACGCGCAAGAATGTCCCTCACGTTGACGAGACGCCTTCGGGAGCCTACTACATTCCCAGTGCCACCTACGGCCAGGGCGTCAACGGCAACGTCAAGAGGAAGCGCAAGTCCAGCAAGGTCTCGGCCGTTGTCGCCATCATCGTGGTGCTCTGTATCATAGCAGGGGGCACCTACCTGTGGATTAACCGACCGGTGGACATAACCTTGAACGGCGAGAAGTACACGGCAAGAACGGGGACGAGTCTCGCGACGCTCATCACCGATCACAAGATAGCGGTAACGCCCGGCAACAACGTCTCGGTCAGCGGCAACGTCATCAAAGAAGGAAAGGGCGAGCCCTTCTCGGCAAACGTCAACGGCAGGGAGCTCTCTGGCGATCAGCTTACCTCATACGGGATCGCGAGGGATGATGACATCACAGTGGGCAATGGCGCCGACATCACCGAGGACTATACCGCGACGACGACCGAGATCCAGCCAAAGCTCAAGATGGAGGGTACCTATGGGGCTCTGGCCTACGTCTCTCAATGGGGCAAGGTGGGCAAGGTCGAGAAGCGCACGGGTACCGTCTCGGGTGAGACCTGTGACGTCACGGTGCAGGAGGTGCAGGACTGCATCATCACGCTACATATGCCGACGCCCGACAGCGGCCAGAAGATAGTCGCCATCACCTTCGATGACGGCCCGAGTGTCTACACCCAGCGCTACCTCGACATCCTCAAGCAGCACAACGTCAAGGCCACCTTCTTCCAGATTGGCCAGAATGTGCGCGAGTACCCCGATCTCGCCAAGGCGGTTGTCGAGGCGGGCCACCAGGTAGCCTGCCATTCCGACACTCACCCAGATCTCACTACGCTCGACGAGGCCACCCTACAGAAGGAGCTCTCCCAGAGCATCAGCTCTATCAGGAACGCCACAGGAGTTGACACGACGATGCTGCGTCCTCCCTATGGATCGTTCAGAGAGGTGACGTGGCTCAAGAGCAAGGGCATGTTGTCCCTCTCCGTCCTATGGACCCAGGACTCCCACGACTGGTCGCGACCGGGAGCTGACAAGATCGTCTCGAACTCTCTGGCCGGCATCGGATCGGGTTCCATCATCCTCATGCACGATGGTGGCGGCAACCGTGACCAGGACCTCGAGGCTCTACCCCAGATTCTGGAGACCCTGCAGAACCAGGGCTATACCTTCGTGACCCTCAGTGAGCTGATGCAGTCCGACAGCGCCATTCCCAACGAGATCAGGACCGGCGAGGCGAAGCTACCCGCAAACTGCGTGTGGCCAAGCGAACTCGGAGATGCCTAGGGGCAAAGGGTAAAGGGTCCCTTGGCAGAGGCCCCCTTGGAGGACGTCTGGCGGACCAGATGCCCGTAGGCAAGTGCCCCGCAGATTCTGGGGTACCGAGTTTTGGGATCCAACTGGGAAAACGTCTCTACGATAGTGCCCCGCAGATTCTGGGGCACTATCGTAGAACCTCCTGGGGCGCCATCTGATGACAAGGCTGGTGACAATCGGGAGGATCCTCCCCTGCCATCCAGATCGAGATGATGTCGAGAGACGTGCCCATGAGTGGGTATAAGGGCGATATCACAGACTGACATCGGATAGTGCGACGGAACCTTTAGCCCCGGAGGGACATGCTTCAGGACACGAGCCATCATGGAAAAGCTTCCTCCTCCTCACGGCGGCTGCTTCTCGCCTTCGAACTCCTGCTTGGCGTGACGCTGCTCGTGAGTTGCGTTCGAGTGGTACGGACGGGAGCGCTCATCTGGATACTGACCGTAGGCTTGGAAATCGCCGTCATCCTCATGCTCGAACTGTTCAGGACGAGTGCCTATCGTGATGTGCCCATACCCCCACGGGAAGAGGACGTGCAGACTGCCGTCCAGTCAGAGGCTGCAATCGAAACCAAGGCCGCAGCCGAGGCGGACGACATCGGCACCTTGGCTGAGCAGGCAGACGGTTCGGACGTGCCAGACGAGGGTAAGGCAGGACGTGTGACCCCACATGAGCCGATCCAAGCCCCGAAGACACTCGACACGCATGACGATCACGCGACTGACGAGGGCACGATGACGAGTAAGCATTCTCAACTTGACCTCGACAGCCTCTCGGCCAGGATCACCGAAACCGACGACCCCATAGCCGAGCTTAAGCTCTTTGTGGGTGACATTCGCACGCGTATGGCGGGAGGTACTCCTGACCACGGTAAGGGTAAACGTTCTCTGTCACTGACGGTCGACGAAGTTCCTCAACACATTGTCCACCCCTCTGGCATAGAGCGCTTCGCGGCACGAGTCCTCACAGAGGCGGGCCTCTTTGAGGATGATGTAGAACTCCCACCGCTCAAGGCCGTGATGCTCAATCGCTCTAGCCTGTTCTATCTACGCATAGGATCAAAAAGCATCCCCTATCTCGCTCGCTTGCGCGTGATCAAGCTCGAGGCCGCACTCAACCAGATACGCTTTGCGACACAGTACCTCAACCCTCGCGCAAGCGAGCAGGAATGCTATGAGCTCAACTGGCTCATGCTCAACCATATCTGCGTCCAGGCAGGTACCTTGGACAAGTCTCTCAAAGCCCTCGAAGATGACATCCCCGATAGCGAGTGGTCCTCACGCCGCCAGATCGCGACGGCACTCGAGACCCTCGTCCTCCCCTATCGGCTCGAGGCAAACTTTAGGGTCAACATAGCGGACGGCAACGTCTCCATCGAGTTCGCGGCTACGCCAGAGCAGGTGTTTCCCTCATCCATGCCCCTAAATGGGCTCGGCATTGTTCCGAGCTCACGCGAGGTGCGCAAGCGAGCTGCGTCCGTCTATATTCAGCGTCTTGCCATCCTCCTTGCCGCTATCGCCTTTCGCTCATCATCCAAGATCCTCCACGTATGGGTGGCCGCCACGCTCGACACAGCCAACCGTCACCAATGCTACCTCTCTGTTGACTTCGATCGTTGGCGCTTCAGCCAGATAGACGTCGAGAAGGACATGGATGACACCGGAAACTTCAACCGTGTCTACCACCGCTTCGTTCCTGCCATGCGCATCGAGCGCGGCATACTACGCCCAGTCAAGCAGACCTTCCGACTTGAGGAGCCTCGCTTCTGCCCACCTCGGCGCTACGAGGCGTTATCGCTCTCATCGAGGCGCATTCCAAAGGTCCAGGCGGAGGCCCTCGGCTGTGACCATGTCTACGATCTTGCCATCGAGGAGGCGGACAAGCGCAACTACGTCGCGATCGACATCATGCGCAGGCTTGTCTTTGACAAGAGCGATGAGGGTAGCACCGAGAAGAACGTACGCATGATCCTGGACGTTGCGGGTGATGACCCTGACCTGAGCGTTCGCTCGGCTGCTGAGCGCTGCGTCCAAGGTCTCATCGACGGAACCATCCCCGAGGAGCCGTTTGCGATAGGTGAGGAGTTTGCCAACGGTGATGCGCTCTCAAAGGCGGCCGAACGAGCACACGAGCAATTGGACAGAAAGGACCCCGCAGGGGCGATCATGACCCTGAAAGCCGCACTTGCCGATGTCGACGGACACGACCTCTTTGCGGATTCCAGGGGGATCGAGTGGCGCTACTTCGGAAACTATGTTGACCGCGCCCTCTATAATCGTCTCTACGGCGCCTCCGAGACCTCTGTCATGCTCGTACCTGACAGCTACTTCGAGTGTCATCTGATGCTCTCGGCAGCCTATGAGGCGCAGGGCAGGCACGAGGCCGCCTGCAGGCATGCCAAGCGCACCGTCGAGCTTGCCCCCCTCGATCGCAGGGCGCATCTTCACCTCGTCCACTGCCTCGAGGTGGCAGGCGACAGCGAGGGGGCCATCGAGGGCCTGAACAGGCTCCTCTCCACCGCGCACGACCCCGAGGGGCTCGGAATCGGCTACTACCGCATGGCCTTCTTTCAGTGGCAAAAGGGCAACATCCTTGCGGCCGAGGCATGCTACAAAAGCTCGCTCGGCGTACTGAGGGGGTCGTTTCCAATGGCGGCCACAGAGCTCGCGACCCTCGCAATGCAACATCCCGAGACCTTCCGCGAGGACATGAGCCAAGAGGAAATGATCTCAATCCTCACCGATGCCGACATCCCCATAGCGCCCACCGAACCCATAGCCAATGCCTTCCTCTCGTGCATGAAGGCCTCCGTCAACGCCGAAGTCTTTCCTGTCGCGCGCAACTTCGTGAGTATCCTGGCAGGGCTCTATCCCGACGATGTCGTGTTCGGAATCCTTCGCTCGCTCGAGACGGAGCCGGACGCGTAGCGAGGCAGTGCCCGTCTGCGTTGCTTCTCCATGCGGTCTGGCTACGCCCGTTGCCGCGCACACACTGCAACTCGACGACCCTGAGCGCACGATGTGGTGCGTTCAGGGCCAAGCGGCAGTGCGGGGTGGGATTGACTTCAAATCCGCAGGCGTTGCATTGAGAGATCCCACGTCTCAGATCTTGCTGGGAGGCCTTCCTCGCGTAGGGGGCTGAGCTACCCCGGACCTCACTAAAGTTCGAGCTCCATCAGGCGCGAGAGAGAGACGATGTAGATCTCGAGGGCGCGCTTGAACTGTTCTTCCGAGAAGCCCTCGTCGGCGGAGTGCTCGCTGCCCACCCAATCGGGCATCGGAGACGTGGGGTCGTTGGGCCCAAAGGCGCCCGCTACCTTGAAGTGGCGGGCATAGGTGCCACCACCAATGGTGTAGGGCTTGGCATCGCGACCAGCGTACTCGTTATAGGTTGCCACCAGCGCCTGGATGGGAGCTGAGTTCGGGTCGGTGGAGAAGGGCACCATGTCGAGATCGACCGAAAGCTCGCAGCCATGCTCACGAGCCAGCCTTCCCACGCGGCGCGCGATCTCCTCACCCGTGATCGAGCTGGGATAGCGTGCGTCTATAGTCTGCTCAAAGGTGCCGCCCTTGGTGTGGATGGTGCCGCCAATGCAGGTCAGGGGATCAAAGAGATCGTCTGTGGCAGCGATACCCAAGGTAGAGCCATCGGTAGAGCCAAAGACGAGTCGCTCGAGGTCGAGGAAGTCCCTCTCCGCCGCAGAGCAGAGATCGTGATCAAGCAGGTAGTCAACCAGAAGACCGATGGCATTGATCGAGCCCTGCGGCTGCGAGGCGTGCGCGCCGATGCCATGGGCGACGAGTCGGACGTGCCCGTCTGAGGCTGGCTTGACCTCAATGCGATCGGTGCCGGGAAGTGCGTCGGCATCTGCCCGCACGATCGCCGTCGCTTCACCGGCAACGGCATTGCCTGCAGTGCCGCCCTCAAGGCTCACGATCACGTCCGAGATGTTCCGCGAGCGTATTGTCGCGGAGAAGCCGCCTTTCTCGCCACAGATAAGCGGAAAGTCCGCATCGGGCGAGAAGCAGAATGCGGGCTGAGGGTAGCGCTCGAGATACCACTCAACATCGGCCATCTCGGTCTCCTCGTTGCTGCCGATGATAGCGCGAACGGTGTATGGCGCCTGCTCCCCCGTCCTTTTGGCCCTATCAGCAAACCACTTCGCCGCGTACAGGCTCAGCACGAGGGGCCCCTTGTCGTCGAGGACGCCCCTGCCTATGAGGTAGCCGTCCTTGCGCGTCAGCCTGAACGGGTCGAAGGTCCAGCCCGAGCCCTCCGGAACGATGTCGGTGTGGGCGATCATCGCAAGCTGCCTGTCACTCGCACCGGGTACGTCCGCATACCCAATGTGACCGTCGAGGTTATGGGCGTCAAGTCCCAAGCGCGAGGCGATCCTGACGGCCTCAGAGAGCGCCTCGTAGGGCTTGGGGCCATAGGGCTTGCCCTTCTCGGCGTGGTCCAGATCCTCAACCGAGCGAATCGCCACGAGCGTGGCGATATCTGCCACCGCGTCTTCCCATATCGACTCAACGTAGTCATGAACCTGCTGCTTGAGAACCTGATCTGTCATGGTAAACCTCTCTTTGGCTTGAAGCGGCTATGTATCTCACAGACGAGGATATCAGATGAGGGCGCCCTGCCCAAGATGAGGGCACCCCACCCAGAGTCACCCTCACCCTTCCCTGTCAGCGACATGAGAGACACCCTCGGCAGAAGTCACTACCCTCTGCTAGACTAAAGCGGGGTCAAGCGAGGGATGGAGAGGGACGTGGCAGCTCACTACGACAACGACGATGCGGACAGGCTCTGGCCCCCTGCCTTCAAGGCTGCCATCTTTGACTTCGACGGAACCATCTCTGATACGGCCGCGCTTTGGAGACAGGTGGACGAGGCCTTCCTAGGCTCGCGCGGCATCGAATGCCCTAAGGACTACTCACGCACCCTGAGCGCCCTTGGCTTTGCTGCGGGTGCCAGATACACAATCGAGCGCTTTGGCCTTTCCGAAACGACACAGGAGATCTGTGATGAGTGGAATCAGATGGGCCGGACCCTCTATGAGTCCAACGTCGAACTGAGGCCGGGAGCCGAGAGCTACATCTGCGCCCTGCATAGGCGGGGTATTCCCGTCGCCCTTGCCACCACCAACGACAGGGACGTCCTCGACGCGATGCGGCACGTTGACGTAAACTCCCTCTTCGATGTGCGCGTGCATACAGGAGAGCTTGGTCTTGCCAAGGACAGACCGGAGGTCTATCTCGACACGGCGCAGCGCTTGGGGGTACGGCCCGAGGAATGCATCGTCTTCGAGGACCTCGCGGTGGCAGTGCGCTCTGCCCAGGCGACGGGCATGGCCACGTGCGGCATACGCAGCAACGACCCCACGCAGGACGTGTCCGAGCTCAGGGCTGTCTCTGACCTCTGGCTCGACGACTGGCAGGACATCGACGTTGACCGATCATGAGTCTTTGCCCCCGTCGCCTTTGCATTACCACGCTCCTGTTGTGCCACATACGATGTACTATGTAAGAGACTTCGTGAGTTCGTGTAGGTAGCTTGTTGCGTCACCGCCCCGGCGGCGTGGGCCTCAGGTCCGAGCGCCCTGGCGTCACGGGGCCATGGGGCCGTCGACGCCGTGGAACCTGTAGCCCCGCCCGGTCGCGCGAGCGGACGGTGGGGACGCAGGAGTGTACACAGATTGGCGAAAATGGCCTCTCGGCGCCGTTCTGAGGCATTTGTGTACACTGTTGCGACGCGAGGGTCGCGCGAGCGGACGGTGGGGGGTGCAGGAGTGTACACAGATCGGAGAAAATGGCCTCTCGGCGCCGTTCTGGGGCATTTGTGTACACTGTTGCGCCGCAGGGTCGCGCGAGCGGACGGTGGGGACACAACAGTGTACACAGATTGGCGAAAATGGCCTCTCGGCGTCGTTTCGGGGCATTTGTGTACACTGTTGCGCCGCAGGGTCGCGCGAGCGGACGGTGGGGACACAACAGTGTACACAGATTGGCGAAAATGGCCTCTCGGCGTCGTTTCGGGGCATTTGTGTACACTGTTGCGACACCCGGTTGCGTCGGGTGGCGCGAACGGCGCCGTCGCGAGGTCGGCGTCTTCATCGAGGCGTCAACCCACACAAACCTCGAAGGATCTGAAAGTAATCAACGCTTCTTTGTGGGAGAAGAGAGATGACAGGTGAGGCATCATGGCTACCAGCACCTTCAATATACAGCTCGATTCAGATTTAAAACGACGGGTGGAGGAGGTGTCCTCCGACATCGGCCTTACTCCCACGGCGGTATTCAACGTGTTTGCGCGACAATTCGTCGCACATCGCGGCTTTCCCTTTGCAGTAGTGACACCTGTGCCGACCGAGCGTGAGTTCACCGAGCAGATGGATTCAACCTACCTGTCGATGCGTGACGGCAATGCGACAGAGCACGAGCTCATCGAGACATAGGTGAGGAAGGTCATTACCAGCAATGAAACGAGGCGAGCTCGTGAAGACGTAGCGGAAACGACCCCGCGCAGGATGACCCCACGCAGGACGTGTCCGAGCTCAGGACTGTCTCTGACCTCTGGCTTGACGACTGGCAGGACATCGACGTGAGCTTGTAAGGACCCAAAAAACTCATGGGAAGCATGTTAAGGTATTGACACGAAAGGCTAGAGTTGCGATACTACCCTGTGCGTGCAATCGAATGGGGCATTAGCTCAGCTGGGAGAGCGCAAGGTTCGCAATCTTGAGGCCAGGGGTTCGATCCCCCTATGCTCCACCAGAGCTTTCAGAGCGGCGGACTAACATCCGCCGCTTTTGTCTTTCATGTGCACTCAGATCATCTGCCAATGTTCGTCCCTCCGCAGTCCAGACTCTGTGTGGGCACCATATCCCGATGTTCGCGCAGCGCCCGTCATCGCACGCGGCGCGATGGGGCTGCGTGCGTGTCTACGCGCAGGTGTCGACGCGCAGGTATCTACATGACCTCGGGGGCAGAGACGCCGATGAGCCTCAGGGCGACCGCCAAATTGATGCGCACCGCATCGCAGGCGGCGAGACGCGCCTTCGAGAGCGCCTCCTCCACGGGATGCCCCTTGCTCGGAAGCACCTGGCAGCTGGCATAGAAGCCGTGATAGGCACTTGCGAGATCCTCGCAGAAGTGCGTGATGCGAAAGGGCGCCCTGTCACGCGCGCAACCTGCGATGAGCTCTGGGAACTCAGAGATCTTGCGGGCAAGTGCAAGCTCGGTGGGGGTGGAGAGGAGTGAAGGGTCGTAGTTGTTCCCGACGGCACGCCGCGCAACCTCATCCATGCCAAGCTCGCTCGCCTCGTCCTCGGAGACGCCTGCGGCCCTGCGCAGGATGGAGCAGATGCGAGCATGCGCATACTGCACGTAGTAGACCGGGTTCGCGCTATCCTTCTGCTTCACGGCCTCGATGTCGAAGTCTATCGTCTGGTTGGACGAGCGGCTGATGAGCGTGTAGCGCGTGGCATCGACACCCACCTCGTCAATGAGCTCGTCGAAGGTGACCATTGTGCCCTTGCGCTTTGACATGCGAACCGGCTCACCGTTCCTAAGCAGGTTCACGAACTGGCCGAGGTCGACCTCGAACTTCCCGGGATAGCCAAGGGCGTCGCAGACGTTGGTCACACGGGCGATGTAGCCGTGGTGGTCGGCTCCCCACAGGTCAACCGAGAAGTCATCACGCTGGAACTTGTTCCAGTGGTAGGCGACGTCAGAGGCAAAGTAGGTGTACTCACCGTTGCTCTTGATAAGTACGCGGTCCTTGTCGTCGCCAAAGGTCGTTGACCTGAACCACAGCGCCCCATCATCGGTCCTGTAGAGGTGACCCATGTCCTCAAGGCGCTTGAAGGCGCGGTCGACCTGGGAGGCACCCGATTCATCCTTCAGGTAGAGTGAGCGCTCGGAGAACCACACGTCAAAGTCACAGCGGACGCTATGGCAAGTTGCCCTGATGCGCCTGAGCATGGCCTGATAGGCGCGCTCGCGAAACTCGTCATCGCGCTCCCCTGCGGTGACATCGACCCACTTATCGCCATCCTCGTCGTAGAACTCCCTGGCGATCTTGATGATGTAGGCACCACCGTATGAGTTGCCGCCCAAGGCGTCGTTGAAGGCGTCCATGTATGGGTGAACCTCAGGGTGCTCGTCTTGCTCGTCCTCGACGTAGCGATCACGATCCTGCAACAGATGGGTCACGGCGTCATCAGGCGAGAGACCCTTGCCCCTCATGATCTCGACGAGCTGGAGGTAGCGCGTCGCTACCGAACGTCCAAAGACGTCCATCTGGCTCCCATGGTCATTGATGTAGTACTCGCGCGTAACCTCATAGTTCGTGTGCTCAAGCACGTTGCACACAGAGTCGCCCAAGGCCGCCCACCTGCCGTGGCCCACGTGCAGGGGACCTGTCGGATTAGCCGAGATGAACTCGTAGTTAAGCTTGAGCCCATTGCCCACGTTGATCTTACCCCAGTCGCCACCTGCCTCCCGGACGCTGCGAAAGACCTCGTTGTTGGCCGAGGTGCTAAGATAGAAGTTGATGAAGCCGGGACCTGCGACCTCGCACTTCGCGATGGCATCACTTGCAGGCATGTGGGCGACGATGGTAGCGGCTATCTTGGTTGGAGCCATGCGAGCGAGGCGCGCGGAGCGCATTGCGATGGTGCTGGACCAGTCGCCGTTCGTCGTATCCGCAGGCCTCTCCATGCAGTAGTCAGTGACTGTGAATTCAGGAAGGTCACCTTCCTGCTGTGCGGCGGCGATGGCTTGCTTGACTAGGCTCTCGAGTGTCTCGGGCATTGCAAAACTCCTTCTGGTAACGAAACCTGGACGCACCTGCGTCATTCTCACAAGCCTATAAAGTCTAGCAGAGAGCGAGCGAGCATATAGACTGCGCGCTGTCAGCTGCAGGAAAATGATGAACCACTGAGACGATCGACATGCTCCGCGCGCCCACCGTCACCCTAGCCGCGTCGTGAGTTGGCGTGCTCACTGGTCGCGAGCTTGCGCCTGACCTGGGCAAGGCCTGCCTCGAGGCCCACCGGGTAGATCTGCGGGTTCAAGAAGCGCCTGACCGCCGGGTCAAGGTGCATGAGCGACTCCTTGCAACGCGAGCGCGCGACCTTAATGTCCTCAACGTCCCCGCTACGTCTTCCGTCGCACACGACCTGCTCATGGACTTCCCTCACCTCTAGACCCGAGAGGTCATAGCTCACGAGGTCATCCACGACGTCCACCATGCTTGTACCGCCTCTATCACAAGCGTCGTCCACGATCATGTCGCCCACAGGACAACCCGAGGCGTCAAGGTAGCGCCTCAGGTGCTGGATGCCGGGAATCGTGCGCTTATAGGCCATCTCGGAAAGCTTGATCACGGGCTCCCAATCGCTATCCTTGTTCGCTCGCGTCGCAGAGAGCTTGTAGACGCCGCCAAGCGACGGCTGCGGGTCACAGGTCGCGAGCTTGGTGCCCACCCCAAAGGAGTCGATGGGAGCACCCTGCGCAAAGAGCGACTGGATGGTGTACTCGTCGAGGTCGTTCGAGGCCGAGATCCTCACGTACGGCAGGCCAGCCTCGTCAAAGGCCCTACGCGTCTCCTTGGAGAGCTTGGCAAGGTCACCCGAGTCGATGCGGATCGCTGCGAGGCGCTCTCCTGCCTCCTCCATCTCCTTGGCGACGGTTATGGCATTTCTGATGCCCTGATGCACGTCATAGGTGTCAACGAGAAAGACGCAGTTCTTGGGACTCGACCGAGCGAAGGCGCGAAAGGCGTCGAGCTCCGTCGGGAAGGACATGACCCAGGAGTGGGCATGCGTGCCGAAGACGGGTATGCCATAGATCTTACCGGCAAGAACGTTCGAGGTGGAGCTTGCGCCGCCGATGTAGGAGGCGCGGGCCACCGAGAGACCACCATCGGGACCCTGCGCGCGCCTGAGACCGAAGTCGGAGACGGGGTGTCCCTCTGCGGCATGAACGACGCGCGCTGTCTTGGTGGCAACAAGCGTCTGGAAGTTCACGAGGTTCAGAAGCGCCGTCTCAAGGAGCTGGCAGTCGATGAGTGGCCCCTCAACGCGTACCATGGGCTCGCGCGGAAAGGCGAGGTCACCCTCTGGGATGGCCCAGACGCTCACCCTCATACGAAAGTCGCGCAGGTAGTCGAGGAAGCCCCGCTTGAACATGGGGCCACCACCAGGGGCCATGACGCGCGCAAGATAGTCGATGGAACCCTCGTCGAACACGAAGTTCTCGACGAGATCGGCAATTTGGCCTATGCCACAGGCGACGGCATAGCCCCCCTCAAAGGGACACTCGCGAAAGAAGACCGTGAAGCAGCCCTCTGCCTCACGCATGCCAGACTCCCAGAAGCCCTGCGCCATCGTCAGCTCGTACAGGTCCGTGTTGAGCGCTACGTCGCTCGACATGGTTGCGTCGGTCAGTGCCATGGCTGCGCATCCCCTCAGTTTAGCGTATTCGGTGCCCCTGCGGACAGTCGTCGTACCCTTTAGGGTAGCACGTGGCGCGCCGGACGGGGCGCGAAAGCAAAAAACGAGACTCCCGGCGCAAGGCACAGATGCTCTTTGACGCGGCGCGCCGTCACAGGACTGCTCCTCTCAGCGCCCAAGCGCCATCGCCAGCATGATGATCACGGCGATGAGCAGGACACCGAAAAGGACAACCTTCTGTCCAAGGGGCATCTTGAGGTCATCGCCAGGCTCCATGATCTTGGCGTTTCGCTCCTTGAGCGCACGAATGCGAGCGTCCTCGTCATGGGTTGCCTGCTCGGCCTTGAGGCGCTCGAGCTCGATGCGCTCTGCCTGGATGCGCCGTGCGTTCTCGCGCTGCGCCTTCTCTGCACGCAAGCTCTCAAGCTCGGCGCGCTCCTCGTCCGTAAGCGGTCTCGCATCGTCACTCATATCTGCCTCCCTCACCATAATCCTTCGCAGACGAGAGCACCGGCCCCTCGACGCCCGTCGCGTCAAAGGCGGGAACGAAGCTCTCTGACACGGTGCCCCCCTGCTGCCACCACATACGCTCGAAGCCGAGCGCATCGGCGTGATCGAGCACCCGCTCGTACTCCTCGCCCGTCACGGCACGAGCGAGGTCTCCCCCCGCCCTGAGGCAACGCCTGTTGGGAGTGTACTGGTTCATGACAGAGATATCCACCTCGTTGTGGCAGAGAGCCCAGACGCGATCGAGCACCCGCAGCGAGTCGTCCGCATGTCCTGGCATCACCAGATGTCGAACGATGACGCCACGGAGCATGCGCCCGTCGGCTCCCAGCAGGCGTCCACCTTCCTTGCGCACAGACGAGAGCATCTCGACAAGCGCGTCCTCGGCCACCTCAGGGTAGTCCCTCGCCTGCATGAGCCTGCACGCAAGATCACCTGATGAGAACTTAAAGTCGGTGAGCCACACGTCCACGACGTCCCCCATGGCACGAACGACCTCAGGGGTCTCGTATCCCGAGGTGTTGCACACGACGGGCAGCGTCATGCCCGCCTCCCGGGAAAGAAGCACAGCCTGCCTCACCTGAGGCGCAAAGTGTAGGGGTGTCACGAGGTTGATGTTGATGGCCCCCTGCGCCTCGAGCTCGAGCATCATCTGTGCAACGCGTCCGACCGGGACGTCACGGCCCGATCCCCCCTGCGAGATGTCATGGTTCTGGCAGAAGACACAACGAAGGGGACAACCCGTGAAGAAGATCGCCCCGGATCCCGCCTCGCCCGAGATGGGAGGCTCCTCCCAGAAGTGCAGGGCTGAGCGTGCCGCACGCAGCCCTGCCCCAGCTCCGCATGCTCCGACCTCGCCCGCAAGTCGATTGGCGCCGCAGTGCCGGGGGCAAAGCTCGCAATGCCCGTAGAGGGCAAGAGGAAGCCCCGTAAGGTCCATGGAGACGTCTTTCGCCTTTTCGCCTAGGCGTACAGGCGCATGAGGCGGGCAATGGACACGATGTAGATCTTGAGGGCGCGCCTCAGGCTCTCTTCGCTGACGGCCTCGTCGGGTCCGTGCTCGGGTCCAACCCAAGCAGGCACATCCTCACCAGGCTCATGCGGACCGAAGGCACAGGCGCGCTCGAACTCGCGCGCATAGGTCCCCCCGCCGATCACGAGCGGCTTGGACACCCCGCCCACGTACTCATCATAGGTATCGAGCAGGCAGCGAACCTCAGGGGAGGAGGGATCGGCATAGAAGGGGGGCTTCACAAGATCGACCGCAAAGCTCGCGTCATGCTCCTTTGCACGCCTCGTGAGGGTGTGGGCCAAGGTGTCGGCGCTCGTCGAGTCGGGAAAGCGAACGTCACAGCTCTGGATCAGACGTCCTGCCTGAGAGCGAATGGTACCGCCAATGATGCTGAGGGCACCAAAGCGGTCGTTGGCGCTCTGGACGCCAAGGGCCACCCCGTCATGGCCCGAGGAGCAGAGCAGCTGCTCCAACTCGAAGAAGGGCCTCTGTGCGTCCGAGACGAGACCCGCGTCAAGCAGGTAGTCCACGAGTAGGCCGATTGCGTTGATGGTACCCTCGGGAAGCGAGGCATGGCCGCCCCTGCCTTTGGCCGTCAGGCGCACGAGGCCCTCCCCCTCAACCGAACGTCCCACCTGCCCGCACTCAGGCAGCTCGCCTAGCTCTGCCCTCACCACAGCGCTCGCAAGGCCACAGATGGCGTTCGGAACTGTCCCGCCCTCCACGCTGACGATGCGGCTCCCCGCCACGCCGACGGTAGGGTCAGAGCTGAAGTGACCCTGCAGGATGCCCCTCTCGCCACAGATGAGGGGGAAGTCGGCGTCGGGTGTGAAGACGAAGCGAGGCTGGGGGTAGTGATCCAGGTAGTAGGAGACGTCCCCCATGCCCGTCTCCTCCTCCGATCCGATGATCGCGCGCAGGGTGAGGGGCAGCCGCCTTCCCGTGCGCTCGACCTCGCGAGCGAAGAAGTGAGCGGCATAGAGTGAGAGCACGAGAGGACCCTTGTCATCGAGGACGCCACGCCCCACCAGATAAGCGTCCTTGCGGGTCACATCAAAGGGCTCGACGGTCCAGCCAAGCCCCTCGGGCACGACGTCGCAGTGGGCTATCGTGGCGAGGTAGTCCTCGGAGCTGCCGGTGACATCCGCATAGCCGAGGTACCCCTCGCAGTCGTGTGCGTCAAGACCCAGGCGGGAGGCGATGGAAAGGGCGCGCCTCAGCGCCTCGTGACTCGCAGGTCCCCAGGGATCTTTCTGTGTCGCGTGCGAGAGGTCCTCCACGGAACGGATCCGCACGAGCGAGCGGATGTCAGCAACGACATCCTCCCAGACCTCGCCTACGTAGTCCTCCACACGCTCCTTGAGCTTTTCGTCAGGCATAGCCGCTCCAATTCTTGCATCGTCTTGTCGCGCCTGGGTGCTGTCATCACGCAGGAACCTCGCCCCTCGGCTGCCCCTGTGCCTCGTCACCCTGCGCCCAGCTCGCAGGATCGGCATACGGACACTGCAGATAGGGAGGGGAGGCCGCAGCTGCGACCTCCCCTCAGAGCACCGCGTGTTAGAGATGGGCCGAGTTACATCTTCCTCACATTAGAGGCCTGGAGCTTGCCGTTCTGCCCCTGCGTGATGTCGAACTCGACAGCCTGGCCCTCGTCCAACGTCTTGAAGCCGTCCATCTGGATCTCGCTGTAGTGAACGAAGAGGTCATCGCCATCATCGCGAGAGATGAAGCCGTAGCCCTTGTCGGGGTTGAACCATTTGACCGTACCCTGTGCCATGTCGTGCCTTTCTTTCTTGCCCCTCGGGGCTTAAACGCTGCGCCTGAGCGCGATACAATGTGGCGATTACACCACGCCTGCTATTCTAGCCCAACAGCAGGGTATCCGTGCCCACAATCTCAATGAGCAGCACTCAGACTTGTCCTGGCCCACCTGAGGGTTACCTTGCCTATCCCAGCTGATCAGCCACGCTTGCCTTTCTGTCTGAGCTCATCCTCAAGCGCGCGAAACTCGGAGGGAACACTTCCCGGCTCGACATCAAAGGACTGCTCCATCGCCTCTGCCTGCTTGAGCCTGAGCTCAGAGAGCGCATCCTCGCCCATGGCGGCATAGGCATCCGAGAGCCCACGCAGCGAGTAGGCGACATAGCCCGCAACCGAGTCGCCCACGCCCGAGAGCACCATCATGGTGACGAGCGAGTCTGGAGAGAGCTGTATGGCAAGCTGCGGATCGAGGTCGAGAAGCCCCGCGACAGCTTCCTCGACCTCGGCTGCGGCCTGTCTGTCGCCCTTCAGGAGAGCCATCCGCAACGACCGGGTGATGGCCTCCACGAACTGAGCGATCATCTCGAGCAGATAGTCATGCTGCAGCATTCGTCCCCCAAACGTCACGCGCCCGATACAGGCCCGCACTCCCACCGTGCCCAACCGCCCTAAGATCCGACTCCAGACCTTGGCCAGCCCCAAGACCCTGTGCCACGACCTGCAATACGGTCCCAGTCAATCCCATACTACCCCATCGTCTTGCCCGCAGGAGGGGTGATCCCCAGGTGCTCGAAGGCAAGCTCTGTCGCCTGCCTCCCCTGCGGGGTGCGCACGATGAGCCCTCGCTGGAGCAGATAGGGCTCATAGACGTCCTCGATGGTGGACGGGTCCTCCCCTACGGAGGAGGAGATGGTTGTCAGGCCCACAGGACGACCCCGGAAGGTCTGGGTGAGGGTCCCTAGGATCTTGGTGTCCATCCAGTCAAGGCCCAGCTCGTCGATTTCGAAGAACGAGAGCGCCTGGGCGGCGACGTCCCAGTCTATCGTACCGTCTGCCTTGACCTGAGCATAGTCACGAACACGCTTGAGCAGGCGATTCGCAAGCCGAGGAGTCCCACGTGACCTGCTGGCTATCTCCGCCGCACCCCGATCGTCAATGACCACGCCAAGCAGTCTGGCAGAGCGCAGGACAATGCGGGTGAGCTCGTCTGTCGTATAGTAGTCGAGGCGGTACGAGATGCCAAAGCGGTCACGCAGCGGCCCCGTAAGAAGTCCGGTGCGCGTGGTTGCGCCAACGAGCGTGAAGCGGGGCAGATCGAGCCTGATAGACCGGGCCGCCGGCCCCTTCCCGATGACGATGTCGAGGGCGAAGTCCTCCATCGCCGGATAGAGCACCTCCTCGACCTGATGGTTGAGGCGATGGATCTCGTCAACAAAGAGGACGTCGCCCTCCTCGAGGTTCGTGAGTATGGCGGCGAGGTCTCCCGTGCGGGCGATCGCGGGACCGGAGCTGGTCTTGAGGCGGGCACCCATCTCATTGGCGACCACGCCTGCGAGGGTCGTCTTCCCGAGGCCGGGAGGTCCTGAGAAGAGCACGTGATCGAGGACCTCCCCCCTGTCCTTGGCAGCCACGATGAGCACACGGAGGTTGTCACGGACGCGCTCCTGGCCGCAGTACTCCCCCAGGGTCCGGGGCCTCAGGCTGCGCTCGACGTCGATGTCGTCTGCCGTAAGCTCGCCGGTCACGCTGCGGCCCCTTGCCTCGAGGCACGCGTCATCGGCAAAGAGGTCCTTGTCGGGGGCCTCCCACATCACGAACCACCCCCTAAACGCCTGAGCGCATAGGAGAGGGTCTTCTCGAGCGTATCTGCATCAGCACGCGTACGGCCCTCGAGGGCACGTTCGATCTCTTGGGACGTGAAGCCCATGGAGAGAAGTGCCGAGCTTGCCTCCCGCACGATGGACTCGTCCGTCTCGGACGGACCTGGCGCGGCTGGCGACGGCTCGTCCGAACCCACAAGGTCCCTCAGCTCGCCATCCTGGGCAAACACATCCTGAAGCTCGACGAGTAGGCGCTGCACCTTCTTCCTGCCGACACCCGGGACCTGGGACAGACGGCTCGCGTCCTTGAGCCTGACAATCGTCGCGAGGGTAGCGGGCGTGAAGACAGAGAGGATCGCGAGCGCGAGCTTGGGACCCACGCCCGAGACCGCAACCAGCCTGTCGAAGACTGCACGCTCGTCGCAGGAGGAAAAGCCATAGAGCTCCATCGCGCTCTCCCTCACAAGCAGGCGCGTGTAGAGCGTGACGTCAGAACTGCCCTGCTCCGGAAGCTGCGCCGCAGTCGTGGCGGAGACGCCCAGAAGAAAGCCCACGCCTCCCACGTCCAAGACGACCTGATCGGAAAGCCGTTCGACCACAGAACCCGTAAGCTGAGCGATCATCGGCTGTTCCTCCTGCTCTGGCGCGCATGGGTAAGTGCCCGGCGGTCCCGCTTGCCCTGGGGGAGGTGGGCGGCGCTCGCCGCCGCAGTCGCCTCGCGCGCAAGAGCGCGATCGTAGCTCCTCTGGGCCCACTCCTGCTCTTGTATCTGGACCGAGGCGGCGTCCTGGGTGATGCGCCTCGTCCGAGAGAGGTTGGCGTGGCAGATGGCAACGGCAAGCGCATCGGCACAGTGGTCGGGCCTGGGGTCGCGCTCGAGGGCAAGGATGCTGCGCACCATATAGATGACCTGCCGCTTATCCGCCCCGCCCGTGCCCACGACAGCCTGCTTCACCTGCATCGGCGTGTATTCCCCCAGCTCCATGCCTGCCTCGGCGCAGGCGACGATCGCAGCCCCCCTCGCCTGGGCCGTCGCGATGGCGGAGCGTGAGTTCTCCCCAAAGAACACCTTCTCTATGGCAAGCTGCGCAGGACTGTAGTCTTGCACTATCTTGGAGACCTCCTCAAAGATACGACCCAGGCGCCGATCGAGCGAATCTCTTGATCCGCTACTCACGCACCCATAGGCGCGTGTTCGGCACACAGATCCTCGCGTCTCGATTACACCCCAGCCGGTGTTTGCCAAGCCAGGGTCAATGCCAAGGATGATCATAGACGCTCCTCGCGACTCACACGGACCCATGGTTCAAGAACTTACGTTCTATTATAGCACAAGCTGTGGTCAATTCTCCGAAAAGGGAGATCCCCAGATGAGCATGTTGCCAAAGGGCTTGTCCGGCTTACCCCCCGAGCGGAGGGACTTAAGCCAGTCCTGAAGGCTCTCGCTGTCCTTGATGTCCATGCCACCTCCTTGCGTGAAGTCGTTGAGGAAGGAGAGCGCATCTTTCAGCTGGCGCACCGCCTCATCTGCCTGCGCATGCACCTCCGCCTTCGGCTCAAGGGCGGCAGGCCGAAGGTTGTCGGGGATCGAGAGGACCTTCTCCGCAAGCTGCAGAAGGGTACGCTGCAGCTCCTGCTCCTCTCTGGAGCCATCCGCGCGCCACACAAGCCCCAGCGGTTGGGTTGCGTTTGTGAGCGGGGCAGAGCTCGTGACGATCACGGTGGGGACGCCGACGCGGGTCGCCTCCGTGTCATTGAGCCTCAGCAAGACCTCCCTCACGAGGTTCGGATCGCGCCCCGTAACCTCGACGACATCCTTGACACCGTGGCGTCCCTCCACATGCTCGAGAAGGATTGAGTCGACCGCATACACGCACTCCTCCACCGAGTCGGAGGGCAGCGTGATGCCTGGCACAGTGGGAAGGTCGAGCCTAGAGAGCGCGACGGACCCCATAATGGGCGAGATGGTGTTACGCAGGCGGGCGAGGTCGACGATGTCGGAGCGATAGACGTCCCCCAAGGGCATGGCAGCGGCAGAGCTGGGGACGTCAGCCCAAAGGCCGAGGGCAAGATCGGTCTTGTCCCTTGGCGAGAGCACGCAAGCACCCAGCTCATCGGCCCAGACGGCAAGCTGGGCGGCGGCCCTCGCGCGGCCCAGCAGCACAGAGCCGCCCGCCGCGTCCCAGAGCGTGGCATGTGCCTCACGCAAATCGAGACGAAGCCTACCCGCAAGCTCCCGTGCGCGAGCGGCCCCCTCGGCATCGTCAGTCGCGATCAGGACATGCACCTTGGTCGGCCCCAAGGCATCGGATGCAAGCATGGCCAAAAGCTCCGAGCTCAGGGTGCCATCAAGGGGTAGGACCGCATGCTCGACGCACCTGTGCTTCTCTACGATATCGCGAACCCCCAGCGTGAGGGCCTGCCAAAGCTGGAACGTCTGATCGTAAACCTCGGGCGAGAGGACCGCGTCCTTCGCAACCGAAACGTCCGCACCCACCTCGCAGCTCACAAAGCCCTCCTCGAAGTCGGGGGCGGCCGCCACAAGTTCGCCTGCCGGCGAGAGCACGAAGCTCGACCCACAATACACGGATTCCCCATAGAGTCCCAGGGCACCCACACCCACAAGCCATGCGCCGCTCGCCTTGGCATCCTCAGAGAATCGTCCCTCCGTAAGGCCAGCGCCAAGCGCCGTCGAGGGATCATCGACATGAAATCCCTGGTCGTCGAGGTAGACAATGACGGTTGCACCCGATTGTCCGCTCCGAAGACGATCAAGGTCGTCAAAGGTGAGGGCTACGGCAAGCTGCTCCCCCCCGAGGCTGAGGATGGGAACTCCCTGCTCGGGCAGCGATCCCTGCGGGGAAGCCGCCTCCATCGCCGCCCCAAAGAAGCTTCCTGCCAGATTGATCAGCATGACCTTGCCATCCTTGAGCAGGATCGCCTCCATGGCAACCACATCATCGTAGCTCACGAGAATTGCCATGAGACAAGGACAGGCGATGCCTTCGGCAAGCGACCCGAGGCATGCGAGCAGGTCGTGCAGGAAGGGCAGCTGGTCCGCCTGGCGCACACCCTCGATTCCCGTGAGGGCCAGGGACGGGAAGATAAGGAGGTCCACGTCGCGCTCGGCCGCTACCTTAGAGTAGGCCAGCATACGCTCGCAGGTCTTATCGAAGTCACCCGGTCGGCTGTCTATCTGTGCAATGCCAATTCTCATTGACCATTCCCCCCAGCATGATGACGGATGTGAGAATTCGTCCACAAGCATACGTCACTGTGCGCCCCATGGCACGACGAAAGAAGCCACCGACCCACGCACGACACCTGGCGCCTGGCCGGGCGCATGTGCCCTTCGCCCTAGGCGAGCCGAACGTGACCCTCCCCCTCCACGAGATCCTTAACCTCGGCGAGCAGCACGTTGTTGCGGGCGTCCACCCTCGTGGGAAGCGCCAGGCGCACCAAGTCCCCGGTCGCGCTCTCGACGAGAAGCGCGACCTTGTCCAGGCCGTCGTAGCGGGCAAGGATGGACTGCAACGTCTCGAGGCATCCCTGGGAGAGCAGCCGCTGCGGGCTCACGAAGACCTCTACCACCTTAGGCCTGTTGGTCCTCTCGGAGAGCTCCATCGCCTCGACCGAGCTGGCGATCACCTGATCACCACGATCGCCGCGCTCGAGCTTGCCCGTGACCCTGATGAAGACGTCCCCGACACGCTCTCCCGTCTGACTGTCCACCTCGCCCTCAAGCACTGCCGCGCACTCCTTGTAGGTCTTGGGAAAGACGACGACGGATATCTCGCCCTCCATGTCCTCAAGGGTGACGACGGCCATCTGGTCACCCTTCTTGGTGACCTTCTTGGCGACGCCGCCCGTGGGCACCATGCCGGCAAGCCTGATGGACTGCCCCTCAGGCACCTTGAAGCGTGTGATTGTCGCGCCGCTCTCGGGGTCGACGCTCTCGTCTGACTCGGAGAGCTCCAGAACCGTGTAGTCACGGGCCTTCGAGAGCGCGTACTCGAAGGGAGCCAGCGGGTGGTCCGAGACGTAGAGTCCCAGGACCTCGTGCTCCTGCGCGAGCTTCGTGTGGCGGTCCCACTCGGCTGCGGGGTCGGGGTCTGGCACCTGATCGTCAAAGCCCGAGCCCTCCACCGCGCCAAAGAGGTCGAAAAGCGAGCTCTGGCCAGCCGCACGGTCCTTCTGGCGCTTCGTCGCCGCATCGACGATGTTAGCGGGGTCGCTCTTGTCGGTGAACGTCATGAGCTGCCTTCTTGGGTAGCCCGTCGAATCGAAGGCACCCGCCTTGATGAGGGCCTCGACGACGCGACGGTTGGCCTGCCCTGCGTCCACGCGGTCCACGAAGTCATGGAGGTCCCTGAAGGGACCTCTCGCCTCGCGCTCGGACATGATGGCCTCGGCCACGCCCTCACCCACGCCGCGGATGCCCGCGAAGCCAAAGCGGACGCCCTCCGAGGTCGCCGTGAAGTCCCTGCCCGACTCGTTGATGTCGGGCGGCAGGACGTCGATGCCCTCGCGGCGGCAGGACGTGACGTAGTGGACTATCTTGTCGGTCTTCCCCATGTAGGACGTGAGCACCGACGCCATGTACTCGAGGGGGAAGTGGGCCTTGAGCCAAGCCGTCTGCATGACGAGTATGGCGTAGCCGGCCGAATGCGACTTGTTGAAGGCGTAGGAGGCAAACTCCAAGACGTCGTCCCAGATCCGCTGGGCGACCTCCCGGGTGTAGCCGTTGTCGACGGCACCGTTCATCCAGTGGTCGTAGGTCGTCTCGTCCTTGCCGTTGTCCCAGTGAAAGACGGTCGAGGTGAGGAGCTTGACCTTCTTCTTCGCCACGGGCTTCCTGATGCGTGAGTCGGACTCACCGGCCGAGAAGCCGCTCATCTTGACCGAGATCTGCATGACCTGCTCCTGGTAGACGATGGTGCCATAGGTCTCGTCCAGGATCTCGGAGAGGCGGTCGTCGTAGAAGACGACGTCCTCCCTGCCGTTCATGCGATTGATGTAGCTCGTGACCATGCCCGAGCCCAAGGGGCCAGGGCGGTAGAGGGCGATCAAGGCGACTATCTGCTTGTACTCCTTGGGCTGCATGTTCTTGATCGTGGCCGTCATGCCCGGCGACTCGACCTGAAAGACGCCGGCAGTGCGGCCCGAGCCCAGAAGCTCGTAGATCTTGGGATCGGTGAAGTCAACCTTGTCGACGTCGAGGTCCAGGCTGGTGGCACCTGGCTTGACGCAGGCCCTGACGCTGTCGGGCAGGGCGTCGAGGTCTGTGAGGTCAGGATGGGACGCCTGGATGTTCTCGAGCGCCTTGCTAATGACCGTGAGGGTACGCAGGCCCAAGAAGTCCATCTTGAGCAGGCCCATGTCCGCGACCGAGTGGCCCTCGTACTGGGTGATCGTGACGTTGCCCTTGGTGTCGAGCTTCGTGGGTACGTGGTCGGTGACGGGAGTGGGAGTGATGAGCGTCGCGCAGGCATGGACGCCCTCGCCGCGGGTCATGCCCTCTATCGAGAGGGCCGCGTCAATGATGCCATGGGCGACCTCGTCGTCCTTGTAGGCCTGCTCGAAGTCGGGAGAATACTGGTCGGGCTTCCGCTCGCTCTTGTGCAGGGCGTTCGCAAGCTCGAGGCCTGGGTCCCCGGAGAGCATCTTGGAGAGCCTCTGACCCACGTAGACGGGCTGGCCGAGCACGCGCGCCGCGTCATTGATGGCCTGCTTGGCCTTGATCGTGGAGTAGGTGATGACCTTGCAGACGTGATCCTCGCCGTAGAGCTCGCGGACGTGGGCAAGGACGTCCTGGAGGTGCTCGTCGTCGAAGTCCATGTCTATGTCGGGCATCTCCGAGCGCTGGGGCGAGAGGAAGCGCTCGAACATGAGGCCATTCTCGAGCGGGTCGAAGCTCGTGATGTTCATGGCGTAGGCGACGATGGCACCTGCCGCCGAGCCACGCCCCGGCCCCACGCCAATGCCCCTGTCCTTGGCCCACTGGACGTAGTCCTGGACGATGAGGAAGTAGTTGGCAAAGCCCTTGTCGCAGATGATCCGGTACTCGTACTCAAAGCGCTCCTGGACGTTGATGCCACCGATGACGACGTCTCTCCAGTCGGCGCCGTAGCGCTTGGCAAGGCCGCGCTCGCACTCGACGCGAAAGCGCTCCTCGGCGGTCTCGCCGGGCTTGAGCCCTGGGAACTCGGGCAGATACATGCTCGACCAGTCAAGCTCGAAGTCACACTTGGACGCGATCTCGAGGGTGTTGTCGCAGGCTTCGGGTACCCAAGAGAAGAGCTCGCGCATCTCCTGCTCACTCTTCATGTAGAACTCGGAGCCCACCATATGCTGGCGAGTCTCGTCCGAGAGGGTCGTCGCCTTGCCGATGCACGACAGAACGTCCTGGGTGGGGGCGTCCTCGCGGACGAGGTAGTGGAAGTCATTGGTGGCGACGACCTTGATGTTCAGCTCGCGGGCCATCCCGACGAGGTGTTCGGCGAGCTTGCGATCGTTCCAGCCACCCCGGTACTCCTGGGCATGGTCTTGGATCTCGATGTAGAAGTCCTCGCCAAAGATTGACCGGAAGCTGCTCGCCCACTCGCGCGCGCCGTCGAAGTCACCGTCGAGCACGCACTGCGAGATGATGCCCTGGACGCAGGCGCTCTGGCAGATGAGGCCCTCGTGGTACTCCCTGAGCATGTCGAGCGTCACGCGGGGCTTGTAGTAATACATCTCGTGACCGGCGGCCTTGGACATGCATCTGAGGAGGTTCGCGTAGCCGCGCCCGCTCTTGGCGAGCAGGATCAGGTGGAAGCGGCGCTGCTTGGTGCCCCGCTCGATACAATCATCCTTGATGAAGTAGCACTCGCAGCCAAAGATGGGCTTCACCTTGAGGGGTGGCCGGTTCTCCCTGACGGCAGCGAGATCGTGCGTCGCCTCCCAGACCCTGCGATCGCTCTCCCACTGGGCGTGGGCGCGATCGCAGGCCTCTGCGTCCCTCGCGTCCGGCGCGGGCTCCTCAAGCACCCAGCCCTTCTCGAAGCACTCCAGGTCATGCTCCCACTGCTTCATGGCGCAGGCGGCCTCGTTGTACTTGCGGCACTCTAGGTCGAGGTTGGGAACGCCAAAGAGGTAGCCGTGATCCGTGAGGGCGACGGCGGGCATCTTGAGCTCGACGGCGCGCCTCACGATATCAGGGATGCGCGCCGCTCCGTCGAGGATGGAGAAGTCGGAGTGGTTGTGAAGGTGAACGAATGCCATGTGCTTCCCTACTCACACTGCCGCAGCCACAAGAATCTGGCGAACGGCCCTGTATGTCAGGCCCTAGGATAGCCCATCGAGGCGTCCCGATGCGTCCCTCATTTGCGGCGCTGAGCTGCATGTCTACCAAACACGCAGGTACATGGGCCAAGAAAGGCGAGGGGTCTTTCACATCTCCCTTCTGGTGGCGTCCTCTTCTGGCGGATGTCACAGGCACCAGGCAGGCGCACGAGGCGTGTGTTTGCCATGACCGTCAAGGGCAGGGTCGCATCCCCGTCTCGACATCCACGACGATTCCCAGCCATTCCCATGTGAAATCGACCAAGGGAGACACCGTCACGTGCGGTACATTGTCGGTAGTGAACCCGCCATGCCTATCTCTCGGCATCGGTCGAGATGATGCAAACTTTGGCGGGTGTTCCAGGTCGCGCCATGCGGATTCCACGGAGCCTCTGCGAAGGGGGCGACTCAACCGTAATTCCCGGCTAAATTTCTAACCACGCAGAATCTCACACCAAAAATTAGAAAAGCAGCAGGTAGAGCACCCTATCTGGTTGACCTGCGGGTACTTATCTGGTATAGCGTGGTAAGAATATTCTTACCACGCTATAGGGCATCTGCCGCGCACGGTCAACCACACATGTTGATGTACCTGCTGTCTTTGGGATTTTGCTGCCGGGATCACGCGTGGTCAGAATTCGAGCCGGGAACTACGGCTCAATTGCCCCGCCGCAGCGTGGATCATCGGGAGCCTGAGAGCGCGCGTTGAAGGTGAGACCTCTATATGCAGATCGACATGTAGAGCGGGAGGAACACCCGATCGCCTTCGACCTTCAGAATCTTGGCGTGGAGGACGTACTCGGTGCCGACGCGCCGTGCGAACTTCGCCTTGAACTTGTTGAGGGAGACGGGCGAGTAGCGCTTCCCCGACTTGACCTCGATGGGGCTCACCCGCAGCCTCATAGCGGCGTCGGGATACGGGCGGATGGTCAGGAAGTCTATCTCCATGCGCTCCTCCTTGACCGTGGAGGATCTCGAGTAGAAGTGGAGCGGATGGCCGTTGGCGCGTAGCTGCTGCGCGACTGCGTTCTCCATGAGCATGCCCTCACTCACCTCGATCGAACCCGTGAGCACCTGCCTGTACACCTCGGGCATGACGCTGCCACTCGAGTCAAAGGCCATGCTGGCGAGAAGGCCCGTGTCTGCCATGTAGCACTTGACGGAGGCCTCGTCCTCGCTGAGGGCCAGGCCGACGGAGGGGTCGGTGCTCAAGGTGCACAGGTTGACCGTCGCGGCCTCCTTCAGCCACGCGAAGGCCGTCGCGAAGTCCCTGGCACGCGAGTCCCCCTTGATCTGCGCGTACACGACCTTCTTCTCGTGCTTGGCCAGCTGGCCGGGGATGGCGTCGAAGACCGCCTTGATCCTCTTCGCGGCGAGGCCGCCGCGCTTCTCGATGTCGTTGCGGTACAGACCGAGGATGAGCCCCTTCGCGCGGTCAGCGGCCATCAGGTCGCGCCCGTCCGAATACGCCGCCACGGACTGGGGCATCCCTCCCACGAGCATGTACTCCCTCCAGAGCCTCTCGGCCTTGCGGTGGAGCGTCTCCGGCAGGTTCTGTTGGCTCTCGAAGGAGCGCCTGATCATGGCGGCGAGGGCGCCCTCTCCCAAGGCCCACAGGAACTCCTCGAAGTCCATCGGGCCCATCTTGCGCGACTCCTCCTCCGAGGGAATCAGGATATTGCGGACATTCTCCTTTATCGAGACGAGGGAGCCTGTCTCGACGTAGTCGTAGCGGCCGTCTGCCACGAGGTGCTTTATGAACTCGCGTGCCTGGGGGAAGGCCTGCACCTCGTCGAAAATGACGAGGGACCTGCGCTCCCTGAGCTCGGCGCCAAACTCCGCAGACAGATACAGGAAGAAGCTGCCCATGTCCGAGCGCGTATCGAGGAACGTCTGCCTGAAGTCGTCGGTCACCTTCGTAAAGTCGATCAGCAGGTACGTCTCGTACTCCGCCTTGGCGAACTTTTCGACGACCGTCGACTTCCCAACGCGGCGCGCGCCCTCGACGAGGAGCGCCGTCGACCCCTGGCTTGTCGACTTCCAGGCGAGCAGCTCGTCGTAGATCTTCCGCTTGAACATCAGTCCCCACTTTCAGCACAGAAGCCGATGCCACCATTGTACTGCTTGTTTTCACGATATCGCTTTTAGTAAGTTCTTTCAGCTCCACGTTTTCGAGGTTATTACCCCTATCTGTATTGCACATATATTTGATTAGAAGCTTTTTATGCGCAGTTCCCGTCAGCGAGGGTGACCCGCTGTACCGGGAGCTTGAAGCCATTTGGCGCCATCGGTGCGGGTTGCTTCATGTGGTCGGGCTTCCGCTCGGCCCCATTCTCTTTGCGCCAAATCAAGCGATCGATATCACCCGTTAGTTGACCATAACACATAATGCACACCTTATAAGAGACTTCGTGAGTTCGTGTGGGTGGGTGGTTGCGCCACCGCCTTGGCGGCGTGGGCCTCAGGTCCGAGCGCCCTGGCATCACGGGGGCCATGGGGCCGTCGACGTCGTGGGACCAGTGGCCCCACCCGGTCACGCGTGCGGTTGTGGGGACGCAGGAGTGTACACAGATCGGCGAAAATGGCCTCTCGGCGCCGGATTGGGGCGTTTGTGTACACTGTTGCGCCGTGGGCTTGGGTTGTGGGTGGCCTTGGGATCGCAATAGTGTACACAAATGGGAGGATCGGGCCTCTCCGCGCCGTTTTGGGGCGTTTGTGTACACTGTTGGGCTGTGGAGCAGTTGCGGACAGGCGCGGGGACGCAGGAGTGTACACAGATTGGCTAAAATGGCCTCTCGGCGCCGTTTTGAGGCATTTGTGTACACTGTTGCGCCGTGGGCTTGGGTTGTGGGTGGCCTTGGGATCGCAATAGTGTACACAAATGGGAGGATCGGGCCTCTCCGCGCCGTTTTAGGGCATTTGTGTACACTGTTGCGACACGAGTCGCGATACGAATCGCAACGCGAGTAGCGCCAGGTGGCACGAGCGCCCCAACCGCCATGGCGTGCCGGCGGCACCCCTCTCGGTGGGCACCTCTCCCTTGGTCGGGAAGGCAGACTCTACGCGAGTGGCGCCGTCGCGAGGTTGGCGTCTTCGCCGAGGCGTCAACCCACACAAACCCCCGAGGAGCCAATTCATGGGCAAGCTTTCCGACGATCGTACTGTCATAGCCCGCGAGCACAGTAGCGACCTTAGCGGAGATCACCCTACGCTTGAGATTCAGAAGAAAGTACCGGATGTGCACGGTAAGCCGGAGACCACCTATCAGAAGATCCGGTACGTCAGCAAGGGGGACGGTGCGTGAGCGAGTCGCCTAGGGAGCAGGGCGCCACAGAGACATGGGTCCCGTGGGACCCGCCCGGCATCACGGTCCCCGGCACGGCCGCAGACTGGGAGCTCGTCGAGGTGTCCGCCGGCAGGCGGGACCAGGGTCTGGTGATCCTCGGCTACGGCGACGCCCGCCTGATCCTCGACCTCTTCGGCTGCGACTGCCTGCGCGTGGCTAGGGTGGACGGCCTGCGCCACGCCGCCTCACACGGCGCCCCAAGCCCGGGCTCGGGCATAGCGGCCTGGGCGGTCGTAGGCTCGCCCCTCGGGAGGTGGGTGGCGGACAGCAGCGGCCACCGGGCCGAGGAGACCTCGGAGCTCGCCATCGCCACCAGGGGCTGGCTCGTGAGCCTCGTCGTGGACAGCGACTGCCCGCCGAGGGCCAGGCTCAGCGGCTGGGACGGCCTCCCCCGGCCGACCGCCTCGCTCGCCGGCGCGCCCCTTCCCCCCTCGGGGGCACCGAGGGGGCCGATGGGGTGGTGGGAGTACCTCGACCGGTACGGGTGGGGCGAGTGGTCCCCGCTCGAGGCGGGCGGGAGGGCCCTCAGGAGCGAGGAGTGCTACTACATGGAGGGCTGGCGCGTCGACGCGCGCGGGCTGGAGCTGCGCCTGGTCTTCGAGGACCGCTCGACGCGCATGACCCTGCGCTTTCCCGCCGAGGCCCTGCGCGCGCTCAGGGTGAGCGGGACGGGATGGGGCAAGAGACGCCTGTTCACCTACAGGGCCATACGGACGCTGTGCGGGCGCGTCCTGGGTGACCCCTACGTCACGAGGGGGCTCGACCTCGAGCGGTGGTACCGGGAGGCGACTGGGGGCGAGGCGCCCGGCGACGCGGCCGTCTGCTACGTCCCCACCGACAGCGTCGTCATCGAGGCCCTCGCCTCGGGTGCCCCCGACGTCGAGCGCGCAGGCATCGATGCCAGGGGCTGCGACTACGGGAGGTGCGCCGTCCCCGCCGAGGAGTGGGTCCCCAGGGGAGCCGGGCTCCCCGGGCAGGCAGAAGACTGGGGCCTCGTCGACGTCACGCACGACGCGGGCCTGGGGGCCACGGCGACCTTCGGCCTCGGGGACCTGCGGGCCACGTTCGACCTGAGGGGGTTCGAGGCCCTGCGCGTGGCCAGGGCGGACGGCCTGCGCCACGCCGCCTCCCGCGGCGCCCCCGCGCCGGGCCCGGGCATAGCCACCTGGGCGGTCGCGAGGTCATCCCTGAGCGAGTGGCTCGTGGAGAACGACATGCACGCCCACACCCAGGACCGGCCGGACCTTGGCGAGGTGACGCTCGCCACCCCAGGCTGGCTCGTCAGCGGGGTCTGCGGCAGCGTCCCCGACGCCGAGCTCCTCGACGGCGAGGGGCGGACCGTCGGCTTCGTCAGGGGCGCCCCCATGCCCTTGGGGCCACCGCGCGGCGCGATGAGCCAGCACGACTTCGAGGAGCGCTACGGCAGCCCGAAGCGCCTCGTCTGGCAACCGCCCGGCATCGAGCTGCCGAGGCATGCGTTCGGGTGCTGCGAGGGCTGGAGGCTCGACGAGGGCGGCCTCTCCCTCTACTACCGGCTGCCAGGAGGCGCGCATGGCGCGAAGGGGAGCCGCGATGCGCGCGGCCCGATGGCACGCGTCCGCTTTGCGGCCGGGCGCCTCCTTGCGCTGCTCAGCACCTACGAGGGCCACCGCTTCAGGGAATTCAGTGAGGTGAGGACGCCCGACGGACCACCCGAGAGCCCGATCGGCAGCGTCTGCGTCGTGGGCGACGCCTACCTCAGGCGCTGGTACCTCGAGGAGGTGGCCCCGGACGCGGACGGCGCCTCGATCGTCACCTACAGCGTCTACACCGAGGTCGAGTGCATCGACGTCCTTGCGATGGGCGAGCCCGAGGTGGAGCTTGGCTCGTGGGAGCCGCCGGCACCGGGGGCGTCGCGGGCCACGCCGCAGGGCGCGTAGAGCGCCACGGCCCTCTGCGGCGTCCATGGGTTTGGCTGTGCATGCCTGAGTGAGTGCCCTGATGGGGCACAGGCGACATACGCATCTCGACCCTCAGGCACTGGGCAAGCGAGCGCGGGGGATAAGAGACGTCACGTCCTCAGGCGATGGTGGTCCGGAGGCCAACGGGAACTGCGGGACGCGACGCAGAACGCCTCGCCACGCGTATTGCAAGCGGCACTCGCTTTTTGTCGCGGCCATCCAGATTCGCTGCGCCTCACCCTTACCCCACATCTTGTGGCGACACGACCTTAGGTAGCGACCTTGGCAGATGAACGGATCCAAGGCGACGGCCTCGTCCACAGGATCTCCTGTATACCATGAGCGCACGCTGACACCCACTTGGGCATAGCTTGTCATCGGACGCTCGGCACCGTCGCGCACGACAAGCGTGAGCATGCTAGGATCGGTCGGTTTTAGCCACAACCCTGAGTTCCCGGCACCTCCTTAGCCCACAACTGGCAGCCTGATGGTGCCCCGGCCTGGCCCAAGGCGCTCCGTCAGCGAGGCCCTCTGCCCAGACTGCGTCTTTCCGTACAGTCAGGCCCCAGGCCGAGGCCTGCGGACCTTGGCGCAACCCCCCCCGCAGCCTGGCGGGGGGTTGCTCGAGCGCGTTTGCCCAGTTGGGCCATTTTCCATAGTGCCCCGCAGGCTGGCGGGCGGTTTGGTCCCGCGCCTCTCGGGCGGCGATGTCACGGAAAAGCGCAGTCTGCGCGACGTAGGAACCGCAGGCCGCGCCTCTCTGCGGGGTATGTTCTGTCAAATTGTTTGAACAGAAGGAACTGCGGTGGGAATCTTGAACCAAAACACCTGGTGACAGCCTAGGCCGTGCACATGCGGGCCAGCCGCCTGGGCCTCTCCCTGTCCTTTGCACCCAACGCCACCGCCGTCTTCGACCCAGCCAACCGTGCCTCCCGTCCTCGCGCCCCATCGACGGAGGACACGCTACGCCTACCATGCGATTACCTCGTGGATATGGTACAAGGGCCAGTCCCGCAGGACCGGCCCATGCAAAGCCTCGAAGACTTTGACATCTGAGTTTATAACGACAGGCTTGTCTGGCCTCGTCAATGGTTCCTGGCTCTTCGAGGTCACCCGTACTCCCAAGCTACTCCCAAATTACTCCCAAACAAGTTTGGGAGTATCGTAGTACTGAGACGGATCTCGCTTACTTGTTCCGTG
>ERZ772964.38-NODE-38-length-79073-cov-73.0398_pt1 | contig 79073 bp, 68 predicted proteins | sample MGYA00580675_ERZ772964 | MGnify/ENA primary metagenome ERZ772964 (study PRJEB29015, sample SAMEA2737941) | human oral metagenome | biome: human oral; feature: human-associated habitat; material: dental | place: China | collected 2139 ... | reverse complement strand
TCAAATGACACACTATCGAGTTCTCAAACAACACCACCACCCACAACCCAACACCACAAAAAGCACAGGGCCGCAAACAGCGACCACACAAATATACAAACCCCACCACAAAACCACAAACCCCCACTTCACAACAACAAAAACCGGGAAAAACTATACAAAGTTTGCTAGCTTGTGCTCTTGATGTAACTAACACAGGTACTTGAGCTCATACTTCTATAGATATAATTATGGTGGCCGCAAAGTTGTACGCTGGGGCTTTGAATGTCGTGTCGACTTGCAGCTTGCTTTAAGGCATGCTTGATATTAACGACTTAATTTAGCTATTTAGACACGAAAGAAACATCAGGAGCCATGCTTGAACGCACACAAATCTTTGTGGATACGTCGTACCTTTTGGCGAGCTTTTATAACTCGTGGGAAATTGGTGCCCGAGCACAATTAGAAATAGATCTACCTGCCGTGGTTCGAACATTAGGAACCATGGTGACTGAACAATTTGAACAGCCCGTTCACCGGCAGTTTTGGTATGACGGGATTCCCGACACCGGACCGCATCGCTACCAGCGCGCACTGCGTACCTGCGATGGGGTGCAGTTACGGGCCGGACAGCTCATCGAATGGGGTGAACGTCGTACGCAAAAAGCCGTCGATACCCGGCTGGTTGCCGACATGGTACTCACCAGTGTTCGTCAGGAAGTCACCGATATTGTATTAGTATCGGGCGACGCCGACATGATTCCGGGCGTGCAAGAAGCGGTGAATCATGGGATTCGCGTGCATCTTTATGGGTTTGGTTGGGATTCCATGTCTTCCGCCCTGCGGCACGCCTGCGATTCCCTGGTTATACTCGACCCGCGCGAGGATTTCGGCGATTGCATGCAGCTGCATGTGTTGGAAGGCCCCCTGCCACCAATTGTGCGCACTGTGGATGATCCGCTTGACGACGAAGAAACCAAGGTGGTTGCCATCGAAGTGGAAACCACCGAACCCGAGCCTGATACACCCGCTGAACAAGTGGACCCCGAGTTTTCGGAACCAGAACTCGACGACATTAATACCATTACGGTCAGCCACACCACCATGGAGACGCTTACCGACAATAGCCACTCCATTCGACAAACTGGGCAGATTTCGCTCACCATGAGTTCAGAGGGAAAAACCGCCGAAACCCCATCGGCAGCTTCCGACGGCAAGGCAAAACCCTCGCCAGCCGATGCGCCTACCAGGCGCCCCAACCCTTCCATGATGGCCCCCCGGCGCAAGCTCCGCTCGCATTATGTGCCCCTGCATAATGAGGTGTGGACTTCCGCCGGGTTTCTTACCCCGTTTGATGTGGGCCAACAATATGCCATCTGGTGGTATGAAAACGCCGCCACCAGCGAACAGCGGGATTCCGCCCATCTACTTTCTGGCGGGGGTTTGCCCCCAGAAATCGACCGGCCACTGCTGCAGTTTGCGTGCGATGCGCTGCACGAATATACCTTGACTGAAACCCAGCGGGTGCAATTACGAGATGGGTTTCACACAGGTATTCGGGGGATTTTGGTGAATAATCGGTTTGACTAATCGTGGCGGGGAGTGCGGCGCACTGCCCCGAATACGAAAAAGAACACGATGATGAGCACTATGATGCCGATGGCTGCCAGCCGGGGCATGCCCAAGAATGCCATCACGGTACCTAGGGGTGCGACGGCCACGCTGATGCCGCCAGCCCATCCCTGCAAGATGACGCGGTGGTGGCGCGGTACGGCGTCGACAAGCAAAGCACCGGTGGCAACCATCACCGCAACCTTACCGACGCCCAATATCACAATGGCCGCGAGCACCCACATGGTCTCGCTGGCCGCAACCACTAAAATCAGGCAACCTATCACCGCCAGGCCGTAGCCTGTCGCCACCACCCGGGTGCGCCCCAGCCGATCCGCTACCACGCCGAACAGGGGAGACATGCCATATCCGATCAGGCTCGACAATATTTGGGCCGCCCCCACCAGCATCAACGACTGCGTGCCGTACAGTTCATTTTCGGAGGACACCACATAGACCGTGGTTGTGGTCCAGAGGAGGTCGATCACTAAGATCATGGCGGTGAGCGTCACTATTGCGGCGCTTGCACCTGGCGCTTCTATAAACCGAAACCGGGCATCATTATCTTCGCTCAAATGTTCGGATTGCTGCATGGTGTCTGCTATGGGATGGAGGCCAAACCAGAGAATAATGACCGATACCATGCAACACAGCATGCATAGCGTGAACCCAATGACCCCAAGGGGAATTTCCGCCTGTTGCTCCAAATAATATGTGTAGTTCACCACTGGCGACCCCAGGGCCATCCCTATGGCGGTCATACTCAGGACATAGGAGAAATCGCTGGCACGCGATGTTTTTGAGGAGAAATCCGTGGCGGCAAATGGGGCGTACCAGTTCGCGGCCAACCCCGCCCCCAACAGGAAAGCAACAAGGTAGAGTAGTAAATCCACGTCGAGCAGGGCGGAGACTAATCCCAACACGCTGGCCGCCAACATGAGCCCCATGCCCAATACCAGCGCTAATCGACGTCCCTGCCGCAGGGTAATCCTCGTAAGTCCAACGATTGCCGCCACGCACCCCACCTGGGACACAATGCTCAACCAAGACACTCCCGACGCCTGATGATGGTGCGCATACTGCAATTGGATGAGCGCGGTCACCATGCCCAGGGGAAACGCAGCAAAAAACTGGGAGAGCATAAGCACTCCCAATACCCGACCTCGATATGAATGCCCCTGATACGAACGCGACGCATCACGTGTGACGTGAGCACCCGGCGCGTTCGTCACGCGCGCCGAATGCGCTGAATGCGCCGAGTGCGATGAACGCTTCGGGCGGTTTGAGCTGCTATAAGCAGGGCTTCTCCTAGCCGAGGATCCATGGGCCATGAAAAAACAGTAGCATTACCCACACGCCTGAGGAGCTTGTGGTAGGTGCGCTACCCCCAGAGGAAACCAACGAAAATTGGGGTGTTTTTCGCTGGTTATTCCTGTGGTTTTAGAGCTCTTTGTGTTGTGGCCCGGGGAGTTGGAAGCCGTTACCAGTAGTATTGCTGTTTCCGGCGCTGCCGGTGCTCCCGGTATTTGGGGTGGTTTTTGGCTTGGTACCGGCTGGCTCGTCGGTGGAGTCTTCCACCACATCGGCGTCGTCAACGTCGAGGGTGTTGGTGACGCTGGTTGTTCCAGAAGAGCCTGCGGGTTTAAAAGGGTTTTGGTCTGGACCCACCTCTTCGAACACAGGTTCTGCGTCCATGGGGGTCGTGGAGGCCGCCGACGTCCCTGTCGCCGGGATTCCTGTTGCCGGAGTCGTCGGCGCCGAGCTGCCCATCACCGGAACGCTCGGGGCCGAGTTGCCCGCTGCCGGGGTATTCGGAACGCTCGGCGTCCCTGACATCGGCGTCCCTGCTACCGGCCCACCTGTTGCTGGCCCGCCCGAGGCCGGGAAGGCCCCCGTCCCCCCAACCCCAGCGCTCCCAGTTCCTCCGGTGCTCCCAGCCCCGAAACCGGATTGCGGCGTCGTTCCGGCGTCGACACCAGTATTAGTGCCCACACCGGTATTCATGCCGGTACCTGCGGGTAGTTGGGGGCTGGTGGAATCGGACCCAGCGGTGAGCTGGCCACCGGTGGCGCTGTCGCCGCCGTGCATTTGAGCGCGGATTTCGGCGAGCTTTGCGGAGGCTTTCATGTCGTTGCTTGCCGCCTCGATTTCAGCGAGCCGGTCGCCAACGGAGTTTTCCAGCAGCTCCTGAGCGCCCATGGCGGTGGCGTAGCGGGATTCGATTTTGGCTCGCACATGGTCGAGAGTGGGAACGCTGTCATCAGGCTTGAGCTGGTTCATGGTGTCCATGGCCTTGGTGGCGGATTCCTGCATCTTCGCCTGGCGAGCCTGATTGAGCAACTGATCGGCTTCAGCCAATTGTTGCTTGAGCCGTGCCTCGGATTGTTGCACTTGGCGTTTGGCTTGTTCGGCGTTTTGGGTGGCTTGGGCGTGGAGGGTTTTTGTTTCCTCTAACTGGGTTTCGACGCTCACAAGTTGGGTGGCGTAAATTTCGGCGGTGGAGCTGAACTCTTGGGATTTTATGGCATCTCCCTGGGCGTTTGCCTGGTCAGCAAGGGTGAGGGCTTGGCGGGTTTTATCGGCAAGTTTTTGTTGCTCTTCGATCAACCGGTTGAGTTTCATTTCCAGTTGGTTTTTGTTCCCTATCACCGCTGCGGCTTGTTGGGAGATTTGCTGGTGCTGTTTTTTGGCCCCTTCGACGGCCTGCCGAATTTGAATCTGAGGATCGGCGTTTTCATCAATGCTTTGATCTAGTGACGCCTGTAAATATTTCCACCCTTTAGAAAATGGGTTCGCCATGATATATGCTTCCTCCGCTAGTTGTTACTAAATTCGATACAGGGTTTCGAAGGGGTGGAACACATATTTTTTATGCCGTAGGCCCCTCGCAACCATGCTGAAAAGCATCTACTAGTGTAGTGCGAAAGCCCATAGCTGTGTGATGAAGGTACTCGGACTCACACTGGGGTCCCGTGAAAAACCATGATGGTGGTGGGGAATCCCGAAGATATCTCACAATTATGGGTCCGCGGTTTCCCACAGACCCATAATATTAGTTGTTCGTAGCGTTATGTTCTGCGATTTGGCGTCGCACATCATCCATGTCCAATGCGCGCACTTGTTCGATCACGTCTTCCAATGCTGCGGGCGGCAGGGCGGCGGACTGCCGGAAAACCATGATCCCATCGCGGAAGGCCATGATGGTGGGGATGGCTTGGATTTCCAGGGCGGCGGCCAGGCCTTGGTTTTCTTCGGTGTTGAGCTTGGCGAAGGTGATGTCTTCGTGCTTTTCGGATGCCTTCTTGTAGACGGGCATGAATTGCCGGCAGGGTCCGCACCATTCGGCCCAGGCGTCGACAAGCACAATGCCTTCTTGGGTGACCGTGTCGTTAAATGTGTCTTCGCTTACTTCTACGAGTGCCATGGTTGCATTCTCTCCTTCAAAGTAGTTATCTAAGTTCTAGTCTTCCTAACATTCAGTAGTGTCCACATTATTCCCGTTAGCGAAGATTTCGTCGCATTTTATTTGGGTTATACCTATAACCAGCGTAAAGAGAGGAATTCCCATGACGAAAACTTACCAAGTTGAAGGCATGACATGCGAGCATTGCGCAGCTTCCGTCCGCGAAGAGGTGGGCGAAATCGCCGGTGTTACCAAGGTTGATGTTGATGTGGCTTCCGGCCAGGTTGCCGTGTCGGGCTCAGATTTCACCGACGCCCAGGTGAGCGCTGCCGTTTCCGAGGCGGGTTATTCCGTCAAGGCTTAGCAGTCAGCCCTGCGCCACGGTCTCGTTGCCGTGGCGTTTTTCTTTGCTTGACGACGCCCAAAGGCTCCCAACCCAGTCCAGCCCCAAACCCCATCCGCAAAACCAAGCTCAGCACTTCCGCTAAGCTTGGTTTCCAATTTTCGGCCAACACTCGTCCTGCGCAAACGGGAGGCCACCAACAGAAAACCAAGCTTAGAACTTCTGCGACACAGGCCATGGGCACATTCACACCGGCTTCATACTTGCTGAGCTGGAGTTCCGGCCAACTCGGGCCCCTCAAAACCCCGGATAATCCCGAACCCAAGCTCAGCATTCATGCAGTAAGCCTGGCTGCAAACATGCTGAGCTATACTTTCTCGATTCAGTGACCCAATGTAGGCATGTCCAGGAACGGAACTCCAGCTCAGAACACTTGATACCCACCATCAACTGTGGCAGCGCATTCGCTAAGCTTGGTTTCCCATTTCTATGGCCACCAGCTCCTGGGGGTTTGCCGCCTTTGCACAAAACACCATGCTTAGCAAACCTGCGGCCCTCTTTGAAAACGGTAACGCCACAGCCCACCTAGGGCTTCATACCTTCTAAGCATGGTTTTCAAAATCTGCTGCCCCAACCCCCCAGGAACCGACATGCCCGCCAAGGAAAGACCATGCTTAGAACATATGCAGCGCTGCCCTGGGTTGTTGGTAGCGTTTTCTCTAAGCTTGGTTTCGTTCAAAATAGGGGGCCACAAACCAGAAACCATGCTTAGAACTTCTGCGGCACAGGCCATGGGCACATTCACACCGGCTGCACAAGTGCTGAGCTGGAGTTTCGGCCAACTCAGGACCCCCGAAAACCCCGGATAACCCTAAACCCAAGCTCAGCACTTCCGCTAAGCTTGGTTTCCATTTTTCGGCCAATATTCCCCCTGCGCAAACGGGAGGCTGTCAACAGAAAACCAAGCTTAGAACAAGTGAAGCAGTCCCCGGCACCCACCCCAGCGCCCGCACAGGCCAACCCGGAGGCTCAATATCCACGGGAATTTTTGCCCAGCAGGCGTGGTTATACCTGATGGTTTATTTACATGGAGGTTCTATAAGTGATAACAGAAAATACTCCAGGACTCATTAGTGTGGACCTGGGTGTCACCGGCATGACCTGCACATCCTGTTCCGGTCGGGTGGAGCGGAAACTGAATAAGGTTCCGGGCGTCAATGCCACGGTGAACTTCGCCACAGAAACCGCCAATGTGCGCTACGATCCGGCATCCGTGAAGATACCGCAGTTGATTGATGTGGTACGGGGCGCCGGCTATGATGCGTTTGAAATCACACCAGACAATGACGCTGGCCCAGGCCCAGAGCTTTCGGAAACCTCCGGCACAGATGCCACGAGTGCGGCCCGGGATGCGCATGCCGCGGATTTGCGAAAGCGTTTGATCATTTCTGCCGTGTTGTCGGTGCCGGTGTTGGTGTTGTCGATGATTCCGCAGCTGCAGTTTAATAATTGGCAATGGTTGAGTTTTGCCCTAGTTGGACCGGTGTTTTTCTATGGGGGCAAACCTTTCCATGTGGCGGCGCTTCAGAATTTGCGGCATGGGGCGTTCACCATGGATACGCTGATTAGTTTGGGCACGTCAGCCGCGTTTTTCTGGAGCGTGTGGGCCCTGTTCTTCGGCAATGCGGGCATGAATGATATGCGCATGTCGATGAGTTTGTCGGCGCATTCACATGAGGGCATGGACCAAATCTATTTGGAATCCGTGGGCATGGTGATTGTGTTTTTGCTGCTGGGCCGGTGGTTTGAGACCCGCGCAAAGGGCCGCAGTTCCGAGGCATTGCGGGCATTATTAGACATGGGCGCGAAGGATGTTTCCGTGCTTGTCGACGGCGCCACGCACCGTATTCCGATCAGCAAGCTCGCGGTGGGGGATGTGTTTGTCGTCAAGCCTGGCGAGAAGATTGCCACCGATGGCGTGGTGGTTGAGGGCCATTCGGCGGTGGATGAGTCCATGCTCACGGGCGAATCGGTGCCGGTGGAGGTGACGAAGGATAGCGTGGTCACTGGGGCGACCATGAATTCTTCGGGCCGGCTGGTGGTGCGAGCCACCAGGGTGGGGGCGGACACCACGCTGGCGCAGATGGCAAAATTAGTGAGCGACGCGCAGGCGAAGAAAGCCCCGGTGCAGAAGCTTGCCGACCGGATTTCGCAGGTGTTTGTGCCGATGGTGATTCTGGTGTCGGTGGCCACATTGCTGATTCACGCTTTTGTGTTGGGCCATGGGTTGGCCGAGGCATTCACGGCGGCGGTGGCGGTGCTGATTATCGCCTGCCCTTGCGCTTTGGGGCTGGCCACCCCCACTGCCCTGCTGGTGGGGACCGGCCGGGGCGCCCAAATGGGATTGTTGATTAAGGGCCCTGAGGTGCTGGAACACACCCAGAAAATCACCACCATTGTGATGGATAAGACGGGCACGATCACGACGGGCATCATGTCTGTGAGCAGCATACAGCCGGAGGCTGGCTTTGAGAAGGACGAGGTGCTACGGTTGGCGGCGGCCGTGGAGAACGCTTCGGAGCATCCTATCGCCCGGGCCATTGTGGCGGAAGCCACCGATATCCCGGAGGTGACGGAGTTTCAGAGCACGACCGGGGTGGGCGTGAGCGGCATGGTTGCGGGCCGTCGGGTTGAGGTGGGCCGGGCCGAATCGGGCGGCGAGACCGGGGCCACGGTGGTGGCGGTGCACGTCGATAAGCAGTTGGCGGGGCATATTTCGGTGATGGATCAGCCCAAGGAGACCAGCGCAGCGGCCGTCGACAAGCTCAAGGCGATGGGGCTGACGCCGATACTGCTCACGGGCGATAACGAGGGGGCGGCGCGACAGGCGGCGACCAAGGTGGGGATCGACACGGTGATTGCCGGTGTGCTGCCCGCGGATAAGGTGACGAAGGTCGCTGAGCTGCAACAATCGGGCCAGGTTGTTGCCATGGTTGGCGACGGCATTAACGACGCCGCAGCGTTGGCGCAGGCGGACCTAGGACTGGCCATGGGCGCGGGTACCGATGTTGCTATCGAGGCGAGCGATATTACGCTCATGAATGATGACCCCCGCGGCATTGTCGACGCCATCAGGCTCTCGCGCCGCACCTTGGCGACGATCAAAGGTAACCTGTTTTGGGCGTTTGCCTATAACATTGTGCTTATCCCGGTGGCCGCCATGGGCTTGTTGAACCCCATGTTTGCCGGGGCCGCCATGGCGTTTTCTTCGGTGTTTGTGGTGAGCAATTCGCTGCGGCTTCGGGGATTCACCTCGGCGTTTTAGCTGTGCTGAAACAAGTTTGGGAAAACACATGATAACCAGCGAAGAATTCCTCACATATGTGGCGGAAACCGTCCGTGATGAGCTGTGGATCGACCACCACGCCTATTACTTTGGTAACGATATTTATATCCCGGCCTGCGTATCCATGTGGTATGGCTCCTACTACGAGTTTTATATTCGTAACGCCAAGGTGGAACTCCGCCACTCTAATCAAAACGCCTTTTTCGAAGGCTGGACTGTTGATCCTAGGGAAACAGAGCCATTTTATTTGTCCCATAATCAGGTTCGGTTTGTCACGGAGGAGTCGGATTTCGGTGCAACCCGAAACGCCGAACTGGTGTTTTCCGGGGAAGAGTTTTTCGTCTCCACGTGCCAGTACCCGAATGTTGCTGGGCGGTGGCAATACCCGCTGCCGGGGATGAGCACCGAAACCGTTGAGCAGGTGACCCGGTTTAAAAAGCTTGTTTTCCCCGAGGATCCACCCGCATCAGCACCGGTGGCGAAACGGCCCGCGGAATTGGTTCTCCACTACCACGCGGTGCCCGCACGGGTGCTCGATAATCTTTGTTATTCGCCCACCTACACCCATGACGCCCACCAACTCATGCATCAAACCCGCTACCCTTCGATGGCTATCACCCACCATTATTGGGTGCCGCTCATGCTCCTGGGGTGGGGTGCCGACCCATTGAATAGCATGATAACGGGCTGGTGCTCTTGGGATACCTGGGTGACCGTCAATGATCCCAAGATCGTCATCACTATCATGGCGGATTTGCCGAATATGAACCTTAAACCACTACAGGGGCCCAGCACCCATTTGGGGGTTCCCGACGGGTGGGCGATGGACACGTTTACCAGGCTCAAACGGTTTTATGGAGCCGCGGCCCACCGGGGCGATGGGGTCGTCATCATTGCCGAATTGCGGGAATAAGACCGTGAGACTCCCATAAGACGCAAGAAAAATCCCCACCCGAAAGTGGGGATTTTTGGCGTCGCAAAGCTTAATTGGTAGCGATGATCCATTCACTCACTTTGCCGTCGGTGCGCTTCAAATAAGCACGATCACCAGCGGCATTGAAGTAGATGTCGGATTGCTTCATGAACGTCTGGAATTCTTCGCTCTGCTTCTCCACATCAATTTGGCAGCCGCGCAGAGTTTGCATGCCCCAGGCGGTGGTTCGCATCGTATTGCCGTCAAACCACACCGCGGTCTGAACCGCGTTGCAGGTTGGATCGTACGTAAGCATCCGCAGGCCTTCCGGCACGTTGCCGTTGAATTCCTTCTTGATCTCCTCGGTGCCGTCAAAGGGCTGGGACTTGCCCATATAGATCACGGCATATTTATTCGCGGTGGAGGCCCAGTTGTGCGACAGGAATTTACTCATGTCGGCCTTGGTGGCGGGATGCGTGCCGGCCGGCATATCCATCGCCACCGGCCGCAACGGTTCCGGTACTGCGGTCACCGACGTGCTCGGGGCCGGCACCCCGGTGGAATCCGACGATGCGGTCGAGGTCGGCGTTGAGGTTGGCGTCGAGGGAGTCGGCAACGGCTTCGGGACCGGCTGGTGCAACCCGAGCAGGCCTAGCAGTCCGGTAACTGCCGCGACTATCAGGGCAAAGAGTTTGAAAATCATGGTGTTTCTCCTCCAAAAGGTGGTGAAAATTACTTGCTGGCTTTGGGAGTTGGGTGCTCGTTATACTTCCATTCGCTGATGGTGCCGCCGCCCTGCACATACACATAGGTGGCATCAGCATTGAAGTACAGGCTGGGCCTGGAGCTGAAATGCTTCATGATGTCCTCATCCAACAAGGTCTCATCGCCGCAGGCCTTTTCGGTCATTGGGCCCCAGTACACCTGCATCACGTTCTTTTCGAACGCTGCCCAGGACACAGCCGTGTTGCATACCGGAATGCCGGTGAAGCTGCGGGCATCATCGGGGATGAAACCAACGTCGTTGGGTGTCGCGTTATTGCCATTTGCCTGGCGCGAATCCAGTTCATTGCCCTTGAGGATGAAGCGTGTCGATTCGTAGAAATTCAGCGAAGCCTTCTTGTAGGCGGTGGAAATCCACTCGTTATGCATGAACTTCTGAAGGTCGGCATCGGTGGCGGGGTGCGCATCGGCCGGCAGCGTTGCCCCACCGATCGTCTTCGGCACCGGCACTGTTGGCGTGGGGGTGGCCGGGGTGCTGGTGACCTTCGTGCCTGTGGGCTGCGGTTGTACCGTGGTGGCGTTGCTTTGCGACGCCGTCGGCTGTATCGTCGGTCCAGGCACATTCACGCCCAATAGCGCTATTATGGCTGCGACAATCATGTCAAACAGTTTGAAAATCATGTTTCCTACCTCACATGTTGGTTATCAGCTAGTTTCCATTCATTGACGGCACCATCTGAACTTCGTTTCAGATACATGCTGCTGCCATCAGAGTTGAAGTACACAGTGGAGTGGTCCAAGAATTCCCGGAATTCTGTGTCTTCCACCGCCAAGACTTGCGGGTCACAGGCAGTTTTTCTTGAGTCTCCCCAGGCGGTGATGCTGATGGTGTTGCGTGCCACCAGAACGGTTCCCTGCACCGTGCAGCACTTGGTGCCACCGGAGAATACTCGGCGGGGACTACTTGTATCGTGGTTGGTGGTGAAGTCTATTTCGGCGTAATTATTGACCCGGAAGATCAGCGGGCTGGTGGAAACCCACCGGTGAGTGGTAAGTTTCTGCATTTCCGCATCGGTTGCTTGGTGTAAACCACTCGGCAGATCCGACAGCGCCATCAGTGGTGGCCGGGGCGGAATTGGGGTCGATGTCGCCGGTGCGCTGGTGGCGCTGGTAGAGGTGGGCTGGGCCGGTTTCACGGAAGCCCCCGGTTGCGCTGTCCGCGTAACCTGCGTGGTCGGCATGGTTGGTTGCGGCGGTTGCTGGTGCAGCCCTAATAAACCCATGATGAATGCGACGATTGTGGCAAAGATCTTGAAAATCATGAGTTTGTCCTCGCTGGCATCTTCCGTGGGTTAGCTATGGAGTTTCCATTCGCTGATGGCACCGTCGGTGTGGCGTTCAACATAGACACGGTCACCTGCAGCATTGAAATACAGGGTGGCGTTCTTGAGGAAGTTTTGGAATTCCGTATCCTCAATTTGCGGAACAAGTCCACAGCCTTTGGCCGGGTATGTTTTCCACCAGCTCATGGTGTGAATGCGGTTGCCTTCGAACCATGCCAATCCCCGCAGTTTGGGGCACATGGTGCCGCCCACATAGCTGCGGGTGTTGTCCGGCACGGTTGTATCTTTCAGTTGTTTAGCAGTCCGGGGCCCGAAGTCGCGCAGGAAATCTATTGGGGGATAATCCTTGTACAGCTTCGATTGGGAGAAGTCGATTTTCGCATCGGTGCTATTGGGGGACACCCACAGGCTGGTAACGAATTTCTGCATGTCGGCTTCGGTGCCGGGGTGCGCGTCGGCAGGCAGCGCAGGAATGACCGCCATCCCGAATTCCGGCACCGCCACGACCGGCGCTGTGGTAGGCACCGATGTGCTCACCTGCGTCGATGTGCTGGTGGGTTCCGAGGTTGCCGCTGCGCTGGTGCTGGCGGTGACCGTGGGAGGCGCCGACGATGTCGAGGGTTGTTGTAATCCCAAGGACCCTAAGACTGCCGCGAGGAGAGTGGCGAAGATTTTAAAGATCATGACCGATTCACCGTTTCCGCGTCGGCGAGTTTCCAGTGGCTGACGGCCCCGTCCGAGGCCCGCTTCAGGTACATGTGGTCGCCGACCTCATTGAAGTAGATGGTGGATTGTTTCAGGTAGGTTTGGAGCTCCCGGTCTTGCTCTTCCACCTCTTTTTGGCAGGCAACAGCAATGGTGGGACCCGCGTCAATGAACCGCATCACGTTGTCATTTTCGAACCACACCAGCACCAGGCTGCCCCGGCAGGTGGAGCCGCCGCCAAACGTGCGGGCGGTGTCCGGCACATTGCCATTAAATTTCTGCTCCGCTTTGCGGAACGTGGTCCGAAATTCGGCTTCGTTCCCCTTGTACAGTTTCGACTGGGTGAAGTCGAGTTTCGCGGTGCTGACGGCGGACACCCAATTCTTGGTTACGAATTTCTGCATGTCGGCGGCGGTGGCGGGGTGGGTTCCAGTCAGCATTGTGCCACTGAGCGGCGGAACCGGGTGCGGTTTGTGCCAGTCGTCGATGATGTCCCGGGGGGTTGCGGTCATGCTCGTCGATACGCTGTCGCTGGGCTTGTCGACGCCCATTGCTGGGATCGGCGCCAGCACCCCCACAGTCACGGCAGCGATGCCGGCGGCGAAAATCTTCATCTTCATAGGTTTTTCCTTACGATCCTTCGTTTTGCCTATAGGCCGGATTCCCAACTGCCGGACCATAGGTTTTAACAATTAGAATACGTACTAATATACCTACGCTATGTGCCATTGCCCCAGATCGAGGGGAGTTATCCATAGGAAAAACGTATGACGTATGACCTCTTAGTCCCCCGGGTTGAGGCATGTTAGCCGCGCACCTCCCGCCACTGGCTGACCTTGCCGTCTGCTAGCCGCTTCAGGTACATGGTGCCGTTTCCATCGAGGTATACGGTGGGGCGGCCCACAATATAGTTCAGGGCTTCCGCATGCTGTTCATCGCTGGCGTTGTCGCATTCCCGGTGCCATTGGGCGCCCCGGTCGGTCAGGTAGTAGTGCAGTTCGGCACCCTTAAACCAGGCGATTCCGGCACCGCGACCGTTGCAGCTGCTGCCAGCGAAGGCATTGATGGCGTCGGCCTCGGGGATTTTCTCCTTTGGCGGCTTGGCCGCATAGTACTGGTGCAGCCAGTCCCAGTCGCTGCTGGTGGGGGTGCCTTGGAATTTCAGCACGGTATTGGCTCGAACGGTGGACTGCCAGTTTTTGGTGAGAACCTGGGCGATTTCCGCCGGGGTGGCCACATGGGCAGTGGCCGGCAGGGTGGTGTCGAGTGCGCTTCCTGGAATGGGCCCCTCGCCGTCGCCGGGTTCCCGACCGTTGAGGAGATCCTGACCGTCCTTTTTGGCGGTGCGTACCAGCTTGATGGCGGAGTCGGTGGGTTCCGTGGCCTTGATGGTCTTAAGGTTGGGGTCTTCGGGAATAGTTACGCCACCGGATTGAGGGGTGACCGTGACAACGGTGGTCGAGTCCGTTGGCTCTGCGGCTTCCGACCGGTTCTGGGTCAGGGGTCCTACGGTCGGCCGGGTATGTCCTTCAGTTATTGTCGTGGTGGGGGTCGGCGTCGATAGGCCAAAAAATGCCAGGATCGCCGTAAACAGTGTCATGAGAAACTTAAGAATCACAGCAAAAGCTTCCTATCAGTACTATCAGGAAAAATAATGTTCTAATTCCCAACGTACAAGATCAGCTTTTCGACGTTTCACCCACGGCAATGACAAAGCCGGCAATATGCACGACGTCCTGCATCGTTGCTTATTGCCGGCGATAGCAACCATGACCTATTTGCTACCTCATCCGGGGGGATTGGCGTTATTTCACCAACCAGGGACGCTGCCATTCAGAGGCCACCCCGTCGGGGCGCTTGAGGTAAAGGTGACCCTGCCCATCCAGGTAGAATTCGGGGTTGGCACTCAGGAAGGCCTGAACATCCTTGTCGCGGGTATTTGCCACCTCTGGGCAGGGATTATTGGTGACAAGGATCTGGCGGGTCTTGTGCATCACATTGCCGTCAAACCATACCCCGCTGGCGGTCCCATTACATGATGCGCCACCCGAAAAATGCTGTAAATCGGCTGGTGCATTGCCACCGAATTCTTCCCCAATATTCGGCAGTTTTTTCGGTGCATCGCGGTAATAATCCCCGAAAAACATTGTGGTGGTTTGGGGGCGAACTACAGACATCCAATTGCCGGAACGCACGTCTTTCAACTCGGCTGCCGACACCGGATGGGCGTCGGCAGGCAGCACGGTGTCGAGCGTTTTGCCGACGGTAATATCGGAAAACCAGTGTTTTACGTCATCATTAAGCGGCACGATCGCACCGAAAAACGCCACGATCGAGGCGAGAATAGATGTAAATAATTGGAATACCATGTGAACCCCGCTTGGATGATAACAGATTATTCAAACAAATAATATCCTGATTTAATATTCTTTTTAAATATTTCCGCAAAACACCACCCCAAATAGGGGTGAATTATAATTGCCGGGCCATATCCTTAAACCGCGAGAAATGCAGCTGATGTGCCACCTGCACAGTATCAATGGGACCACCACGGTGCTTCGCCACAATGATATCTGCTTCGCCCGCCCGCGTGTCGTCTTTGTCCTGACTATCTGGACGATACAGCAACATCACTATGTCCGCATCCTGTTCCAGGGAACCCGACTCACGAAGATCCGCAATTTGGGGGCGTTTATCCGTGCGCGACTCTGGCCCCCGGTTCAATTGGGAAATCGCCACCAATGGTACATCGAGTTCCTTCGCCAAGAGTTTCAGCTGGCGGGAGAATTCCGCCACCTCCTGCTGCCGCGACTCGGTTCGTTTGCCGCTGCTCATCAGTTGAAGATAATCAACCACAATCATTTGCAGGTCTGCTACCTGCTTGAGTTTGCGTGACTTCGACCGGATTTCCATCATGGTGAGGCTGGCGGAATCATCAATATAAATGGGGGAATGCTCGATCGTGTCGAGCCGATTCACCAGCTTCGCCCAATCCTGGTCGGTCATCCGCCCTGACCGCATGTCCGACAGTTTCACGTCAGCCTCGGCGGATAATATGCGCATGACAATTTCGCTTTTCGCCATTTCCAAGGAGAAAATGACCGCGGCCTTGCCGTTCTTGATCGCACAGGAGCGCACAAAGTCCAGCGCCAGGGTGGATTTACCCACACCCGGCCGGGCCGCGACAATAATCATTTGGCCCCCATGGAGCCCATTGGTGAGATTGTCGAGATCTTCAAACCCGGTGGGGATGCCCCGGGCCAGCCCGCCCTGCACAGAAATCAGGTCAAGTTCGTCCATGGTGGGTTGGATCAGGTCGGCAAGCACGGAATAGTCTTCCACATGGTGCCGCTGGGCGATATCGAACACCTGTTGTTGCGCCATGTCGATCACGGTTTCCAACTCGGCGCCTTCGGTGCCTTCGTAGCCGAGCTGCACCACCCTGGTGCCGGCAGCCACCAGCCGCCGGAGCACCGCTTTTTCCGCCACGATTTCCGCATAGTAGCGGGCATTGGCGGCGGTGGGCACTGCCGACACCAGCGTGTGCAAATAGGTGGATCCGCCAATACGTTCGAGATTATTGTCGCGGTCCAGCCGGCCAGCAACGATCAGAGGGTCGATCTCCTTGTTATTACTGAACAGGTCGATGATGGCGTTATAAATGAGCTGGTGGGCGGGCCGATAAAAATCATCAGGCACGAGGGTTTCTATGATGTCGACCACAAGGGTGGGGCTCAGGAGCATGGCCCCGAGGACGCCTTGCTCCGCATCAATATCGTGGGGTGGCTGGCGAAAATCATCATAGTTTTGGTCGTCGCCTCGACCGTTGGTGCGCCCGCCTCGGCCACTCCAGCTGCCTCGGCCGTCTCGGCTGCGGCGAGACCCCTCGGACATGGATGGCATGGATACCAAGGATGCCGGGGGTTCTGCTGGTTCGTCGCTAAAATCTGGTTCGCTAGGAAAGTCGCTGCTCATTGCCGATTCACCCCCTCATTATTAGCTGTGGTTGGTCTGGTTGGGGAAAAATTTTCTCTCTATCATTAGTACCATCACTGAGCCCGCGCAATTGCATCGACCGCACGTATCACTCCGATATGTGAGAATGCCTGCGGAAAATTACCGGCCAACCGTTCCCGCACCGGATCGTATTCCTCCGCCAGCAGCCCCAAATCGTTTGCATAGCCAACTAGCTGCTCTAAGAGCCTGGTGGCGGCATCCAGGTGGCCGGCCCGCGCATAATGCTCGGCAAGCCAAAAATTGCAGATGAGGAAGGGGTATTCCGCCCGAGGGCCATCACTGTTATAGCGGTATATGAGCCCATGGTCGTCGCCAAGCTCCCGCACAATGGCCACCACCGTGTCGTGCATGCGCTGGTCGGTCACCGCAATAATGCCCGTGTGTGGCAGCTGTAGCAGCGACGCATCGACGCCGGGGTTGTCGTAAATCTGCCTAAACGTGTTCCGCTCGGCATCGAAGCCGCGGCTAAAAATCTCGTCATAGAGTTGGTCGCGGTATTTCCGCCAGGTTTCGGTGTCCCCGGTCAGCGTTTTATGCTTTGCGACGGCATCCAGGGCGCAATCGAATGCCGCCCACATCATGGCCCGCCCATGGGTGAAATAGTGAAGCTCCCCCCGCATTTCCCAAATCCCATGATCCCGGCGCTCATAGTTTTTGATGCAATAATCCAACAGCCTTGTTTGTAGCCGCCATGACTCCTCAGTCTCCGGGATTCCAGCCTCCCGCATGTGCCGACAGACCAAGAGAATCTCCCCCACCACATCGGCCTGAAACTGGGATGCGGCGGCGTTCCCCACCCGAACCGGCAGGGAGTCGAGATAGCCAGGCAGATGGGCTAGGATGCGTTCCTCCAAATGGGTCTCGCCCCGCACCCCATACACAATCTGGAGGTTCTCGGGGTCGATGGTGCGCACCAACCAATCCCGCCACGCCACGGCCCGCTCCCGCACCGGGGCCCGGGTGTAGCCGTTCTGCTCCGCCATGAGGAGGGCGTCTATGGCGAACGCGGAATCCCGGAGCCAACAAAACCGGTAATCCCAATTATGGTCGCCCCCGATGATTTCCGGGAGGGAGGCGGTGGGGGCCGCAAGAATCGCCCCATTGGTGAGCGCCAGGGCGTTCAGCACCATGGCGGAGCGTTCGGCGAGCCGCACCCACTGGCCGTTATATGGGGGCAGGGGCGCTTCCCGAAATTCCTTATGTGGCGCCGCGGTTTCGCCCAGGGTCCAGGTCAGTGTGGTTCCGGCCGCCAGGTCAAAGGAGCCGACAAAATCAGCATTCCTGCCGGTGTGGTGCAATTCGGGCCCGTGGAGGGCAGTAACCACCTCACCCTGCCGGTCAACGAAGCGGAAGTGATCGTGCCAGGCTGGGGAGCGCGAGCCATAGTCGGTGCGGATTTTCAGATCATGGCGCACGGTGATATCCCCGGTGGTGCAGGTCACGGCGCGCACCAGGGTGGTTCCCTCCAGGTAATCCACCACCTCGGCGGTGCCGGTGGCGGAAAGCCATGTGGTGTGAAGAATCAGGTGATCGGGGTGATCCAGATAGGTGCGGGCGGTCATATTCGCATCATCAACAGTGATGCTCCAGCTGCCGTGTTTTGGTTCCCCCAAGAGAGCCGCGAAGGTAGCAGTGTGGTCGACCTGCGGGCAAAACCAGTCAACCCGACCGGCGCGGGAAATCAGCGCCACGGTGTGGTGGTTGGCGATAAGTGCGTATTCTTCTAACGGCACGCTATTGGTTGGTGTGAACATTCTCCCTACCCGATTGTAGCAAACCCGCAGGTCATGACTTTATGAATCCTAGTCGAATATTGAGAGGAATGCTTCTCCGCCACACAACTACCCCCATGTCTGAGTTTTTCCTTAATATGCCATGGGTTTCATGTTGCATATGGGGGGATTTTTCTACTCGGAATCAGGGGATTTTCTACACTTTGCTACCAGCATTATGCACAACCTGGGGATAAAGTTATCCACAGGGGCTGTGGAAAACGAGTGATCCTTGTGGATAAACTTGCTGCAAACTTATTATCTACGCAGCTCAGAACATATTTTCATCTTGTGGATAAATCGGTTACCAGCGGGTTTGACATTGGGTAAAACTATGATTTTGCTACTACCTGCGGGGAGTTATCCACAGGGTTATCCACAGGCCCCCCAAGTGTGGGAACCTTACTCATCAAGGAAACCTATATCACCAGCTGATTTTTCTTAAACTTTCCGCAACATGTATGCAAAAATAAAACGAGCCGGCGCTGAGGCCGACCCGTTTTGTGCTGTTGTCGTTGGGTCACAAATATGACCGTTGCGGCTGGTTGTTAGGCAGCTACAACCTGGAAGTTCACCGTTGCTGCAATATCGGAGTGCAGCTTAACGTTCACAGAATAGGAGCCGACAGTTTTCACGGCACCCTTCTGCAACTCAATGCTGCGTTTGTCTAACTTGGGACCACCGGCAGCCTTAATGGCAGCGGCAATATTGTCGGCAGACACCGAACCGAAGATCTTACCCTTCTCCGAAGTCCGCACAGAGATGGACACGTCGGTAAGTGCTTCGAGTTGTTCTTTGACCTCACGAGCGTGATCGAGGTCGCGGATGGCGCGTTCTTCTTGAGCACGCTTCATGGTGGCGATCTGCTTCTCTGCGCCACGGGTCGCAACAATTGCGAGGTTGCGCGGAAGCAGGTAGTTACGTCCGTAGCCGTTCTTCACCTCGACGATATCACCAGGGACACCGAGGTTCTCAACGGCAGCGGTGAGGATCAGTTTCATGACCCCTGCCTTTCATGGAAATTATAAGGTTTTCACTGGGTTTTAGAACGGAGGCTCATCATCAGCGCCCCCGAAACCACCATTGGCTGGTGGTGCGGATGACCAAGGATCATTGGCGGGTGGTTGCTGCTGTTGTTGCGACGACCGTTGTTGTGGTTGCTGCTGCGATTGCTGTTGCTGTGGCTGCGAATATTGCGGCTGCATCTGCTGCTGTTGTTGCGGTGCAGACTGCTGCTGGACTGGGGCCTGCTGCTGTTGCCGCATGCCGCCACCCTGATTGCCGCCAAAACCACCACCATAATTGCCACCGCCTTCACCACGGGGATTACGGGTAACTTGTGCCGTCGCATAGCGCAGTGACGGACCAACTTCATCAACTTCCAGCTCCATGACCGTGCGCCGATCCCCATTCTGGGTATCGTACGAGCGGGACCGGAGGCGACCGGTGACAATAACCCGCATGCCCTTAGTCAGGGTTTCCGCAATGTTCTCGGCAACCTGCCGCCACACATTACAGGTGAGGAATAATGCTTCCCCATCAACCCATTGACCGGACTGGGAGTCATACCGACGCGGAGTCGAGGCAACTCGGAAGGTAGCAACCGCCGCCCCAGTTGAGGTGAAGCGGAGCTCCGGGTCAGCAACTACGTTGCCGACAACAGTGATATTCACGTCTCCTGATGCCATGTTCGTTAGCCTTTCTGCGTATTTTTCAGTTACTACAAGCAACCTTAGTCATAACCTTGGACACGCAAGGTTTTACGCAAGGATTTTACTTATCGTTGCGCAGAACTTTGGTGCGCAGAACGCTGTCATTCAGGGTCAGAACACGGTCAAATTCCTGAACGGTAGCAGACTCGCAATGAAGGTTCACGACGACGTAAATGCCCTCTTCCTTCTTAGCGATGGGGTACGCCAACCGGCGCTTCCCCCAAATGTCAACCTTTTCCACGGTGCCGTTTTCCTTGCGGACAATTTCAAGGAACTTGTCCAGGGACGGGGCAACGGTGCGTTCATCCTGGATCGGATCCAGAATGATCATAACTTCGTAGTGACGCACGGACCTCATCACCTCCTATGGTCTTTCAATATCGTAGTTTCGGCCGCAACCCGTATTGGTTGTGGCAGGAGGGTCGTTGCGTCAGCAACCCGTCAAACATACCTTATTTACTGCTCAAAGTCGAAACATGTTCCCCGCTACCCGGCAGTCCCCAACCCAACCTAGGCAGCATATGTTCTAAGCGGGGTTTCTCCCAACAGGTTCGTGCTATCCCAGGCGAATTGAACCACACCAAACCGAAAACCCCGCTTAGAAGATGTGCTGAGCTGGACTTTGGGTTTCTGCCTGTTACTACTCCCGCAGGTATGCACAACTGCTACCCGGAACTGCAGCTCAGCACGAATACAACAACGCCTATAGCGCTTTCTCTAAGCTGCAAAACCCTCCCAAAGCATCTTGGAAAGCCCAAATTTCGGGAGAAATGCAGCTTAGAACACCTGCTGCCATAAACTTGCTAAGAGCAGCAACAGTTCTAAGCGGGGTTTCCGTCTGAAACTGGTACCTTTGGGTGCTCCTTAAACCGGAAACCCCGTTTAGCGGAAGTGCTAAGCTTGGCTTCAGAGTTCCTCCCATCACCCCTCCTGCTGGTATGCACACCTGCTACCCGGAACTACAGCTCAGCACCAATGCAGCAAACCCCGTAGCACAACACCTAAGCTGCAAAACCCTCCCAGAGACGCTTCAAAAGCACCACGGTTTGCCGGAAACGCAGCTTAGAACACCTACTACCAAAACCCACCAGAGCTGCACTAATTCTAAGCGGGATTTCCTCGCAAACCGGCGCTTTCCCAACACTTTCCATCCGATCCCCCAACCAGAAACCCCGCTTAGCAATGGTGAAGCAGAAAGACCGTAAAACCCTAAGCGGGGTTTCCAACAAGCCCACACCACCCATCCCAGCTCCCACACCCCAGCTCACCTCAAACAACCGCAGGCTGTAATCCGAAGCTAAAAAGTAGCAATAACGATCGCTTAGCAAATACGGGCATTATACAATCACTATCATGACGGAATCAGAGATTGCGCAGCTCGCGCAACCCGCCCCCAGAAGGCGGGACTATTCCGATCAAACAATCACACAAAAACCACCTGCGCTCACCGAATTAACCCTGCTCCGGTACATCACCTTCATTGGACTAGCCACATATATTACGAGTATCCTCTTCAAGTTCGGCCCATTTCTGGAATTTCTCAGAAACAACCACCGGTTTATCACATGGACCAATAGCGCCTTTGTCATTTTCTCCTTGAGCCTGGCGAGTTTATTGTTCGCCATCATTATCAACAAGCATCCGATCTACACCATTGTCATTTCCATTGCCATGGTGGCCTATCTGCAATTGGCCATCATTCAGATCACCGAGCTCATCATTTTTCACGACTCCCCTTGGGACCAACTCCACCTGGGAGATTTTGCCGGCATCCCCACCTGCCTCACGGTGTCCATTCTGCACCGAAAACTCGGCAAAATAGGCATGATTATGGCAATCATTATCATTCCGGTAGTTGCCACCAGCCAAAACGTCAACTCCATCATGCTGCGCCCCTACGTGTTTGATGTGCTCTATTCCACTTTTATCGGCACCCCATGGATGTACATGGTGCACCATGTGGTGGCCACCAGCCGCCGAGCAGACAAAGCGGCGTTTGACGAGTACCAGGCACTCACCAGTATTCAACGGTCAAACCAGTTGAAAGAGCTAGAGACCACATCACTAAGTAATATTCACGACCGAATATTGTCCACACTCAATAACATCAACAAGGGGGTTGCCGATCCCGAAGACATCCATACCATTGATATTTTTGACCTGATGCCAACAGGTTCCATGCCGCTCACCACATTTATCCAAAACCTCAAAACCCAGGTAGGAGACGACACCCGGGTCGTCATGCCGGAATCCACCAGTAACACGGTAGCGATTCCCATGGAAATCGCGGCCACAATGCTAGCGGCCATCGAACAGGCCTACACCAATTCCATTGCGCACGCCCCACAGGCCCAACGGGAACTGGTGGCAACATGGGACGAATCCCAGTTGAGCATTGTGTTTGCGGACACCGGCCCTGGGTTTAACGTCGCAAAGATCCCGCATCACCATGCGGGCGTGACCATCACCATGCTTGAGCGACCCCGAAACCACCCGGGCGTGTCAGCGCAGCTCACGACCGCGCCGGGGCAGGGTACCCGATACCGGTTGACGTGGCAGTTAGTTCCGCAACAAGAGTTAGCGGCCACCGCTGAGCCGTTATCGGTGTCAAAACTGATTGGTGTTGCAGATATTTTTCGGCCGCGCTGGGCGGTGTATGCGTTTCTGGTGTTTTTCGCCGACTCGTACCGTTACGACCATGAGGGCAGGTGGCCGGCGTTTATTATTGGGTCGGCGTTTTTTGCGGGCGGGCTGTGGGCGTTGACGAATACAACGGAGTTGAGGTTGCCACGGCGGAACACCATTATTTTGTCGGGTTGTGTTGTGGGGTTGGTGTCGGCCGGGCAGTTGGCGCATTATAGCCCGCTTATGCCGTATCATTCGCACTGGTTTTTATCGTATGGGCTTATTTTGGTGGCTAATATGGCATTGCGGTTGCGCCCTATTACGGCGTGGGTAGTGTGGCTGAGTCTTACCGCCGCCACGTTTATCGTTGACGACATCATGAATATTCAATTATCCGCCTGGCCAATCAGTTTGTTTGTGGCGATTACGCTTTTTGTGCCGGCAACATTGGTTCCGTCCCAGGTGGCGTTGGCGGTGCAGTCGCTTCCGGCGTTGGAGCGGGTGCAGCGGAATGAGCATTTGGAGCTTGCCCGCGCGCTCACACAGAAGCAGTATGTGCAGGCCATGACCGGTTGGTTGCGTTCGCTTTTATCGCTTGTCGACGACCCGGCCACCGCGGGGCTCATGCAGAAGCGGCTGCGTGACGCTATCCGGTCCCCACTGTTGGATGTCCCCGAGCTGACGGCGGCGGTGTGGCAAGCCCGGGAAGCCGGCACCGAGGTGGTGCTTATCGACGCCCGAAGCGAGCAAGACCCCAATCCCGATCCGGTGGAGCATCCCGCCATCATTGCGAACGCTATCGCCGCCCTGGAATCTCGACCCAGCAAGCTGACGCTGCGGCTTTTGCCGCCTGGCCGGAGCCGCTACGCCACCTTAGTGCATTATTGATCCGTTGGAGGGGGAGGCACCCGGGTCGGAGATGACAACCGTGGTTTCGGCCCGGCCGGTTTCTGGGGCGACAAGGGTGGCTTCCACGTCTTGGTCTTCGGAGTCACCGCCACACATGAAGACGATCGTCAGCGGATATCCGGGTGGCATGGTGAAGGCGAGTATCCCCTTGGGGCTGGTGTATTTTGCCACATCGGTTTGGATCGCGTCTTTTTCTTGGTATAGGCATCGTCGGCCATGACCGTATTGGTCGACTACCGTGAACACGATGTTTGCGTTGGGGTCAATGGGGTCGCTGCCGCCGCCGAAGATGCTACTGATGATTGCGATGATCGCCGAGAGCAATAGGGATACGATCCCTAAACCGGATAGGGCATAGTGGCGGAAGCTCCGCAGGGTAGGGGCGATGGGAGGCATGGCATCTCCTGGAGCATATGTACTGGACTGGCTATAATTTTCAGTGTAATCACAGTAGCTATATAGCTTCCCCACAGTGCCCTGGTTTTCACGGTCACCTAAATGACCCCCGCCATGACAATCATCCTTGGTGGACCATGACTGTGTTATGAATCGGGTTACATATCCAATAACTTGGGGATATTACCCACCTATCATCGCATTTTAAAGGTATACAATCGTAGATCATGGAAAGTTCGGTTCTCGCTCGTGTGGCCCAGCCCGCGCCCAAGATCCGTCAGTATTCGGATTTGGCGGCCCGTACCCCACCCCGACTTGCCGAACTCACGCTTATCCGGTGTATTACGCTCGTGTGTTTTGTTGCCTATCTTGGGTATTTGACGCTGAAGTGGGAAATATTGCGGGAGTATCTCACGAAAGATTTTATTTTTCCGGTATGGACCACGGTCTCCATATGGTTATTCGTTATCACGCTTGCGGGTTTGGTGGTTGCCGCAATCATTAACACTCGGATGGGTTATGTTATTGCCCTGACCAGCTCGGCCGTGGCTTATAGTCAGTTTCCGCTGATTCAAATGATGGAGCTGTTCGACCGGGGGAATTCCCCGGTGGGGAATCTACACTTGGCGGACTTCGGCGGCATCCCAACCTGCCTATTGGTGACGGTTTTTCCCAATGTGTATTGCTATATTTTCTGCCTGCTCAGCACTTGCATGATGGTGGCCTTGTCGGACGGCTATTTACCGTTTTGGCATTACGACGATTTCAATGGCGCCTTCTATTCCACCTTGATCTGCGGCCCAGCCCTATTCATTGCGTACAATGGGATTCGGGTCTGCCGTGCGGCGGACCAAGCGGTGTTTCAGGAATATCAGGCCACCACCGCGGTGTTGCGGTCGCGCTACCTGGCCGAGTTGGAGGCCTATTTCATCCATCACATTAACGACAAGGTGCTCTCGACCCTGAATGCGGCCGCCGCCGGGCTCATCCTCATCAGCGATGTCACCAAGGCGGATATCACGAATGACACGAATGTCGGCACCATACCGGTGGAGAATTTTATTGCCTCATTGCAGGATTCTGTCGACGAATCCACCCGGGTCATCATCAATAGAACCGCCGACGCATCCACGCCGTTGCCGCTGAAAACCGCCATTTCCCTGGTTGATGCCATTGGCGAGGCGCACCACAATTCGGTGCGCTATGCCCCGAATGCGCATCGTGAGCTGATGATCAATTGGGATGGCACCCTCATGTCTGTGGTGTTTCGGGATACCGGGCCGGGGTTTCGCGTCGATAAGGCGTCGCGGAAGCACACGGGTGTGAACATCATTATGACGGACCGCCCGCAAATCTATGATGGGGTGACGGTCAATCTCACGTCCAACCCTCGGCAGGGCACTCGCTATGAGGTAACGTGGGTGACGGACCATTCTGCCAGGTCACCGGGTGTTGCCGACAAGCAAGACACGTATGTCCCGTCCGATGCGGAGTTATTGGGGATCAATAAGCTGTTTCGGATGCGGTGGGTGATAGTCATGCTTGCCGCGTTTGCGTTTGACACCATACAGTACGATCACACTGGTCAGTGGCATATTTTGCTTGCCGGCACCGGGTTTTTAGCAGGGGGGCTGTGGGCGCTCACGGATAGCTCGCAGGTGCAGTTGCCGCGGCGCAATACCATCATTTTGGTTGCGTGCGTTAGTGCCCTTATATTTGTGGGCCAGTTGTCGCATTATCCCCGCCCCATACGAGACCAGCATTACAGTTGGTATTTATCGTATGCCCTGTTGGTAACCATGTATTTGGCGTTGCGGCTGCGGCCGGGGGTGGCGTGGTCGATGTGGCTGGGGTTTGCGGCGATAACCTATGTGGTGGATTCGTTGTTGGGGTTCTATTTGGTGGCACCGGCAAGCATGTTTTTGCGGTGTATTCCGCTGCTTATTCCGGCGACGCTGGTGCCGCTGCAGGCAAAGTGGGTGGTGCGGTTGCTGCCTGCGCTCCGGCGGGTGAACCGCAATGAGCATTTGCAGTGGGAAACGGCGTTGGCGCAGCAGCAGTATACGGCAGAGATGACCGAGTGGCTGCGCTCCTTGCTTCAGCTTGTCGACGATCCTGCGACGGCGAAGCTCATGGAGGTGCGGATTCGTGACGCCATCCGATCCCCGCTATTGGATGTCCCGGAGCTCACGATAGCGGTGTGGCGGGCGCGGGCGTCGGGCACCCAGGTCACGCTTATCGACAGCCGCAGCCCCGCCGACCCCAACCCCGAGGAACACCAACGCATCATTGCCGACGCGGTGGAGAAATTGGCGGAATGCCCAGGCAGGGTGACGATCCGACTGCTGCCGGCGGGACGGGATCGGTACGCCACGCTTGTGGCGCGGTGATGGCATCTTAGCTGCTGAATGAGGCCGATGGGGAGTTCGGATCCGGGATCACTACTTCTTGCAGGATTTTTCCGTCACCTTGCGGGGCGATGGCACTCGCCTCAACAACCTGGGTGCCTGGCTCCGACGGTTTGCAATCAAAAATCCGGGTCACTGTGGAACCTGGTTCTGCTTTCACACCGTACGTTCCCAGCTGTGAGGTGCGCACTATGTTATCGGTGTGAAGAGCACCGGTTGGCTTGACATGGCAAAGGCGCGGAAGTCCATGTTGGTCCACGACTTTGAAGACGACGTTGGCATCCTTGTCACTGTCATCGAGTAATGATGATTGCGTGTTTGCCGATGGCGCGTTGGGGTTGGGAATCACGACTTTTTGCTCTAGCACACCGGTCTCTGGGGCGACGGCGGATACTTCCACGGTGTCTAAGACACCGTCTTTGGCCTGATTACAGCTGAATATAGCTGTCACCGTTTGGCCAGGTTTTGCTTTGATGGGATAGGTTCCATCGATATTGTTATACCTGGCTTTATCATCATGTGGACTTGTTGTGGGAATCAGCAAACAAACACGTGGCATCCCGTGCTGGTCCACAACCTTGAAAATGACATTGGCATCCGTGTTGTCGTTCTCCGAGGAGGAGCCGCCCAGACCCAACCCACCGGCAACCGCAATGATCGCTGACACCAGCAGAGATACAATCCCCAACGCCGGCAGAGCGTATTGTTGCAAGCTCCGCCAATCAAAATGAACAGGCATGATTTCGTTATCCTTTCCAAAAATAATGCCGACAACCGCCTGAGTGAAAGCAGTGCTATTGGCCACATAAAAACCTTAATAAAATTAAGATTTTCCTTGCGTAATCCATAGACTATTGCGCAAAACCGCAACCATGTTACAAGCATAGCTCTAATCTTCTCCAGTTAAAAGCCCATATTTTTATGGGCCTCCACCTTAAGATATCCTTGTTGGATATTATGGACTTAGGGTTGCCGTACAACCGAAACGGCACGTCGTCTCAGTTCCCCGCTGCTGCCCCAGAAGATTGGGGCCCTGATTAGGGGTCCTAGCTTGGAGAAAACCAATAGAATCTCAAGAATGAAGGATTCGGATTTGGTTCAGCTCGCACGCCCGGCACCGCGAAGTCACCATTACTCCGATTTCTTTATTCCTCAACAACCACGAATCACCGAGTTAAAGCTGATCCGCTACATCACTATTATCTGTTTGGTTTCTTACTGCGGATATTTGGTGATGAAGTCGAGCTTAATTTATTCATGCCTTTCCACCAATGACAGTTACGGCGGGTGGATCATGGTTGCCATGGTCATGTTTGCCGGATCGCTGGTGCTCCTGGCGATTGCCATCATGATGAATAAGCGGGTGCTGTACCTTCTGGCCCTGCCGAGCTCCGCCCTGGCGTATGCCCAGTTCCCGATGATTCAGATAGCGCAATTGGCTCATTATGGGCATTCGGCGATCGGGGACATGCTGTTGGGGGATTTCGTGGGGATCCCAGCGTGTTTACTCATGATGCTATTTCCGCACTGGTGGTGGTTTGTCACTATGCTGATGACCACCTCGATGGTTGTGACATTGCACGATAATCAGCTGCCGTTTTGGCACATGAGTGATTTTGACGCAGCCCTGTATTCCACCCTGATTTCCGGGCCGGTGTTGTTCATGGTGTATAGCGGAATCCACACGAGTCGGCAGACTGATGCGGCGATTTTTCAGAGTGCTCAGGCCAATATGACATTCTTGCGGTCACAATCGTTTTCCGAGCTGGAGAGCTATTTTACTAGCCGTATCCACGACAAGGTTTTGCCCACTTTGAATTCCGCCGCGGCGGGACTGACGCCTGTTACCGATGTGCCGCGCATCAATATCATGGATGTGACGCAGGCGGACACCATGTCGGTGGGGAATTTTATTACTATGCTGCGGGATTCCGTGACCGAATCTACCAAGATCACCATTCAGGCTGTTGCCGATCTCACCATGCCATTGCCGTTTAAGACCGCCATGGCTCTTATTGATGCGGTGGCTGAGGCGTCCCATAATTCGGTGGAGCACGCCCCACAAGCCACGCGGGAGCTCACCATTAGTTGGAATGGCACCGTGATTAATGTTGTGTTTCGGGATTCGGGCCCGGGTTTTCACATCGATAAGGTCTCGCATAATCATGCGGGTGTGAAGATTACCATGCTCAAGCGCCCACAAATCTACAATGGGGTATCCGTGAGTCTCATGTCCGCCCCGGAACAGGGCACCCGATATGAGATTACTTGGAATGTGACCGATACCGTGGCAGCGCCTGAGGGGTCGAAAGAGCAGCAGAACATGCTTCTATACCAGGTGCAGAAGCTGGGGTTTGATCGGCTGTTTCGGCCCTGGGTGGCGGCGTATGCGCTTGCTATCTTCACTTTCGATGTGATGCCCTACGACCATAGGGGGCAGTGGCATGTGCTGATTATCAGCATGGGGCTGGTGGCGGGCGCATTGTGGTCGCTCACGGACCGGTCCCAGTTGCGGTTACCGTGGCGGAACACCATTATTTTGATTGTGTGCGTGAGTGCCCTCATGACGATTGGACAGTTTTCGCATTATCCGCAGCCGCCGCAGCTCCAACGCTATGGCTGGTTTGTCTCCTATTCGGTGGTGCTAGCAATGTATTTGGCGTTACGGCTACGGCCGGGGGTGGCGTGGGCGATGTGGGTGGGGTTTGCGGTAATAACGTATGTCGCCGAGTCGTGGCTGAGGCTGGACCTTTTGGCGTCGGCAAGCTCGATTATTGCGTGCATACCGCTGCTTATTCCTGCGACGATTGTGCCGCTCCAGCTCAATTGGGTGGTCAAGTCGCTGCCCACGCTCCAGCGGGTGGACAGCAACGAATATTTGGAGCCGGACCTGCAACGATACACCTCAGAAATGACGAAGTGGCTGCACTCGCTGCTCCAGCTTGTCGACGACCCCATGGTGGCAAAGCTCATGGAACTGCGGCTACGCGACGCTATCCGATCCCCGCTCCTAGACGTCCCGGAGCTCACGGCGGCGGTGTGGCAGGCCAGGGCGGCCGGCAGCCGAGTCACGCTTATCGACGACCGAAGCCCCACCTGCGCCGACCCCGAAGAGCACAGCAAAATCATCGCCAATACCACCGACGCCTTGGCGAAGAACCCCCACACGTTAACATTGCGGCTGCTGCCCGCGGGGCGGGACCGATATGCCTCGCTGCGCTGGAATTAGGGATCCGTAGGACACCGAAGGATGCCGCTTTTAATCCCCTCCCGAACCAGGAGGACTCTCCCCTCGGGAGTACTGCCCGCCTTGGCAAAGCTGTCGCGGATTCGATTAATATAATCCCGAACCGTGTTGGGGGAAATGCCCATTTTTTTGGCGATCATTTTATCGGTTTCCCCGGCGGCCATGAGTTCCAGTACGGTTTTTTGTTGATCCGATAATTTTACGTTCAGTAGCTTATAGTTGCTGTCGATGATGGATGCCCATTCGGCGTCGGAGAAGGTATTCCCAGCGGCCACGAGTCGAATGGCGGATAATAGTTCGTCCATGGATCGGCTTTTTTCAAAGAGCCCGTGCGCCCCGGCGCCGAGGACGCTTCGGAATCGGAAGGGGGATTCCAGGGAGGAGTAGATGAGAACCTTGAAGCCGAGCTTGATAAGAGCAATGGTGTTGTCGTAGGGGTTTGAGGAGTCCGCGAGTCGTAAATCCAGAAGTACCACGTCCACCGGGTAGATCACTGCCTTCCGGGAGGGTCCGTACACGTTTTCATAAAATTCTGGGAGGGTGGCGTACCCATTATAGAATTCCATGTCGTTGGCCTGGTTGACCGCGGTTTTTACCCCCAAAATAGTTGATGGGTGGTCATCAATCATTGCTACTTTTATAGTTCTCATGAACTCACCATATCGAAATCAGTACTGGATAAATAGGGGTCTTCACCAGAAGACCCCAGAATAAAGGGCACCATTGTTGTACCCATGAGCAGGTGTTTAGTTCCGAGGATCGGATGGCCCAGGCAAAATACCGCTGTACATACCCTGCTTAATCAGTTCCCCCCTCCCCTCGGTTTCGCAACCGGCCTGCGCAAATTTGGTGCGGATACGGTTGACATAGTCGTTGACCGTGCTTTGCCGAATGTTGAGCATTTCGGCGATAGCTCGGTCGGTTTCCCCGGAGGCAATGAGTTCTAGGACCTCTTGTTGCCGTGGGGATAGGTCCACTCCTAACGCCTGGTAATTACTATCAATGATAGATGCCCATTCAGTCGTTGCGTGCGTGTTTCCGGCGCTCACGATTCTGATGGCATCCAATAGTTCTTCGGCGCTTCTATTCTTTTCGAAGACCCCATGGACACCGGCGCGTAATACATCTCGAATAAGATAGGGAGATTCTAATGATGAATAAACTAATACCTTTAATTTTTGGTCGATGAGGGCTTTGGCATTGTCGTAGGGCATGGAGAGGTCCGCCAGGCGCAAGTCTAAGAGGACCACATCGACTGGGTGGAGGGCGATACCGGTTCGAACGAACCGAACATAGTCAAAAAAGGCCGTTACGGTGGGGAATCCTTTGACGAACTCTATGTCTTTCGCGTTCTCAAGCATGCTCTTCACCCCCAAAATGGTTGTCGGATGATCTTCAATGAGCGCCACTCGAATAGTCATAGGCTAAGAGTATCGAATCTTAGGAAAGAAAAACATGGCTTTCAGCTTAAACCCCTCAGAAATTGGGGCACCAAACCTGCATCAATGCCTCCGGTAAAATGACGAGTTTTCCAGTGTTTTTATGCGATCTTTTTTCATAATGTCACAGGTTATCAAATTAATTATCGAAAACATGAACGGTATAATTGAAAATAGTAAATCAGCTATTTACCGGTATATCCCTTATTAATCCCCCGGTTTTCCGGTAATAACCAGATAAACCGGCACCGTCTTCTCAGCTATATCGAGAAAGTAAACCATACCATATAGATCATTGCATAATACATAGCTAATATAAGCTGGGAAAATAATGGAATGCTCCCAATTTTGGGGCATGTGGCAATAATTGGCGCGCATCTGAATGGTAGAGCACCATCACTCGGGATCGTAATAGAAAATATTTTCGATTGGTTCTATTTTTTTCATCACACTTCATCACATCGCCACCGCGGCGAAAACTCCACCTGTCAACCACGTGGGTACTGCCCTGGTTTTTATTCAGTCAGTTCTCGCCGGCTTCCGGCACTTCTCCAGTCTCTAGCCAATGACTATCAACGCCGGTGATCGCCGCGATGGCCAGTAATTCCCCACGCCGCGGTTCACGAACCCCTTGCTCCGTCTTGGCATACGTGGCGCGGCCAATGCCGATCTTTTTGGCCATTTCTTCCTGGTTGAGGCCGGCGTTTTCCCGGGATATCCGCATGCGTTGCTGTAGTGACATCACTGGTATAGATCCCCTTGATTCCATATGGCCAGGTTAGCTAATCGACTGGAAAAGCACAATGAAACTTCTTCGGTGACCAATAATAATTAGGAGGTATCGACTCCGGTGGCCAGTGCAATCAGTAGCAATGTGGTTCTGCGTGGCTTAGGGCAATATAGGTGTTCACATTGGTATTTTATCGCTTTATGGTTTCGGTAGCTCCCGACGTCTCGACGATTTTCATTGCACACCATGCAATAACTGCGAATGGCGGCCACCCGGACAAGGAGCCGCCATAGCGCAAGATTTATTGCAATTATGAGTGCTTGGTGTGGGCCTTAAACTTGGTCACTAACTCATCTAGCTGGGATTTGAGCTGGTCATGTCCGGCCTCAACGTCGTGCTTCACATGCTCCTCAAACTTGTCGAGCACATTCTTGAGTTTCGTTTCAATAGCGACGTGATCCGCATGCGACTGGTCGTCATCACCAGCGTGATGATGCTTCACGTGCTCGTCGAACGCCGCATTGACATCCTGTAATTGTTGTTTTAAAACCTCATGGTCATGGGGGCCCGCCTGCTGCACGTGAGAGTCCAATGTGGTTTTTACCTTGTCGATGAGCTGCTCTAGGTGTTCGTGTTCTTGATGTTCATTATGCTCAGTCATGCCGCCCATTATGGCACGACGCCGAAGAAAGCTACAGGGCACATGAATAAAACGCTTTAGACAACGTCGTAAAGCTATGGGGTGCTTGCGGAGAACACCGCCAACGTCACCGGGATCACCGTAATCAGCACCACGGCTATGGCGAAGAGTCCCCAGGTGAGCTTCGCCGGCTTGTGGTACATGTAGCTGGCGAACGATCCACCGAAGCAGAGAAATCCCATAAAGACGCTTCCCATTGTGGCGATTGTGGTGCTGTCCATGTGTGCTTCCTATAGGCTCGGCGGCGAGTTTTGGGGATGTGGGGAATATTGTCACGCAGCATCACCCACACCAGCATTAATAATAAACCGCCGCGGATAATCAACATGAAATCCAGCATGCCGCCCGGCAGCCCCAGGTGGTCTTTTCCTAACATATGCAGCGCCTGCACATACCATAGCACTGCTTCTACCGCTCCCCAGGCAAAGACCAGCCGCCATTTCGGCACCGCTAGCACGATGATTGGCACCAGCCATAGGGAAAACTGGGAGCTCCACTCTTTCGTGCTCAACAGCCACGCAACAAGTAGCAGGAGCGTAACCTCGGGGACACCGGGTGTGCTGGGGGATTGGGCGATCACCGCGATAATCATGACCAGCAGGACTGAGAACATGCCAACCGTCACCAGGTTGAGTGTGGTGGCGCGGTCGAACCCCAGCCAATTCGTCTCCCGAATCAGTAGCGCAAAACCGGACTGCCAGTCCCACATTTGTAGGTACACGTCAACGAAGTACCGAAACCATGTGTGCGGAAACAGTACCGCCACCGGGATGTTGATGGCCGCCCAGCTTAGAATGGTGAATTCTGTGCATCGCAAGGTTTCCCACCACTGGTCGTTACGGCCGGCAATGATATACAGCGCAAGTAGTAAAAACACCGGCCATATTTGGGCGCTGATGCCCAGGCCGATGAACACGCCCGCGTACCCGAAGTGTTGGCGGGACAGGCACCATAATGCGCCCACCGCGGTGGTGATAGACAGGATTTCCCAGTGGGTGAATGCGTGCACAATCACCACCGGTGAACAGGTGAGCAGCAGCGTGTCCCACACCCGGCTGCCCGTCAGGTCTACCATGATCCGCACGGTAATCATCCACAGTATCGATAGCGTCACCGCGGTCACCGCGAAGTACACCACTGGCGGCGCTATCTGCAAACCCACCAACCGCACCACCACACCGACCATGCCCGAAATCCAGTACATGACCCACCCAAAGAGTGTCGACAGGACTGGGCTTTTAGGGGCGTCCGCTACAGGCACATTGTAGGGGAAGTTGTAGGAAAACTGGGTGTAGCCGGCAATGGTATCGCTGTAGCAGGCGGCGGTATATTGGCGATTCCCGGACCAGTTCAATAGCGCCTCCCCAGCCCCGGTGGTAGCGCCTGCCCCACCGCTACTACCAGCGCTTCCGACACTGCCAATACCGGCGCCCGGCAGTACCGATTCCAGGCAGTAGGCTTTGCTGAGGTACGCCAGCCCTAAAAATATGACAGCGAACATGAGGAGCACCCGCAGGGGCGTCCAGTATCGTTGCGTCCCCACCTGGGCATAGCGGCCGAGTTTGCCACCAATGAATTCGATAAAACCCGCAGCCATGGGTTCCTCGACTGCGGGTGAGTATCGGTTGTGTACGGTGGCGTTCATCGCGCTTTAGCGTAGCGCAGTTTTACCCCGTTGGGCGGTTACGCTCGCCATAACCGCCTCATTATTCTTCAATCTCATTGATTTTGGGTGGTGTTCTGCCCTCGGGGATTCTCTAATTGTTGCTGTAAGTCTTGGAGATTCCCCGGCATGGTGCCGGGCATGTTGTTGGGCACATTATTGGTCACATTCCCCGGCAGGGTAATGTCTGGCAGCCCAGGAATTTCGATGGTTTCCTGCCGCCCGGTGTTGGTGTCCGGCGTGTTTGTCACGACGGGTGCCTGCTGGGTCGGCACCGACTGTGGTTGCGCAACCACCGGCCCGATAGCGCCACCGCTACGGGTGAAGCCCATGGATTCCGCGGCCGGGAAGGTTTCGGCCGGCTGCCCTTCGAGCGCGCCATCCATAATGTTTTTCCACACGGTTGCGGGCAGGTTAGCGCCGTAAATATCGGCACCGTATTGGCTAATCAGCGCTTCACCGCTGTCGGTGCCGGCCCACACTGCGGTGGCGAGTTGCGGGGTGGCGCCGATCATCCAGGCGTCCTTGTTTTGGCCAGTGTCACCCAGCTGGGTGGTGCCGGTTTTCGCGGCGGAGGTGCGACCGGCAAGGTTATTGCCGCCAGACCACCCGGCGATAGGAGCCATAGCTTCGAGCACGTTGGTGGCTACCTTTTTTGCTAGACGACGCTCGCCCGCGCCGGCATCGAACTGGTAGAGGACCTGCCCGTCCGCGGCTTCCACCCGTTCCACGAAGTGTGCATCATGGTAAACCCCCAGGTTAGCGAGGGTTGCCAGGGCGTGGGCCATGTCGAGAGGCCTGGACTGGTATTGGCCCAGGGTAATGCCTTCGAAGGGGGCTGCCCCGTTTTCGGTGAGGGTTTTTTCAATACCGGGCAAGGACCTAGCGACGCCGAGGGCGTGGGCCATGTCGGCCGTGTCTTGGGTGGTGTGGGCCAGTTCCCCCTGCAACCGGAGGAATGGGGGGTTGAGTGATCGTTTGAGGGCTTCCTTAATGGTACAGCCGCCCCGGCACCCGCCGCCGGGCACCACGGTGTTGGGGAGTTGGTAGCTGGCGTCGGAAACTACCTGGCTAGTGGGGATGCCTTGGGATACCGCAGCTGCCAGGGTGAAGATTTTGAAGGTGGAGCCGGTTTGCAGGGGAGCATTGGCGTAGTCCCACCCATTGCCGTCGTTACCGCCAAAGTAGGCGCGAACCGCCCCGGTTTTTGGTTCCACGGACACCGCGGCCATCCGCACGTTTTCCCGCTGCTTGGCCAGTTCGGCATTGACCATGTCGACGGTGGTGTTTTGGGCTTTCATGTCGATAGTGGTGGTGACCTTCAGACCCCGGGTTTGGACTTCGCTTTCGTCAATACCAAGATTGCCCAGCTCGGCGAGCACCTGGTTTTTAATGAGCCCATTAGGTCCAGAAACTTCGGGTGCCTGTTCGGGAACAGTGGCCGGGTCGATGGTTTCGGGGTAGGTTTGAGAAGCCCGGTCGGAGGGGCTGAGCCAGCCTTCTTCAGCCATGCCATCGAGCACATACCGCCAGCGTTCCTCCGCCTCGGCGAAGTTGTTTCGGGGGTCAAGCTGGCTGGGCCGCTGGATACAGGCCGCCAGCACGGCTGCCTGGCTGGCGTTGAGTTCCTGGACGGGGATGCCGAAGTAAGCGCGGGCGGCGGCGTCGATGCCGTAGGCGTTACGCCCAAAATAAATGGTGTTGAGGTAGGCGCCGAGCACTTCTTCTTTACTCCACTCGTTGGCCATTTTCACGGAATACACTAATTCTTTGGCCTTGCGCTTAAAGGATGACTCGTCGCCCACTAAGGTTTTCTTCACATATTGCTGGGTGATGGTCGAACCACCACCGGCAGAAGAATTGCCGGTCAGTTGGCCTAATATAGCGCGACCAAACCCGGTGAAGGAGAAGCCACTATTGGTGTAAAACTGCCGGTCCTCGGCGGCCAGTACGGCATGCTGTACCACTTCGGGTATTTGTTCGAAGGGCACTTCTTGGCGGTTACCGTCGGCTGGAACGATACGGGCCAATTCGGTGGTTGAATCGCTGGCATAAATATGGGAGATCTGCTTGTTCTGTAACTCACTGGGTTTCGGCACATCCGCCATGAGATAAGCAACCATAAAAAGGAGAAATGGGCTTAAGAACATGACGAGTATAGTGCTTATGACACCAATTTTTAGCCATTTATTGCGGTTTTTTTTCTTGCTGGTGGGCCGCTTTTTATTGCGGGGTCGACTAGGCCGCGAGCCCACGGGTTTGCGAGTGTTGCGTTTGTTTGTCACGACAGTTCTTCCTCAATGTTAAGCAGCCTTGATTAACCTATGACTTTAGTATGTTCTCTAGCGTGGTCACACTCCCGTTCGAGATGGTTTTAACCCCGTGTGTTAGCATAATCACCACTCAGGGGCTTTATGTGTTAAGTATCACTTTTATAAGAAGGAGCTGCAATTGCAGTCATGAGTAAATAATTCCATTTGCAGTTCGTGCACACCTCGACTTGGTGGACGGTAAAGGTTAATCCGGCGGCTGCAAATTGTTCAATTTCTGTAAGTGATCGAGCACTGCCCGCCGCTCGTTTTAATTCGTCGCCATAGACCCACAGCACCTCTCGAAGGTTGGTTTTGTTACAGATAGGACAGGGAGTGGATGCCGGAACTCCATGAAACTTAGCCGCAGCTAGAAGCAAGGAATCAGCATCGCAAATAGTATCTTGTTTCACCTTGTTAGCCCGCCAAGCGGCGAGGGTTTTAGCCCGGGCAAACCGGTGTGAAATTTGGCCTTGAAATTCCACCACCCCATACAGTGTAGCGTCATTGATGCATACTCCTAATCTTTACCACAAAAGGGAAAATTACCCCCATCTGAACCAAAGATTCTTCTGACATTACTGTAATAATGCAGCCTATTAAAGGTTTATAAAACACCTTGGAATCAATCATAAAATCAAAGTTTTTCGGGGTTTCTGGCACCTTGGGCGGTAGGTTTGTTGACAAACCGATAGAATGTGTTTCATGACATCACAAGCACATCGAGAGCTGGCGGCACGGATTCGGCCCGCCCTAACTAAGTTGTACGTATTATATTTCCGACTAGCGGAAACGTCCGATCTCACGGGTCCGCAATTAACAATTTTGAGCCGGCTCGATAATGAGGGCCCGGCGCGTATCAGCCAGATCGCTAAGGCTGAGGGGATTCGTATGCCTACGGCATCGAATGCTTTGCACCAGTTAGAGGACCGCGGCATGATTGAGCGAATTCGGGAGGAGACTGACCGTCGTGGTGTCAAGGTACAGTTGACACCGTTTGGTAAGTCTGAGTTGGAGCGGGTTGGTAATGAACGCACCGCCTACCTAGCAAATATGCTGGCAGCTTTGCCGGAGGAGAAGCTGGGCGATATCACCAAACTGGCCAATTTGATCAATGAACTATCAGAAGCCTATGACACCGAAGAAGCACTTAAAGCGTTCGAAAAGGCATCTCGCCGCTCCAATGTTCAAGCGATTTTGGACGGCACTCTCGACAATAACTAGTGACGTTTCCGCAAGCGCCAGGGTATATAGGTTTACCTAATGGCGCTTTTTTGATACTTTAGTTTGATTCTATTTTCCCTTGTTGATCGCTATAATTCGGGTATGATCCCCCACGCAGTTGTCACCGGTGCTAGCCGTGGCGTGGGCCTGTCGGTCACGAGGTTATTGCTTGATCGGGGCTATCGGGTGTTTGCCCATTACCGTACTGCCCCGGCCGATCTTCAGCATTCGCGGTTGACGTGGTGGCAGGCGGATTTTTTGGTTCCGCTTGACGACGCCGCCCCGGGCGTCGATAAGCTTGATGCACTGGTGCATTGCGCCAGGATTGCGAGCATTGGGCGGGGCCAGTCGCGGGAGGTTGCGGCGCAGCACATGGCGGTGAATTATTTGGCGCCGGTGGAGTTGACGCAATGGTTTTTGCCGGCGTTGCGGGCCGCGCGGGGGATGGTGGTGTATCTCAATTCGGGGGCGGGCAGGCAGGCCGCGGCCGACTGGAGTGCCTATAGTGCCAGCAAGCATGCGGCGCGGGGGTGGTGTGATGCGTTGCGAGCTGAGGAGCCGGAGATTCGGGTGACCAGTGTTTTTCCTGGGCGGATTGCTACGGATATGCAGCGGGCGATTCGGGCCCAGGAGGGGTTGCCGTATGTTCCGGATGAGTATCTTGATCCGAATACCGTTGCCCGGGTTGTGGGGGATGTGTTAGAGACACCACGTGATGCAAGCCTTACTGATGTTGTTGTTCGCCCTGCCTTGTCCCCGTTGTTGTAAAGGGATCCCGTGTTGAATCAATCGTATCTCGATCACCCAGAGAATGACCTTATTACCGATGCTGATTTCACCAATATGATGCGGCCGGCACCGCGGGATTTTGATGAGTTGGCGGATGCGCCAGACCCGTTGGTGGTGGCGCAGGCGAATCGGCGTTCCACTCGTCAGGCTATATTGTGGGCGGTACTCACGCCGGTGGTGACGTTGCTAGTTGCCGGGTTCTTGGCGGTGGTGGCTCGGATGCAGGGTGGGGAGTATTGCGAGGCGGGGACGGCCACGTGGTTTTGTTCGCGGCAGGCGGAGATTTGGTGGCCGTTTGCCACCAGCATGATTCCTATCGCCAGTATGTTCGGTACGGCGATTATGATGTATCGCAAGTTAGTGTCGTACACCAGGTGGCGGCCGTGGATGGGCACGTTTTGGTTTGTCATCCCCTTCACCATGTTGTGGATGACCACGACGTTTCAAATAGCACTGGTACATCATTAATAGGTTAAACCTACATTATTTGCTTGTGGTAACATAGAGACCAACGGTTTATTACGATAAGGCCAGCCCCAACCAGCCGTTACTGAATTATATTTTCATGAAGGCTGGTGTGCTTTCTTATCAATGAAAGGTCCACCAATGAAAGCCACCCTCATGTTTGGTGCCGGTGATGTGCGCATCGCCGACGTTCCCGAACCCACCATCAAACACCCCACCGACGCCATCGTGCGCACAGTCCGCACCTGCGTGTGCGGCTCCGACCTGCACCCCTACCACAACATGCCCCGCAACGATGCCGGCAACCCCATGGGCCACGAACTCATCGCCGTCGTGGAAGAAGTAGGCAGCGACGTCACCACCGTCCGGCCCGGCGACTTCGTCATCATCCCCTTCGCATACCAAGACAACACCTGCGTCTACTGCCAAGAAGGCATGCACACCTCCTGCATCCATGGCGGCTTCTACGGCCAACCCGACCCCGGCGGACTCCAGGCCCAATACGCCCGCATCCCCCTCGCCGACGGCTCCATGGTGAAAGTCCCCGACATCAACCCCGAAACCGCCAGCGACGAACTGCTCGCCTCCCTGCTCACGCTTTCCGACGTCTACCTCACCGGCTACCACGCCGCCCACATGGGCGAAGTCACACCCGGCAAAATCGTCACCGTCATCGGCGACGGCGCCGTCGGCCTCTCCGCGGTACTCGCCGCCAAAACCCTCGGCGCCGAACGCATCATCCTCATGGGCCGCCACAAAGACCGCACCGACCTAGGCCGTGAATTCGGGGCCACCGACGTAGTAGCCGACCGCGGCGAAGCCGGCATCACCCAAGTCATGGACCTCACCGGCGGCTACGGCTCCCACATAGTACTCGAAGCCGTAGGCCACATGCCCGCCTACGAACAAGCGGTAGGCGTGGTCCGCCCCGGCGGCATCATCTCCCGGGTTGGGGTTCCCCAATACGAAGAAGCACCCATCGGATTCGGCTCCCTCTTCGGCAAAAACGCCCGACTAGCAGGCGGCCCCGCACCAGTCCGCAACTACCTCGAAGCAGGGATCGCCGACGTGCTCTCCGGCAAAATCAACCCCGGCAAAGTCTTCGACCTCACCCTACCGCTCGAACAAGTAGCCGACGCCTACCAGGCAATGGACTCCCGCACCGCCCTCAAGGTCATGCTCACCCCCTAAAACGCTTCCGCCTGCACCGTCAACGAAATCGTATGATTCCCCCCGGGCCGGATCACCACCCCCTGATAATCCTCACCCAACAGTGCCGGCTCCACACACACAAAATGCCGCCACTCATCACCAATATCGGCAATAGTGTTTTCGCCCGGGTTCCACACCACCACACTATCCGCCGCCGACGAACTCACAATAATGCGACGCCGTAACCCCGGATCAGAAATCACATACTCATAATCCCCACCCCGGGTAATGCGATCATATTCACCAGCCGTAAACGTCAAATCCCCCTGCTGGGTCACATGCGTCTTCGTGACCGCATCATACACATCGGCGCCATCCACCCCAGACACCGTCACCTTCTCCACATCGGCAACCCGGAAATACGGGTGAAACGCCAACTGGATCTTCCTAGACTCATCCCTCACATTCCGGGCACTATACGTCATGGTGAACCCAGTCGCATGATCCACCACAACCACCTGAAGTTCCAGACCGTCCTTCATAATCCGCGCGGTAGTGTCGTCGATAAGCTGCCACTGCGACACCCGGGCCCACCCATGCTTCGGCTCCTGGCCGGTGAGCGCCGCAAACCACGGCCCAATAATCGGCACACCGCCACGAATCGCCCCCGGCCCATCAAGTTTCGCAACCGGGCTCAACCACAATAATTCGCCAAGCTTATTATCGACGCTAGTCACATGCGCGCCATGCGCTAAAAGTTTTGATGCCATGGTTGACATTTTTCCATCAAAACCCCACCCCATGGGACGAAGGTGGTCAATACCTCACCAAACACTAACCCGCCACAGCAGCCACCTGAGCAGCAACTTCGGCACACTCCGGCCGGCCACAATGCCGCGTCGCCGGGTTCGCATAACAATCCTCACACATCAGCACCAAATCCCGACAATTATCCTCATTCACACAATGCTCAAACTTATTAGTCGGCTTCCCACACTTACAATGCCCCAACTGCACAAACCCCGGGTCCTTCGTGCCTAGCCCAAACTCCATATGCATGCGCTTGTCAAACACATACAACGACCCCTCCCATAAACCATGGTTCCCATACTTCTCCCCATAGCGCACAATCCCCCCATCAATCTGATACACCTCGGTAAACCCACGATTCTTCATCAACGCCGACAAAATCTCGCACCGAATCCCCCCAGTGCAATACGACACCACCGGCCGATCCTTCATCCAATCATATTTGCCGGAGTCCAACTCCCGAATAAAATCATGCGTCGTCCGCACATCCGGCACCACCGCGTTCTTAAACTTACCGATCTGGGCCTCCATCGCATTCCGCCCATCAAAAAACACCACATCATCGCCGCGATCCGCAACCAATTGGTTCACCTCCTCCGGCTTCAAATGCACGCCCCCACCAACAACACCATGCTCATCCACCTGCAACTCCTGCGGCGCCCCAAACGCCACAATCTCATCCCGAACCTTCACCGACAGCTTCGGAAAATCATCGGCCCCACCAGCCGACCACTTAAACTCCGTATCCTTAAACCCTGGATACTCCCGAAACTTCCGAACATACCGCTTACAATCCTCCATGTCACCCCCCAAAGTGCCATTAATACCATGCTCCGAAATCAAAATCCGGCCCGTAAGACCAAGCAGCTCACACAGGTCACGCTGCCACAACCGCATCGCCTGCGGATCCGCAATAGGGGTGAACTTATAAAACAGGAGAATCTTGCCAAGGCTCATGTCTTCCCAGCCTAGTAGCCAACAACACGGCACCCCAAAACCCACAAAAACCTCCCCGAACCCAAAAGTCCGGGGAGGCAACAAGCGCCTAGACGGCAAGCACCAACAAGCTCACTACGAAGCCTCCACGCTGCCGGAATGCGGGCGCAACCCATCAATGGATGTGGTTTCGCTCAAATTTATCCTGGCGACACCACCGGTAAACTCACGGCGGAATAAATCCCCGTCACGAATCACATCCGAGGTGGGATCACCAAGATCAACCTCGGGAACCAACGGCACACCATTGAAATCATCGGCGCCCGTCGCCGCGACCGACACCTCACGCTGCGGGAAAAACACCCACGCCGCCGCCAACGCCAACCCCAAATGGCGAATATAGTTACGGTTCGCACCCGGGGCCCGAAGAATAATCTGCCCCTCGGCCTCATTCAAACGATGGGCCTGCTCCACGCACTCATCGGCGCTCAACCACCCATCACCGGCGCCGCCCCAACCCAACCAATTGGATTCGAACACACCACCGAAGCGGCCCTGGCCCCGCCAATTACCATCCCGAGTTGGGAAATTCGGCACCACCATCTTCCCCATGGCACCCAACCGCTCACCAGTCCGATTGAACAGCTTTTCTATGCCCCCATACATTTGTTCTCTGTCCAATTCGTGGCGGAAAAACTTTTCATCAAGATCGGAATCAACCACCACCCCATCGAATGGGCTATCGACCATCTCCGCGGCAACACCACCTAACCAAGCCTGCTGGTAGGTAAGATCCCACACCCGCTGGTGGTCACGACCCTTGTGCGAAACGCGCCGGGTCAGCCGGGCGCTCGTGCCCAGGTTCTGGGCCATAACCGGGTGTATGCCGGAAGTATAAATCGGGCCTTTTTCTTCGGCCGCGGCGGTGGGCACCGAGCTGAGATTCTTATAAGCCAGCACTTTCATGTGCGGATTATGTTTCTTGAGATTATGGGCGGCGCGAAGCTCCCACGGGTTCAGAATCGCAACATGGTACCTGCCTGCGGCCTTTTTCAACTGCCACGACGATATCGGATGCCCATGCCGAACCCAGGAAAGCCGGGGATGCGGTTTTAATGGTTCCTCGGATTCCGCCGGGGTTGTCTCCGCCGCTGTTTCCGACTCGCCGGTCACTGATGCGACACGGCTGAACTCGGGGAACGGCACGGCATCAATGGCGTCAGCAAGATCGGTTTTGGAGGCCGCAGCGGCTTCGGAAGCCTCAGAGGCCTCGGGGTTAACCGATTCGGTGCCCCCAACCTCGGCTGATGCGGCATCGGCAGGTGCAGCGTCTGCCTCAGTAGATGCGACTTCGAACGGGTCTTCTGATGTGGAATTAATGGGTGAATCTTCAGGCGTAGAGATGTCAGCCACCTCCTCTAGTAGCTGGTACGAATGTGGTTATATGCTCACTGCTGTAAGCCACCAGAACCGCCACGAGCAGCACACGATGCAACAAAATTCCGTCATGATTGTGCCCCAGCATTGTTTTCAACAAAGCCATTGCACAATCAATAACGTTTCCGCGGCACCATGTACAACCGCAGCATCATCACGGCACCATCGCCATGCCACCAATTACTTTGTGTTTCCCTGCCCCAAGATTGCGATAGATCGCGTTATAGCGACGCATAACCTGTGGCAAAAGGTAAAAAGCCTTGATGCGAGCGAGGGCATTTTCATGCCATGCACGATAAAGTTCTGGGCTTTGCGTAAGCTTTGCCATAAGTGTAGCAAGAGCCGCTGAATCACCGGGGGGAACTAATTCCCCACTTGCACCAATCTTCTTATGCTGCGCATCCGATAATTCTTCGGTGACTAGAGCGTTCATGCCACCCACACTGGAGCCAATAATCGGCACACCCATGGTCATGGCCACGAGTGCCGCATGGGGTTGGCTCTCCTGGAAACTGGGCACTACCAGTGCATCGTATTCGTGCATCACGTCACGAGCGTCTTTCACATCACGCAACCGCACATAGTTTTCCACCGACAATTGCTTAATGTGAGCAACACAACGCGAATAATATTCCGGTTCGTCGGTGGTGCTGCCGTCGGCGGGCTTGAGCAGGTCGACGCGCACATCGGTTTTCCCGCCATCCACCATTATTTTGACCGCATCAATGAGCTCAATGATGCCCTTGCTCGGCTGGAAATCTCCCACAACTGCGAGTTTCCAACTGATTTTGCGCTCCAGCTTCGGCACTGCCTGCTGCCGCCAAATGCGGGGAATCTCCAGGTCTTCCCACTCGATGCCGTCAGGAAGAACTTCCGCTTTCTCCTGGGCGCCACCTAGCTCTTGGGCATCGGTAACAGCCTGCGGATACAGGTAAGTAATCAACTCTGCTTCCGCATAGTTTAATGCCCCAAGTTCGAGCCACCACTGAGTCCAGAAGCGTTCGAACGTATCTGTGGTTAGCTTTAGTGGTGCTTCACTGGTAACCCGCCGATTGAGGTCCCGGCTCAATAGTTTGTTAATGGAGTCACGAATATTCAGGTTGTGCTCGGTGAGGAAGAATTTGCCCTTGTTCTGCACCGCACCTGCCGCGGCCACGAGGCCGGCATTGCCACTGGAATGCGCGTGATACACCCGCGCGGTAGGCAGCACCCGATCGAGTAGCGTATAGATCCGCAAGAAGAAATTATAGGCGAGGTCGAAGAGCTGACTGAGGCTAATATCATCGGCTTTACCTGCGGCTTTAATTGCGGCGTTCATGAATTCCCGGTGCCCAAGCGCACCCCACGCCGACCATGTGCGGGTTTGCGGATTGATGGCATTCTCGTACAACGCATGCATCGGTTCATGGTTGCCGGTCACAGATGATTCAATAGCGTCAAGCACTTCTCGGACTTGCTCATCGGTCACCGGTGACGATACTAGGCCGGAAAATTTTTCCGAGACTTCCGTCGATTCGAGATAAATGACGTCAACCCACTTCACATTCGCGGGAAGCTCAAACATGCTTTTCGCAGGTGCGTTCGAATTATCTGCGATGTGGATAACGCCGAATGTGAGGTCTGGATTGTGCCGAATAATGTTCTGCACCGACACCGCAGTGTCACCCGCCGTAAACGGATATGTGGATTCCATCACAACCGCAATGTCGACCTCCTGCAACACCTGACTGTCGCCTGGAAAGCGGTACACCAATGATGGCCCGCCCACCTTGGATTTCTTCTTATCCTGCGGTTTCTTTGACCCCAGCTGTGGCATGGACGCCCAAGCGCCCCACTCGCTCAATTCGGCTTTGAGCTTGTCGACGTCCACAGGTTTCCGCGCCTTCGACGGCTTTACCGGCGGAGCCTCAGGGACGGCGGGCGCGGGAGTGGTGGCAGCCGTGGGGATCCTGGCTGGCGCTGGTGCCGCCGGTGGCGTCAGAGAATCCGGGGCTGCCGGAACTTCCGGTGCCTCCGGCACAGTCGACGCAGTTGGCGAGGTTGGCACAGTTGGTGTTACCTGTGTCACTGATTCTGAGACCTCTGCTACCCCCAATGTGGGGTCCTGCATGGCTTCGGGCTCGGGCTCCGGCGACGCCAGGGGTTGCCGCACTATTGCGGAAAACGGGTTAGTGGATGGTTTCAGATCCGCCTGGTGTCCAATGATGAGCGGCTTTATGACTCCCAACTCGTCGGATGCCTCCGGCTCTTCCGGCTCAGGTTCGGGTTCAGGTTCCGGCTCGGGTTCAGGTTTCGCCGCCGACTCGGCCTTCGACGCCGCCACCTGGGCCCCCAACTCGTTAAAGAGTGGGGTGTAGTCGAAGTCATCGTCATCATCGAAATGAGTGATGGTGGGCGGCAAGGGGGTAATGGGTTTCAGTGAGCTGAAACCATCAGTCCATATGCTTGATGTGGGTAGTTCTTCCCCAATGCCGGTGGTTTCCGGATCTTCCGGCACTTCCACCGCCTCGGTTGGTTCGGCAGCTTCAGTTACTCCCGTTGCTTCAGACTCAGGTGCTTCGGCCGCCGCCACGGTTGGTGTTGGTGGCTCGTCAGGTTCCGTAGGCTGGGATTCTGGTTCGGGGGCTTTGACAAAATCAAAGCTGCCGAGCATAGATGATGCCTGTTCATGTTTAGGTAATTCCGGCTTGATGGTTGCGGAATCCGATGTATCGGACACGGCCAACGTGTCCGGCGCATCCGATGTTTCAGATACATCAGGCACGTCCACGTCCGAAACGTCCAGCGTAGATGGTGCGGTCGGCACGGTTGGCGTCGATGCCGACTGCGGTGGGGCCGCCGGGGTCTTGGATACCGGTGGTGTCGATTGCTCGGGTGGTGCCGGCGCCGGCTCGGGTTCCGGCGTGACGTCCACGGTGGGCGACACCGCCTCTGGCGCCGCGGGAGTCTCAGCCGCCTTGGGGGGCTTCGGCGCCGCGGGAGCCTCAGGCTGCACCTGAGGAGCTTCAGCCTTTGGGGCGGGCTCCGGCTCGGAATCCGGTTCGGACTCCGGCTTGATGAACTTGAAATCATCGAAAATAGATGCGGGTCGATCCTGCTTCGACGTTTCGGGTTTCGGTCGGGACGCCGGCTTTGATGGCTTGGGTTTCTGTACCGGTGGCGGTGTGGGATTATCCATCATCGTGAACCCACTGAAAATGGATATCGGATCGTGCGACTGGGTCTTCGACTGCCGAAAACCGCCGGTAGACGGGAACAGCGGCTTGTCCGGGATGTCGGGGTCGTCACCAGATGATCGTGGTTTCGAATTTGACGATGGGAACAGCGGAGTCTTGGGCTTCTCTACGTCAGAGTCATTTGCCGAATGCCGATTCGGGTTTGTTGACGACGACCGGGACGGGAACAAAGGTTCGGATGGCTTGGCCGTCTCCATGGGACGTGTGGGGGGCCGCTCGTTATGCCACGATGGAAATAGGGGGGTACGTGGCGGCTCGGGATCGGATTTTTCCGACTTTTCCGAATGCCACGATGGGAACAGCGGAGTGCGAGGCTTCTCCGGCTCATCGGCCACCTTGGGAGGGGTGGGCATGTCGGTGCGGGAGGGGAATAAGGGTTCCTTCCGCAGCTGCCCACTGCCTTTAATAGCCGATTTAGGTGTGGTTGGTCGGCTTGCCGGCTTGGGATGATTGAGTTTTGACGCATCCCGCGATACGTCCGTCGGCAAGCTCGATGTGTCTTTATCGTTTTCATTATTGGGCATCATGCCACCGCCTTTTGCCAGAAGAGTTCATATGGTGCATCAACCACGCTGCGCTCCACTCGGACCGCCGCTAACATAGCCACAACCGACGAAACCAACAACGCCATAACCAAACCCACCAATGGTGACAGGAATGCGAACGCCACCGTCACCAATACCAAATAGCCGCCAGCACCAACCGCCGCGTTCACGTGCCGCCGCACCTGACTTAACTGCGCCATACTGACATATGCCGCCACCAATGTGGCCGGCAACAGGAACAGCAACAAACTGGTGTACCCATGTTGAATGCCAAAAACACCACCCATGAGCAACGAGCCTAAACTTGCAGACGTGCTGACCGCAATAGTGCTAGCCACCAAATAGGCCAGGTTCCCCCGAGAATTTGAAATATCGCTCCCCAATTGCGACAACGGCCGGTGAGCCACATCATCCACTAGCTGGTCAAAACTGTGCTGCAAGTCCGGGAACTTCGTGGCGTTACACACCGCGAGCGTCACCGTGACGGGAATAATGGCGGTGTACGCCAGCCAAAGGTTTTCCTCGTTCGGCGTGAGCACCAGAACCAAGAATTTATCCATCCACAGCACCCCACCAATGAGCACCCCATACACGGCCTTGGCCAGCATACTTTGCAGATCCATGGCGGGAGCCCGGAATAAACCAAGCAGGCCCTTCCCAAGGAAGGGGATTTGCAGCACCGCACCGGCGAGGGGGGCCAGGTACCAGAACCCGGGGAGGAAGAAGAACACCGCCCCGTAGGCAACCCAGCCAGCCACGACCGCTTCCTTGCGGATCTCCATGGTGGGTATGAGGCAATGCAGGAAAAACACATTGCTCATGACGCCGGCAATATAGAGGCCAATGTTGCCGGCGGACCAACCACAGATAAGAAGGAGGAGCGAAAAAATACCCACCGGGATGAGCGTGAAGACCAGCATGAGCAGCCAGCCGCGGCAGAATTCCCGAACAAAATCCTGCTTGGCCTGTTTATCCGTGCCGGACAGCCTAGCCACCGGCCGGAACGCCGGCAGCATTGCGGTACCAACCAACCATGGCGTGGTGATGGCCACAAGCACCACAATGGTGGTTTGCGCACCAAGTTGCTTGGTCACAAAGGGCAATATTGCAAGCAGTAAGGCCGTGGGGGCTAGATTCATGATGATCTGCCAGGCACGCCGATTCGCTAAAAGCGCCGCCGCCACCACTACAACGGCAACGATACCGACAATGAGTGCCACCATTCGCTCAGGTGGGTAGGTGACATACCAAGCCCACCCGGCGCCGGTACCGATCAATGCGGCCACTGCAATGACCAAATACACGATTAGCGGCAAGCTGCGGGTTGTGGGGCGCTTACTGGACACGAATTTCTCCTTGTTCGACAAAGCAACTGCTTGTGGTCAAGCACGCAACGCGAACCGGATGTTTCTATATCAACTCCGATTCTGTGAGTTCTTAAGCTATGCAGTTACTGCCTAAGTTTAATAGTGGCTGTTCGAAACACCCACTGCGACCCACCTAGGGGTAGGCATAATACTGGTATTTATTACTTTTTCTTGCCCCCACGATGACATGCCATCCATAAGTCATGGTTTATACGAGCACGGTGCGAGGGCATTCCCCAATTCGCGCCGCACCCCCGCAACACCCCCATAACCCATTCTGAACAGGAAGTTTATTGGGGTACCCGCCCTCCCCCTCCTTCCCTCCTTGCTTGACGACGCCCTCCCGCACGCAAACCCCCTCCCCTGCGCCCACCGCGACCGCACATTTGCCACATGCCGAACGCCCCAGATGTACCAAATGTGCCAGATATGCCTTGTATATGTGGAGGCTGACACGGCCATATCACAATGCTACATGCTTCCTGAGCAGGGAATCTGCTATAGGATCCGCCCAATGGCACCGCCCGCGACAGAAACCCCGCTTAGCACCCGTGAAGCAATAGGGCTGCATATTGTCTAAGCGGGGTTTCTGGTTTAGGTCCTGTGTTTCGCCTGGAGCGCGCCAACCCATTGGGAGAAACCCCGCTTAGAACTCTTGCAGCTCCAGGCTGTGGCGGGGCGACGCGGATAGCAAGTGTTCTAAGCTGTGTTTCTGTCAAGACGTGGTGCTTTTGAAGCGTCTCTGGGAGGGTTTTGCAGCTTAGGTGTTGTGCTACAGCATTGGCTGCACTAGTACTAAGCTTGAGTTTGGGGTAGCAGGTGTGCATACCAGCAGGAGTAGCAACAGGCAAAAACCCAAAGTCCAGCTCAGCACTTCTGCTAAACGGGGTTTCCGGTTTCGGGGCCGCCCAAAGGTACCAGTTTCAGCCGGAAACCCCGCTTAGAACTCTTGCAGCCCCAGGGAGAAACGGGTAGTGCATGTTCTAAGCCCCACTTCCGCCAAAACCCAAGGCGCCCAAGCTCAATCGGGAGGGTTTTACAGCTTAGGCGTAGTGCTACATAGTCGGCTGCACGGATGCTGAGCTTGAGTTTGGGCAGCGTGAAGTAGTAGGGCTGCATATTATCTAAGCGGGGTTTCTGGTTTAGGTCCTGTGTTTCGCCTGGAGCGTGCCAGCCCATTGGGAGAAACCCCGCTTAGAACTCTTGCAGCTCCAAGGAGAAACAGGTAGTACATGTTCTAAACTCCACTTCCGCCAAAACCCAAGGCGCCCAAGCTCAGCCAGGAGAGTTTTACAGCTTAGAGATTGCGATACAAGGCCAGCTGCACCAGTCCTGAGCTTGAGTTCGGGGTAGCAAATATACGTAACAACAAGAGAAGCATGGGGAGGGAATCCGAAGTCTAGCTCAGCACTTCTTCTAAGCGGGGTTTCCGATTCAAGGAGCACCCAAAGGCATCAGTTTCAGGCGGAAACCCCGCTTAGCATTCATGCAGCCTCGTGGATATGCGAAAGCAGTACTGGTAGTAATTGTTCTAAGCTGCATTTCTGCCGAAATGTAAGCCCCCAAGCTTGCCCCAGAAAGGTTTTGCAGCTTAGAAGAAAAGCTACATGGTTAGCTGCAATAGTGTTGAGCTTGAGTTCCAGGTAGCAGATTTATAAAACGCCTAGAGGGTGAACAGGGCAGATTACGAAGTCCAGCTCAGCACAGATGCTGCCAGATCAAACAGTTGAAGCTGCACATCTTCTAAGCTGCTAATCCAGTTTAGGAGCTACCGAAAAGCTCTGATTTTGGCGGAAACCCCGCTTAGAATCATTACAGCCCTAAAAAGCGGGAGTAGTAATTGTTCTACGCTCCACTTCCAACAAAACTAGGGGTTTTCAACCCGCCTCGGGAGGGTTTTACAGTTTAGATGTTGTACTACAAGGCCAGCTACACCAGTGCTGAGCTTGAGTTCCAGGTAGCAGGTGTGCATACCAGCAGGAGTAGCAACAGGCAGAAACCCAAAGTCCAGCTCAGCACATCTTCTAAGCGGGGTTTCTGTCTGAAACCGGTACCTTTGGGTGGCCCTGAAACCGGAAACCCCGCTTAGCACCCATGAAGCCCCGGCCGGGACGCAGGTAGTAATTGTTCTAAGCTGCGTTTCTACCGAAACGTCAGCCCTCAAGTTTGCCCCAGGAGGGTTTTGCAGCTTAGAAGAACAGCTACAGGCAAGCTTGGTGCCGCACAAGTGCTGAGCTGGAGTTTGTAGCCGCTGAGGTGCTGGGGCTGGATCCGGGAATCTCCCATGAAGCATGTGGACGCAATGCGGTTCCACCGCTCCACTAGTAGACATGCTTTGGAAGGGGAATGGGACTAGACTACACACCTATGCCTGAAGGCCACGTCATTCATCGTCTTGCCCAACATCTCAATCGTGAATTCACGGACACCAGCCCAATAGTTACCTCGCCGCAGGGGAGATTTGATGCCCAGGCCCGAACCCTAGACGGTCAGCCGTACCTGGAGTCGGATGCCTATGGGAAACATCTGTTTATCGAGTTTGATGTTTCCCAACCGGAGCGCATCATCTATATACATTTGGGGCTCATCGGTTCGTTGCATTTCGAGGAACCTGCGGAAACCAAGGGGCAGATTCGGCTGCACATGGCCACCGATACTATTGCTGCAAACCTGCGGGGGCCACAGTGGTGTCGGCTGATTACGGCGGAGGAGAAGGCGGTGGCCGTCGATAAGCTGGGGGCGGATCCACTGCGAGCCGATGCGGACCCGGAGCCCATTAAAGAGAAGGTCAATAAGTCGAACCGGAGTATTGCGTCGCTGCTTATGGATCAGTCGTTGTTTCCTGGCGTGGGCAATATTTACCGTGCTGAGACGCTATTTCGGCTCGGGATTGACCCGTTTAGCAGCGGTAAGGATGCGGATTTCGACGCGATTTGGGCTGATCTGGTGCAGCTCATGGCTGAGGGGGTCAAGGCAGGGCGCATCGACACCGTGCGACCCGAACACACACCTGAGGCAATGAATCGCCCGCCGCGTGTCGACGACCATGGCGGGGAGGTATATGTGTATAGGCGTGCCGGTCAGAAATGCTATATATGCGGCACGCCTATCAGCGAGCAGGTGATGGAGGGGCGGAATCTTTTCTGGTGCCCAACCTGCCAAAAAGGTGATTAGCTTGCGCTTTCTCTTTTACGCTTGATCACAACGTGCTTTTGGATGGCGTCGAGCGTGCCGAATTCGGCAAGCAGCTGGTAGGCGGTGGATAGGTCGTCGTCTTCCTCGGTCACCCCGAATCCTTCCACTGCTTCTATGCGACGCCGTAACGTTTGGCGCTCCTCCAACCAATGCTCAATTATTTCGGAAAGCCGGGTTCCGGTATCGGCGAACAGGGCATTTGTGCGATTAAGCTGGATGATTGCCCAGGTCTTGTCGCTCATGCCGACGGAGTTCATTTCCTCAACAGTTGTTCCGAATAATTGTGCGATTGCGAGGGCTTCGGCGACTCTAGCGATTCGGTCGCCTTTTTCAATCCGCGCCAACACGGTGGCGTGCATGCAGTAGCCGATTTTGTCTAATTCACGCAGCAAATCAGCCCGGGTCCACCCGCGAGCTTCACGCATTTGCCGGACTGTATCGCCGAATGACTCGGAGTGGTCGACCCATGAAGTATTGTTCATACCTCAATTTTTACCGGAAAAACCAACGGGGTTATATACAAAATGTCATAGTACTGAAATCACAATATGTATTTAGAGTATTGTCTACTCCTCACTAGTATTAGTATCCAGGGTTAATGCGCGTTTCTGGATGGCATCAAGTGTGCCAAACTCAGCCAAGAGTCGATATGCAGCAGCTAAATTCTCATCGTCGTTTTCGGTAAGTCCAATTTTTTCGGCTTCTTCCACATAATCCCGCAATGTTTGCCGCTTTTGCGACCATTGCGCCACAAGATCGGCAAGCCGGGTGCTGGTATCGGAGAACAGCGCATTGGCGTGCTTGAGATGAACGAGTATTTGTTTCTCGTCATCAGTCCCGAACTCCCCCATTTCTTCAATGGTCATGCCGAATATCTTGGCGATCATCAGGGCTTCGTGAACTCGCGCTATTTTTTCACCGTCTTCAATGCGTTTGAGCGTGGTTGCGTGCATGTAATAGCCGGTGGCTTTCCCTAGCTGTCGCAGAAAATCGGCCCGGGTCCAGCCGCGAATCTCCCGCAGTTTCCGCATTGCCACACCGAATGATTCGGGGTTTTCGCTTATAAATACCGGTTCAGCCATACCCTAATTTTTACCGCATGGTTTCGCCCATCTTCTGATCTTCCAGGAAAAGTACACCCATTAGTCACATGCCCGAGACAATTGAACTATTATGTGAATTAATATCACGATTTAGTTCTCCAAAATATGAGAATCAAAAAATACAAATTGTGAATACAGCCTTTAGCTGCACATATGATGCAGCAACCACCTTCGGCAACGATGAGGAGCCCCACATGTCCATCTATTTTCCGGTCGACGTCAATTTCTACGACAGTCCCGAATTCTTCGAAGTCAATATGTCCGCCCGCGGCCTCTGGGTCACCTGCGGCACCTGGTGCAAGCGACACCTCACCGACGGGGTCATCCCCGCCAAAATCGTCCGCCATCTTGGCGGCACCGTGCGACAAATTAAGACACTCATCAAGAACAATGTATGGGCAGAATCCGAACAAAATGGAACCAAAGTGTACATCTTTTGTCACTGGTTTGAACACAATTTGTCCCGAGAAGAGGTGGAAGAACGGCGCAGAAAATGGCGGGAATCAAAACAGCGATCACGAGCCCAAAACCGGCCTGAGCAGCGAAAACCAGCAAAACCACAAAACAGCCCACCCCAGGATGTCCACCACAATGTCCACGATGACGTCCCTCGCGTAGAAGAAGAAGTAATAGAAGAGAATAAGAGAGGAGAGGGACAGGTCACCGCCGATCCCCCACCCAACCCCGCAGCGGCCCGCTGCCCCAACCACGCACACATCCCACCAAACGGCTACGTGCCGGCATGCCACGCATGCCGAGCCGAGCGGGAAAGAGCCGAAGCCTTGGTGGTGGAGTGGGAAAACCGGGAGGCTGAGCGTCGTAAAGCGAGCATTGCGGCGTGCCCGCACTGCGACGACCGCGGCATGGCACAAACCGAAGACACCAACGGAAACAGCCTGGTCATCCGGTGTACGCACGACGGGCCGCCCCCAATCGTGCCGGCGGCGGAACCCGAACGCCACACGCCCCCGCCGCCAGAAGTGCGCAAAATGATCGCGGGGTTAGGGCGACGTGCGGCATCGTAAAAACCGTTATCCTGGGGTCATGTATGCCTATTCCGTGCAGGCCATCCGGGACGCTGAGGCGCCGCTGATCGGCCCCGATGACGCCCTCATGAAGCAGGCCGCCGGCCATGTCGCGCAGGCTGCCGCAACGCTGCTAGCAGAAACGCTGCCGAATGCCGCCTACCCGGGAAACGTGCTGGTCGTGGCCGGATCCGGGGGCAATGGCGGCGACGGACTGTATGCCGGCACCGAGCTGGCCCGCGCCGGGCATCACGTCGAGGCGATCAGAGTCGGCACCCGAATTCACGAACGCGCCGCCACGGCATTCGAACATGCTGGCGGCCAATTTGTCACCAAGCTTGGGGATTATGACCTGGTGATTGATGGCATTATCGGATTGGGTGGCTCGAAAGGACTATCGGATGATCTGGCCGCATTGCTGGCCAGGTGCGCGGGCACGCCGATCCTGGCCATCGACGTCCCCAGTGGCATCAATCCCGATACTGGAGTGCCGATGGGGGCGCACATAACCGCGACCGCAACGGTGACGTTCGGGGCGCTGCGGTACGCCCACGCGGTGTCCCCGGCCTGCGGCGAGGTGGTGGTGGGCGACATTGGGATCGCGCCACAGGGGAGCCACGTGCAAGTTTACCGGTCGGTAGGCACAGGTCGGGTATGGCCGGAAGGGCTGCATCCAATCCCGCGCATCCCCGCAATTGAGTCCCTGGAGCCGGGCCCAGACGATCACAAGTATTCACGGGGCGTGGTGGGGTTGCTGGCCGGCAGCGAGCGGTATCCCGGCGCGGGCGTTTTGTGTGTTCAGGGCGCAGTTCGGGCCACACCGTCGATGGTTCGTTACGTTGGTGCCGCCCGAGATTTCGTGTTGGATGCCACCCCCGAGGTTATTGCCAGCAGTCTTGCGACGGCCGGTAAGGTGCAGGCATGGGTGGCCGGGCCCGGCGGCGCCACAACCGCAGAGTTGCGGGATTTGCTTAGCCGCAATATTCCCCTGCTTATTGACGCCGATGGCATTAAACTCCTCGCCAAAAACGCAGACCTCATGGAATTGCTGGCCAACCGGACGGCGGCCACGGTGGTCACGCCCCACGACGCGGAGTTTGCTACCCTGGCCGAGGTTGCCGGAATCTCAAGGACGGATCGGCTCACCGACACCCAGGCGTTGGCCGAACAGTTGGGGATCATTGTGGTGCGGAAGGGCCGGTTCACGCTTGTCGCCACCCCCGGTTCGGAGCCGATCACCAGCATTAATTCCGGGCATTCCTGGTCGGCCACGCCGGGGAGCGGGGACGTATTGGCTGGGGTGATGGGGGCCTGGTTGGCGCGGCATGCGGCCTTGGGCCGGCCCCTGCATGAGGCGGCGATCATTGCGGTGCACCTGTGTGCGGATGCCGCCTGGTTGGCTGCCCAAACCCCCTATGGTCCGGCCCCGACGTCGGCATCACCCATCGCGGCACACGTGCAGGCGGCCACGGCCCGCCTCACGGCCACCACCCGCAGGTAATCCCATCATGGCAGACAATCATACCGTTGAACAGCGGCTTGCCGCGGTGACTGCCTCGATGACGATGGCCGGCTACACCATGACCGAGGCGGATCGGGAAGAATCCCAGAGGATCCTTCGGGGTGAGGTTTCGGCGGACGAGTCGGTTCACAGGGTCCTGGCGGAAGCCGGCCCTGACACCGCTGATTTGGTTGGGAAAACCGCATTTCGGCGGCTCAGCGCGCTGGAGTCGTCACGACCCCTGACGGTTTTCACCAGGGAGACGCTGCTGGCGACACACGCTTACCTCTGTGGTGACGTGTACCCGTGGGCTGGGACGATTCGCACCGGGGAGGTGGGAGCCATGGGGCTCACCATGTGCCGGGCGGCATACGTGGACCAGGAATTGGACCGGCTCTTTCGGCGGATTGAGCAGAGCCCGCCGTCGGCAACGGATCGGGAGGCGGCCTTGCGTACGGTGGCGGAGCATTGGGGAGAGCTAACGATTATTCACCCGTTCCTTGACGGGAATTCCCGAACTCAACGGTATTTTTTCGACCACATGCTGCGCCACGCCGGATGGTCGCTTGATTGGTGCCGGATTGTAGCCGCCGAGGTGCATGCAGCCCGCTATGTTGCCGCCGCAACGCTGGATTCTTCCCTGATTGTCGACGCCCTACGACCGGGTCTCTCCACAGGGAAAGACCGCCCCCAGCTACCGACTGAACCGGCCGCAGTGTTGTTTCACCGCATGATGGGGTTTCGACGTGCCCATCCGCACGAATCCTTCCACAAACTATTTTTTGCGGACAAATAGTCGGATAAGTTGCGGCAACCAGCCCGCGATAATCAGGATGGGTAACAGCCGAATGATTTGGACAGAAGCAACAACCGGGCCGGAATTGGCTTCATTTGACAAGGCCAGCACGGCTTCCAGGCCGCCGGGTGTGGTGGCTAGATAAGCATCAAGATAGGACACGTCAAGCCAACCGTGCAGCAGCCACGCCATTGCCGCGCACCCGGCAAGGAGGGTCGCAATAAAGGCAATGGTGATGGGGAGTTGACGCGCAAAGCTGGTGAGGGCAGACGTCGATAAGCCACCACCAGCCATCCAGCCAATAACAGCGAATGCTGCCACCAGCACCGCATCCGGCGGGAGCAGTGATGTGCCTGCCGGCAGCAGAAAATACGCCACGACCGTGAGAACCAGCGGCGTAGAGAGCCCTGCGGCAGGAAAGTGGAGGAGTTTACCCACCCGTTCGCCGAAAACAACGATGAAGATCATCACTACCCAGCTCATCCACGTGAATGCGCCATGAGGCTGCGTGGCAACAGCACCCTGCGAATGCAGACCTAATAATGGTGTGATCAGCGGCAAAGTAATGGTAACCGTGAACAGGCGTAAATACTGGGAGAGCGCAACATAACGGTAATCCGCCCCCAGTTCTTGGGCTAGGGGCGGCATTATGGACGCCCCACCCGCCAGCAACGATAAAATTGCTGTCTCCTGGGTGATCTCGCCCGAGCTCGCCCGTGCGAGCACGAACCCACCTACAAAACTCATGACCAGAGTCACGGCGGCGACCATGAGACCTGGAAGAATAAAGAGCGCCAACTGCTGTGGTGGGGTTGTAATCAATGGGACTGCCGTAATCATGGCGATCAACGCCTTGGCGAATCCTTCAACTTCAGAGTGGACCGCCAGTTCACGGCCGGTCAATAGCGCGCACCCGCCGGCACAGAGAATCGCCGCGAGAATCCATGCGGCAGGAACATTCCACCTGTAAAAGATAAACCCCACGGCAATGCTTAACGGAGCAACCGCAAGCCAGCGTTTATCAAAAACGGGAAGTTCGGGAATTTGCTTCACTGTTTTAAGTGTAGGAGGCGGTGCTGCTTGCGTCTAAAACCCTTGGTTGCTCACCTGAATATCTAGGCGCCTAGGGCTCATCCGTGTTGCCGTTCAGCTATTTCCCGATCTCCTACGCCTATCAGGCTTCCTTATCCAAGGGAACGGGGGTTTCTTAATGCCCAGCGAAAATACTTCGTTTTGGTCGATTGTGTTCTCCAGCTCATCCAAGTAGCAGTCGCGTTGCTTCCGGGGCAGGAACCTAGAGATCGTTAGCAGGGCAATGAACTGGGCCTGCTTGTGTTTCTCCTTAAAATCATAGTTCCGATACTTCCGAATCAAATCTTTGGACAGTCCCGGGCTTTTCGGCATGGGGCGCATCCACAGCCGTTGGTGGTGAAACAGGAGGTTTCGGGTGATGCCGAAACTCTCAACGGCGGTACCAAAATATTTCGCCGTAATACCCAGCTCTCCGGCGATTTCCTTAAACAGTGGATTTTCCTGCGACTGCACGCCACAGCGCATAATGAACTTCCCCAATGTGCCCATCGAAAAGCTATCGACGACCGCCCATAACGGTAGCCCGCTGCAAAGCTCCAGCCACAGCTCGTGTTCGTGGTTGTCATAGACTTTCGGCCGGTCACCAGTGTGGGTTTTTGCCCATTTCCTGTCCAAGTGCTCTGTCACATGGGGTTCGCCACAGCGGGAAATACTGTTCAGCAATGCTCCTTGCAGGCGTTTGTCATCCCCCTCCTGCATGCGCGTCCACCGGCTGATATCCAGGTAGCCGTCGCCAAACTGGTGGCCTGCGCAATAATGCTTCAGCGTCAAGGCCCGAAGATTCAGCTCGGCGGTGCGCATCCATGGCATCAAAACGGCCGCTAATTGGGCGTCCGCCTCAACAATCCCCCGAATATTGTTGAGGGTTTTAGGTTCAGTGATTTGGTTTTGTTCAACCAGCAACTGGTAGTTGCGTGCATAACTAATCAGGTAGTGGGGGTTAATGAAATAGAGCCACTCGCGGTCATCGTCAGATATGTCGCCTTCTATCAATCCCTTGGAACGCAGGTAGGCTTCTCGGTTTTCCGGCAACAGATAGGGGCTCACCATGTAAAGTTTTTCTATCTTCAAAGACTAGAGGGCCCCCAGGAGGCGCATCGTTGAGAGGCGTTGGGGGTGCTGTTGCACTCAGTATAAACACAAAACCGGTTTTACACCAGACCATATGTCAGTTGTCGCATTTCCCCACACCTGAATGAAAAATCACACGCCTGGGGTTGGCGTCGTAAAGCTTGGGCTAGGGAACCTCTTTCAGATGACAGAACGCATTCAGGCCGGTGCTGCACGGCACATTGCTCACAAACACTAGGACGATGAACGCGGTGGCGGCAAGCAGCGCCAGCACTGTCCACACCAAATGCCAGCGGGGACCGAACCAGTGTGCGAATAGCGCACCGACGTAGGCGCCAATGGTGTTGCAGATGAGGTCGTCAATGTCGGTGCGTCCCACGGAAAACACATACTGGTCAACCTCAATGACCAGGCTAAACAGGAAACCGGCGATCACAACGGTGAGGATCCGCCGCGACCGCGACCTGGGAAGCACCATGTATAACATCAGCCCAAATGGCACAAACATGCTAATATTCCCCAGGGTTTCAAACAGGGGATAAAACCAGTGCTTTCCACTGAAAAACATGTCGAAAGGCACAAGCTCCAAGGCCCGCGCATGCTGCCGTTCCGGGCGCCACAATTTGCCGATGCGGTAGAAAATCTTCAGAGTCGTGAGGGCGACGATCATCCCCATTGTGGAAACCAACGCCAGATACTGGAGCTTCTGTCTCATAGCACCAGGGTAACGAACCCACATCCTACAAGCCGCGGGTACCCCCAGGTCAGGTCCTATTTGGGGCTACCAGTTGCTTATCGACGCCCAAAGGTTGCGCGCATGCCAACGGGAGACCTATTCAAAGAAATTAGTGACATGTCTCAAGGATCTTGGAAATCTAGGTCATACTTTTCCAGCAATTGAATAAACCTCACGGTAGTCCCGAAGTCATTCGGCAGCTTCTAAAGCGCGGGATTATCAAGCAATCGGGGGTGAAATCTGCAGCATAATTTATACGATTTACCCCACACAGTAATTTCTTATCGGCACAGTCATGTCTACCTATAGAATGATGACATTTTATTTAGAAGATTTATCCCTTATTGAAAATAAACAAGATAATACAGTACCACCCACAACTATCTAATACAAAATGACAAGACGAAACCATGACAAATATCATGATAATCATTCAATGATGCAAGGTCAGACATATCACAGAAGCTACAATAAAAGTTCTACTATATTCATTTTAACCATAAAATAAATATGATGAAGCTTTTAAGAAATGGATAAACATAACGCTCTTGTAAAGATTATCCCATCACTATCTCCCACTTAGATGCCATGATTAGTCATATAAATATATTCTTATATATCATAAAATCTGGCACTAACTGGGGCCATAGTTAAAGCCATATACTCATAATATAAGGTATATTTCTGCAATTAATTAGGTTAATTAAAGCAGGAAGTACCAAAATATAAAGCAAAAGCAGTCTCTTATATTCAGGTTAATGCAGTTATTTATTAATGCCTCACAAACGCCGGGGGTGGACATATTGACGTAAAGAAAGTAGTGAAAATACTCTTAATGACGTGCCCGCAAAGGATACAGGGCATATGTCATATATTCATTATTTTTGATAAGGAGTTCTAGCAGCATGAAGAATAAGATTCTTGCCGCTATGCTGGCAGTTGTACTGCCAATCTCATTGACCAATCCAGCCGCAGCAGCAGATAAGACTACTACCACCGCTGCACCAGCTTCTGCCAGTGCAGAGCAAAAAGCTGCAGCAGAGAATCTTGACCCAAAGTTAAAGGGCAAAGCCGAAGAAATGGAAAAAACTCTTAATGTGATCAATTCCATTCCTGATGATGTTTTGGCCAAAGGTGACAAGGCCACACAAGAATGGTTAGAGAAAGATCCAAAAGCACAGGAATTGACTGAAGAAGCAAGCGTAGCAGGGTGTACTGCAGCTATCGCATTTCTGTTGGCAGGAAATCTGGTCTCAGTAGGAAAGCTCTGGAAGATCAAGCGACAAATCAGCTTACTTGGTGGAGTCAAGAAAGCTGTCCACTCGATGTGGCGGCACGGCTTTGCTTATAACAAGATGATTGCTGCAGGTGGTGCACTTGGTGCACTTGCTGGTGAATTCTTTGGGATTACTCAAGTGCGTGATAATTGTTTCAGTTAATACGGAGTTCTCATGAAACTAGCAAATATCTTCCTGTATTGCGGTTACGCGGGACTTGCACTTTCAGCATTATTCTACCTTATTGATGGGCAATACACTTTTGCTGCATTATTGTGCTTCGTCTTGGGGATGTTTTTGCTGGATTTACTCTTATCTCGAAAAACTAATTTTGATAGTGATTTGAGTGGGGAAATCCCAGATCCAGCAACAATCAAACAGTACCGTATTGACCACCCAGGAACATCAATTCCAGAAGCAGTCAATGCAATCATGAAAAGTCGTAATGATGGAACTCAGGTGTAGTACTTAAGTAACCTGAATACATAGAAACTAGTTCGCACACAACAATTTTTGTGTGCGAACTAGTTTCATTGAAAAATTAACTAATACATCCAACATAAGGCATTTTGATCCATGATAATCACAGATAGAAACTTACTATTAAATCTTATAACAGTCTCTACCACCATCTTGTTTTCAACACTAATTCCTGTCAGTGTTGCACATGCTGAATCAACGAAAGAAATCCCCATTGAACCCATCGGTTATAATCTCATCAATGGCCATCCAGACACTAAAAACCCCATAGAAAACCCAAATTTGGTGAACAATCCAGGTTATTCCAGAACTGATGCGAATCCAGGCTCTCTTCCTGATTCGGACATTGCAACCGAAGAAAAAATCATTAACGAAGATGATCGCACCCCTATCACTGACACTACAGATACTCCATACCGCTGGCTAGGAGTGATCGACTACACTACATCTTCTGATAGAAGAGGCGCTTGCACGGGGGCTCTTATCTCTAAGGATACTGTACTCACTGCAGGCCATTGTGTTGCTAGAGGGAATAATAATTTCACTTTCACACCAGGAAGAAATGGGAACAACCATCCTTTCGAAACCATTCAGGTAACTCAAGTATGGTACGACAAAAATATTAGCTATACCAGTCACGATTGGGGAATACTAAAGCTAGCAACCCCCATCGGCGATAAAACAGGATGGTTTGGTATGCATATTGCCGATAGGGCCACGCTTTCCAATCAGCATGCAACAGTAGCAGGATACCCTGGTGACAAACCAGAAAACACCCTATGGAAAGATAAAAGCGATATCACTGAAGTGACTGACAAAAGAGTTTATTACAATACTGATACCTTTCGAGGACAATCAGGAGCTCCAGTCTTAGATGACAAAGCAAGTATCTATGCCATCCATACCAATGGAAACTCTCAACATAATTGGGGAACCCTCCTCACAAACGAACTCTTCAGCACAGTTGCGAACATTTCACATATGACTCAATCATCTGAAGATTAGTTTACTATCTTGAGGCTATACAGGTGATTTCATGGAAAGTACCACCACAATAGACTCTCACAAGTGCCGTCTGCCTTTGTCCTGCTGGTTTACAAGAAACAACCATGCATTTTGATATCAAAATCATGTTTCTCCAGCAACTGAATAAGCTTCATGGTGGGGGTCGCAATTTCAAACGCCTGAATAAGTTTCCTTGTATCATGGGTTTAAGTTTAAAGTGAGCTTTGGCTACTGGAAAAGTTCAACATCAACCTTGTGCCCACAGTACGTACACAATAATTTTCCAGATCTTCCATTAAGAAAAACGCGAGAACCATCATGAAACTAGCAAAAACTCTTCAGTACGTCGGATACACCCTCCTGCCAGTAGCTATTCTGCTGGCCATTATCAGCGGGGAATATATCTTTGCGTTTGTCTTGTTCTTCTTCCTGGTAATGTCCGCGCTTTCCTCCCGAATCCTGCCGACAAAGATTCCCGAGGGCGAAATCCCGGATCCAGCGGTGATTAAGCAATACCGCATCGACCACCCGGGAACTTCAATCCAAGACGCCATGACCGCCCTCATGACAAAACCCGACGATAAGGCGTAGGCGCTTTAGAGCTCGTCGACAAGCTCAAGGAGCTTCTGGAAGGTCTTGCCGTTGCGGATGGTCAGCTGCTTATAAAAACTAGCCTTGAGCAGCTTCTTGTGATAGTTGGACTTGAGATAATCCGCCTGGTTAGTGTTGCTGTAAAAGAAGGCCGTGTGGCCGAAATGCAGCCGCTCCGTGTCGGTGGCCCAATCCGCGGTGGCTGCTTCAATCTCGTCTTTCTTCGCCTCGGGCAGGTAAAAGAGCGCATCCCGCCGGTAGGCCGTCTCGTCCCGCCACCAATCCGGCACCTGGGCCGCCTCCTTGCGGAGCATAGCAGCGCTGATGAGGATAAACGGGAGGGGAAAATCATAGGTGCTGCGGAAATAGTCCGTCAGGGTTTCCGCGATCTTCTCCTCCCGGTTTTCGCTGTCAAAAACGAGGTTGCCACTATTGATATAGGAGACCGGGTTTTGGAACCCCAGCTCCACCAAATCGGCCTTGAGATCAGCCATGACTACCTTGTTCTTGCCGCCAACGTTGATGCCGCGGAGCAATAGAACATAGCGCATATTTCCCCTTTTCGAGTCGGTAAGTGATAGCAAAGGAGGCTTATTCAGTTGCCGGGAACTTGAATAAGCCTCGAATATAGCAGTCCTATGGCGTTGCTGCACGAAACATGATACTTCGCGGAGCAACGCCACCGTGCTCGTTGGTTGTGTTCTTGCTGGTTATTGCTTACGACGGTTGATCACCGCGATAACCCCTAGCCACAGGGCGCCAACGACCACGACGGCGGCACAGTATCCCACACCCACCGATGCGAGAGTATCGCGCACAACATCACTGTAGCTGCCTTCCTTGACCAGGGGAGCGACCAGCACGCAGTAGGCAATCACACCCACAATCACGGCACCAAATGCCTTAAGAACCCGCCGGGGATCCATGAATAATTCTTTCATCATAACCTCCTCAAATATGATTAAATTGTAAGCATAAAAAACATCCGAAGTAAATGGCGTTATCGAAATTTACTCATTCTTTTATTGTGGCTTAATATCGGAAAGTCCTCGTTGTTTCAGCTCTGACTCAACCCACGAATAAACCTCCTCCGGGGATGCTGGTTTTGATTGGTGGCTCGCCCATTTCTGCCAGTTATCCGCATCAATAAGCGGAATCAGAAATCCCAGCTGTCTCGAAACCAGAATGTTGGCAAAATGACCATATATTTCATTTTTATCCACGCTGTCTGTGAAGGGCAGCGGCGAGTTTGGTTCCCCCAGCATCCATGATGATTCATTGATAACACCAATCTTAAAGTTGGGGTCCGGGCTGATCGCAGGCGTGGTCGGTGACGTTGGCGGCAACCATTGGGCTGGCATTGTTGCGCGAATCTGGTCGTATGCTGCACTATTAGCCGCGATCTGTTCCTCTGTGTGCTCCGGCCAGAAACACATGCCGTTCCGGCACACGGATTCCCTGATGTCTCGGGGTTGGGTGGCGGCAAAGTTTTCCAATGATTGGGCTATCATTGCGGAACCGCCAAACCCACCCACACCAATGACCATGATGGCGCCGGAAATCACCCGCGTGACCTGCATGGCCGGGATACCACGCACAAATAGGATAAGTGCTACGCCAACGGTGGACATGCTGGTTAAACACAAGGTTGAGGCAAGAACCATATTCGTATTGAGCGTTGAGGATAATCCGCAACAAAACGATGGCACCCCAAACATATGCCGCCACATGAAATCGGGAAGAGTCCAGGCAAAAGACGTCACCATAAATGGCATAATAATGGCCATAAGCAACCCGACAATACGTGGTAATACCCAGACAAAAACTATCCCCAAAATGGACCATGTTGTCCCCATAATCACGGCCAATAAAAGCGTCAATGGGTGCGGGTAAATCGCCGCATCCATGGCGATAATTTGGTATCCCCAGAGCAGGAGAAACGCCACGAGAATCCACGCCCAGCAGGGGGCGAGAATCCACCCGACAAGCTTGAGTAGTTGGCTGCGGCGGCCCATGATGCGTGCTACCTCATGGAGCCTTGCGGCATCCCATGCCACGGACACGGCTAACCAGCTGGTCACGAAGGTCATTCCGCGAAGGATAACGGACCCCACCGATGAGGGCAGCGTGTTCTCTAGGTTCAATTTTGAGCAAGCGAAAACGGCGAATGCTGCGGCCACTCCGGGAAGCCATAATGATGGCCGCGCCAAAAACCTATTATAATTCACCATTTCACGCCATCATGAGGGAATAAAAATCACGCACATCATGAAGATGTAATGATGACAATAAGTCACTATTCCTACCGTGGCCAATGGCGCAATCGTGAGCTCAAAATAAGAAACTAATATATTACCCCTATTATGATTCGCCCTGATTTTCGATTACCAACATGCTCTCCCGTAATCCACCGCAAAAATCAGTTCCGCTACCGACTTAAATCGCCTTGTAAATACCCAGCTTTTCCTAACCCCACACCCCGCAGGCACCCCCAAAACCCCATGGTGATCCTTAAAAAGTGCTAGCCGCTTAACAGTTGCTCTTTCCACTCTTTTCGGGGGTATTTCCGTGCCCTGGCAACAGCAAGACGCAAAACCTACAAAGCGCACCTCCCAACAAACCCGCAGCTCAAGCATGGTTTTTTCCAAGAATGGTTGCGAAGCGTTCCATTGCGGCTAAACATGCCTAAACTGAAAGAAAACCAAAAAGTGAGGAGACACCATGGGTTTTCCCGAAGGATTCTTATGGGGTGGCGCCACCGCCGCTAACCAAATTGAGGGCGCCTACGCGGAGGATGGCAAGGGGCTCAGTGTGCAGGATGTGCTGCCGGGAGGCGTCGTCAAGCCGGCAAGTGCGGGGCCCACACCGGACAATCTAAAGCTGGAAGCGATTGATTTTTACCACCGCTACCAGGAGGATATTGCACTATTTGCGGAGATGGGGTTTAAGGTATTCCGCCTGTCTATCGCGTGGTCACGGATTTTCCCGCGGGGCGACGAGGCGGAGCCGAATGCGGCGGGGCTAGCGTTTTACGATCGCGTCATCGACGAATTACTTGCACACAATATTGTGCCATTGGTGACACTCAGCCACTACGAACTGCCGCTGCACCTGGCGCAGGAGTACGGCGGGTGGACGAACCGGAAGCTCATTGGGTTCTACGAGAATTTCGCCCGAACGGTCTTTAAGCACTTCCAGGGGCGGGTGCAGTATTGGCTCACGTTTAATGAGATCAATTCGATTCTGCACTTCCCCATCCTGGCCGGGATCATGAACGCTACCGACAAACAGGGCCTCTACCAGGCGATTCACCATGAGCTAGTGGCGTCGGCACGGGTAACGAAGATCGCCCACGAGGTGGACGCTACCAATAAGATTGGTTGCATGATTCTGGCGATGCCGCGCTATCCGCTCACCCCAAACCCTGACGATGTGTGGGCCGCACTCGATGCCGCCCATGACGATTTCACGTTCGGCGACGTGCATTGCCGCGGCACCTACCCCGGCTATTTCCTGCGCAAGCTGCGCGAGGCCGGCATCGAGCTCGATATTACCGAGCAGGACCGCATTGACCTACGCAACACGGTGGATTTCGTGTCGTTCTCCTACTACATGTCCGTGTGCGAGTCGGCGACGGACACCACGCGCGGCCCCGGCAACCTCATCGGCGGCGTCCCCAACCCCACGCTCGCGGCGTCGCAATGGGGGTGGCAGATCGACCCGGTAGGCCTGCGCATCATCCTCAACGAGTATTGGGATCGGTGGCAAAAACCCCTGTTTATTGTGGAAAACGGCTTGGGTGCCCGCGACGAACTTGTCGACGGCACAGTGGCCGATGATTACCGGATCTCCTACATGAATGACCATTTGGTGCAGGTCGGCGAGGCGCTAAGCGACGGCGTGGCGGTGCTGGGCTACACCTCCTGGGGGTGCATCGACCTGGTGTCCATGTCCACTGCGGAAATGTCCAAACGCTACGGCTTCATTTACGTTGATCGCAATGATGATGGTTCGGGCACGCTGCAACGGTATCGGAAGAAGTCGTTCTACTGGTACAAGGATGTGATCACCAGCAATGGGGCCACGCTCACACCATGATGGATGCCCTGCTCACCGAAATCAACCGGTCTGACCTGGCCGTTGTGGACGCACCCGCACTGGCCCACCAGTTGCAGGCCCTGCCGCAGAAGCGAAGGCCAGCCGCACCGGTCCGAGACGTGTCGTCCTGGTTTCCCACCGAATACCGGATAGCACAACGGCTGATCGCACGTCACCTGCGGAACGCCGACCCTAACCTGGTGGCATTGCACCTGGTGGCGGCCAGTGTTGTCGGCGGCACTGTGGCGGACGCCCACCTCATGGCCGCCGAACTCGACCACATCACCCGCCTGCTGCCAGTGCAAATGGGCATGAAATTCCTCACCCACGTGCGGCTGTTTCTCACCCGGGTGTTGGGCGGCCAGCAGTTAGACACCGGGTTGAGTGCGGTGCGGGCTTCCCTGATGGCAAACCACCCCGAAGCCATGCGGGTGGGCTGCAACATTGCACGCCTGGTGGCCGACGACCTGGGGGTGGACATCACCGAGGACGAGGAAACCTTCCTCGCCCTGCACGCGGCCCGGCTACTTGACCACTAGGTTCACCATGCGGCCGGGCACCACGATCTGCTTCACCACCGTCTTATCCGCAATGTGGGATTGGATGGTGGCGTCGGCAAGCGCGATGGCGGCAATCTGGTCGCGGTCGGCCTCGGTGGGAACCATGATGCGGCTGCGCACCTTGCCGTTGATCTGCACCGGCAATTCGATTTCATCGTCAACCAGCCACTTCTCGTCGAAGATGGGGAAGTCCACATAGGTGATGGTGTCGTCGTGGCCCAGGCGCTGCCACAGTTCCTCGGCGATGTGGGGGGCGATCGGGGCGATCATGATGACAATCGGGATGACCGCCGCCCGCGGCACCGGTGTGGCGGCGAAATGCTTGGTCAGGAAATTCACATACTCAATCGCCTTGGCCACCACGGTGTTGAGCCGCAGGTTTTCGTAGTCGTCCCGGATGCCGGCGATGGTGCGGTGGAGTGCCTTGGCGGTGTCGTCGTCAAGTTCCGCATCGGAGACGGTCACATCGCCGGTTTCCTCATCCACCACCAGGCGCCACAGGCGTTGCAGGAACCGTTGGGCGCCCACAACATCCTTGGTGGCCCAGGGGCGTGACGTATCCAGGGGACCCATCGCCATTTCGTAAACCCGCAGGGTGTCAGCACCGTAATCATCGCAAATCTCGTCGGGGCTTACCGAATTTTTGAGCGACTTGCCCATCTTGCCGTACTCCTGGGTGACCTCCTCACCCTGGTAGTAGAACTTGCCGTCACGCTCCTCGACCTCGGCGGCGGGCACGTACACGCCCCGGGAATCCGTGTAGGCGAACGCCTGAATGTAGCCCTGGTTATACAGGCGGCGGTATGGCTCGTAGGAGGAAACATAGCCCAGGTCAAACAGGACTTTATGCCAGAACCGGGCGTACATGAGGTGCAGCACCGCGTGTTCGACGCCGCCCACATACAGGTCGACGCCACCGCAGTCGCCAGGGAATTGGGGGCCGGTCCAGTACCGTTCGTTTTCCAAGGCACAGAACTCGTCGGGATTCTGCGGATCAATGTAGCGCAGCTGGTACCAGGAGGAGCCGGCCCACTGCGGCATGACATTGGTGTCCCGCCGATAGTGCTTCAGACCATCGCCCAGGTCCAATTCCACATTCACCCAGTCAGTGGCCTTGGCCAGCGGGGGGTGGGGGACGGAATCGGCGTCGTCCGGGTCGAAGGACACCGGCTTGTAGTCTTCCACCTCGGGCAAGACCACGGGCAGGGACGATTCGGGCAGGGCGTGCGGCACATCGTTCTCATCGTACACAATGGGGAACGGCTCACCCCAGTAGCGCTGGCGGGCAAACAGCCAATCGCGCAGCTTATACTGGATTTTTTCCTTACCAACATTGTGTGCAACCAGCCAGGTGATAGTGTCCGCAATGGCGGTGGGGGTGTCCTTGCCGTTGATGTCGAGGCCGTCGGTGTTGGCGGAATTAATGTGCGGCGCGTCGCCGACAAACGCCTCGGTGGTCACATCCCCGTCGAGCACCGGTACGATGGGCAGGCCAAACACGGTAGCAAACTCGTAGTCACGGGTGTCGTGTGCGGGCACGGCCATGATCGCCCCCGTGCCGTAGCCGGTGAGCACATAGTCGGCGATAAAGATCGGCACCTGCTCACCATTGACCGGGTTGGTGGCGTAGGTTCCCAGGAACACGCCGGTTTTGTCCTTATTCTCTTGCCTTTCGACGTCCGACTTTGCGGCAATGGCCGCCCGGTAGGCGGCCACCGCCGCCGCGGGAGTCGCCTGGCCACCGGTCCAGCGGGAATCGGTACCCTCCGGGTAGGGGGTGTCGGCTGTGAGGGCGTCGACAAGCTCATGCTCGGGGGCCAACACCAGGTAGGTTGCGCCAAACAGGGTGTCGGGGCGGGTGGTGAACACCGTGATCGAATGGCCGCCGGCGGTGAAGTCCACCTCGGCGCCGCGGGACCGGCCGATCCAATTCCGCTGCATGTTCTTGACCTTATCGGGCCAATCCAGAACCTCAAGATCATCAATAAGCCGGTCGGCATATGCGGTAATGCGCATCATCCACTGGGACAACTTTTTGCGGAACACCGGGAAGTTACCGCGCTCGGAACGGCCGTCGGCGGTCACTTCCTCGTTCGCCAACACCGTGCCCAGGCCGGGGCACCAATTCACCATGGAATACGACCGGTAGACCAGCCGGTATTCGTCAATCACCTTGGCCTGCTGCACCTTATCCAACTTTGTAAAGTCCGAGGTACCGAACTCCTGTGCGAGTTTCTCCGGGATAGGCCGGGAGCCGTCCTCCAGGAGGGGGACGAGTTCGGTGATGCGGCGCGCCTTGTTGGACTCGGTGTCGAACCAGGCGTTGAAGATCTGGAGGAAAATCCACTGGGTCCAGCGGTAATAGTCCTCGTCGGTGGTGGCGATGGCGCGGCGCTTATCGTGCCCCAACCCCAAACGGCCCAGCTGGCGCTCCATGTTTTCGATGGATTCCTGGGTTTTGATCGCCGGGTGCGTGCCGGTTTGGATGGCGTATTGCTCCGCCGGCAGGCCGAATGCATCATAGCCCAGGGTGTGCAACACGTTTTTGCCGAGCATGCGGTTGAACCGGGCGAATGTGTCGGTGGCAATGTATCCGAGCGGGTGGCCCACGTGCAGGCCGGCACCGGAAGGGAATGGGAACATGTCCTGCACAAACAGCTTATTGCTGGGGAGCTCAACCCCGGTAGCAAGGGTGCCGACCGGGTTGGGGGCCTGGAACGTGCCGTTCTCCCGCCATAGTGTTTGCCATTTCTTCTCGATAACACCCGCTAGTTCCGGGGAATAGCGATGTGCTGGTACCTCACTCGGATTGTTCATGGGTAAATAGTGTAGTCGGTTTGCTCCAGCACTGTTCCCGCCTACCGGCCATGGCATAAACCCGCAGCTGGGGGTGGGTTTTCTCGACATAGAATAGCGGATAAGCCCTAGAAACCAGTTGGCCCCTAAGGCTTATCAGGGTCACTACAGCGGGACGCTTCCAAGAGAGGCGGCTGCGGGAACTACTCATCTGAAGTTATTCCATCTCACCACATACCGCAATACTAAATCAAAGGATTTCCCAAACCAGTGTGTCGGCTTCATCGTGGGCATTGTGGTTTCCCATTATCTTTGCTGACATAGAGTGTCTTGGGAAAAGGAAATAATGGGTTATGCGTTTTACCCGAATACGATTCGTCTTCCACCACCACATATTCGCCCGCAATGAATCTCGATTATTCACGTCATTACCTCACCGCTTGCGACCCTACGACATATCCACCGTGCCGTCTAGATTCAGCCAGCAGCCTGGGGCTAGCATCGAAAACATGGTCGACACGCGATGGGTCGCGCTTATCAGGAAACCGCATAGCACCACCAGAGGGCTTTATGCCACCATCATCTCGCTATCAGTCGAATATATGAGCGCCATGATCCCACCCCCGCCGCCACAAAAGCGGATAACCGCATCCCCCTGCAACATGAACCAAACCCCCAAAAAAGGGGCATTGATAGATTCGACCTTTTTGGATTGATAAGATGAGGAAAAAATATTGTGGATCAAATAAATTAGGAAAAATTTATGGGTCAACTTTTTCGTACTGCCCTACTATCCTGCACTGTAACACTCACTTGCCTCACCTGCCTTACTGGCGTGGCCCAGGCGCAGCCGCTGGAGGCGGAAACCCGGGCCCCCAACTGTATTGAGATGAAAACCGAATGGGGTTTCGTCCAGGCCTACAACAACTGCGACACTACAAAAACCCTCAACCTGAAGGCCAAAATGGCGTTCGGCCCGGACACCAAATGCCTGCCGGTCAAACCCGGAACCCGGGCAAACATTGGCCCAGCCTTGGGCCGCTTCGATGAGGTAGTGGTGTGTCCCGGTGACTACGGCACCGAACCGGAAGACAGCAACCGTGACAGTTTGGGGATGTTCACGGTGAAATGCCCCATGATGAATCCCGCACCGGGCAAGCGCAACGAGGTTGTGGGTTACATTGTGGGCACGAGTGACAAGAGCGTGAAAGATGCGGAAACCGTGGCCGACATGTTCGCATCCCTGGTTGTGACCAATCAGCAAGAAACCGCCGTGAAGCAAGAATGCACACCGCAGAAACAGTACATTGCCATGGGCGCCTACAACGCGAACGAACTAGGAACCTAGCCGCACCAATCAGGCGGGCACGATCAGAGGTCCGCCGGTGACCGGGCATTCCACCACCACCGCATCCAGGTCGAATACCTGTTTGAGCAGCTCGGGGGAGATGACATCTTGCGGTTTCCCCACCGCCTTGAGGCTCCCGTCCCGCATGACCACCAGGTTATCCGAATAGCGCAACGCCAGGTTCAGGTCGTGCAATACCATCACAATGGTGCGGCCGTGCTCCCGACTCAGGCGGTGTACCAACTCCAGCACCTCAATGGAATGCGATAAATCCAGGTAGGTGGTGGGCTCATCCAAAAACAGGATGTCGGTTTGTTGGGCCAGGACCAGGGAAATCCACACCCGTTGGCGCTGCCCGCCGGAAAGCGAATCCACCGTGCGGTCCGCGAGGTCATCCACCTTGGTCATGCGCAGGGCGGTCATGACCTCGTCCTTGTCGTCCGACGACCATTGCCGGTACCAGACCTGGTGGGGGTGCCGGCCCCGGGCCACCAGGTCGGACACTATCAGCCCATCCGGGGCAACCGGGGTTTGCGGTAAAACCCCCAGGCTACGGGCCAGATCCCGGCGTCGTAAAGCGCGAATGGGGGTGCCATCCAGCGTCACCTCACCAGCCTGCGTCGGCAGCAAATTAGCCATAGCCCGCAGCAGTGTTGATTTGCCGCAACCGTTCGGGCCGATAATCGTGGTGACCTGTGTGTCTGGGATCGCAACATCGAGGGAATCAATAATAGTTTTCGGACCATAACCAACCCGTAGTCCTGTTGCGGCTAAACGACTCATACTGTGCTCTTTCGGTTTGTTTGGATGAGAAGGTACACCAGGAATGCCCCGCCAATCGCCGACGTGACCAGGCCCACCGGCAATTCCACCGGCAGCCCCGCCCGGGCCACCAGGTCCGCCACCGCCAATAATGCCGCGCCGCAGAGTGCCGAACCAACCAGCGGCGGCGTGGGGGTTCCCGTAAGTCGCATCGCCAGCTGGGGTGCCACAAACGCCACAAACCCAATCGGGCCCGCCGCCGACACCGCCACCGCAGTGAGCACCACCGACACCAGCAGGAACAGCGCTTTATGCTTATCGACGCTCACCCCCAGGCCAGCGGCCATGTCATCACCGAGCGTCATCGCCCGCAATTGAAACGCCATATACCCAATGGTCGGCACGATCAGCGCCAACACCAGCAGCACCGGCAGGTTCCGGTCCGCGCTCGACGCCACCAGGGAACCCGTCAGCCAGGTTTTCGCTATTGCCGCATCCGAAATATCGGCGCGCAACAACAACCAGGTGATATAGGACTGCAACAGGGCCGTAATCATAATGCCTGACAGCACCAGCCGGAACGTGTCCATGCCCCGCCTGCTCCCCAGCAACCAAATCACCACCGCAGCCAGGGTAGATCCTATCAACGCCGCCACCGGCAGGCTCACCGCCCCCATGGTGCCGCTGCCCAACACGATGATCGTCACTGCGCAGGCCGACGCGCCCTGAGAAATCCCCAACACGTCCGGGCTGGCCAGTGGGTTCCGGGTCACCGACTGGGTGAGCGCACCCGCCAACCCCAACGCCAACCCGACCGCCACCGCCGCCACGGCACGATGCAGCCGCCACTTGAGCACCACCGTGCGTTGCAGCCGCGTACCACCACCCATAAACACCTCGAATACTTTTTCGAGAGTAATGGGGTGGTCGCCAATCGTAATGCTCGCCGCAAACGCCAACACCGCGGCAAGCACCAACACCACATTGACCACAATAATCCGGGAATGTATCACCCTCACAGGGCCACCAACTTCCGCTGCGCCAACAAATACAACACAAACGGGGCGCCCACACCGGCCAAAACAATACCCACCTGCAACTCGCCGGGCCGCGCAATCACCCGACCCAATATATCCGCCAACAGCACCAAAATCGCACCGCCTAACGCGGAATACGGCAATAACCAGCGGTAATCCGGTCCGGTCACCACCCGAATCACATGGGGGATAATGAGCCCCACAAACCCGATCGGGCCCGCACCCGCCGTCGCGGCACCAGCCAGGAGCGCAATAATAATCATGCCCACCAGCCGGGCGCGCCGGGTATCCACACCCATGGATGCGGCAATATCATCACCCAGGTTCAACACATTCAACTGTCTGGCCGTCACCAGTGCGGCCACCACACCCACGACAATGAACGGGGCAACCCCCGTAAAAACCGCCACATCTCGGCCGGCAATCGAACCCGCATTCCAAAACCGCATGCGGTCGAGACTGTCATCGTTCGTCAACACAATGGCGCTCGTCATGGCGCTCAGCACCGCCGACAAGGCCGTGCCACCCAGCAAAATACTCACCGGATTAATGCCACTAAACGAAAACACCATGATGGTAGCGATAATGGCGCCCACGAACGCCGCAATAACGGTGCCGGCAACACTGGTGACCTGCAAAAAGGTAAACGACACCACCACGGCAAACGCGGCACCGGCATTAATGCCGAAAATACCGGGGTCAGCCAGCGGGTTTCGGGTATGGCCCTGGATCAACGTGCCAGCGGTACCCAAGGCCGCGCCAACAACAATGCCGAGAATAGTGCGGGGAATCCGAAGATCCTGAATAACCGCGGCATCGGCGGCATCAATATCGACACCATTCACCATATCTACCAGGGCGCTCAAAGCAATGGTGCGGGTACCAATGACGATACTCGCCACCACCAGCAGCACAAGCACCCCTAGGAGGAGAAAGAGTCCACTAAGACGTCTATTAAGCACTATTGCAACTTTAGTTAATCCTAAGCTACATTCAAAAGAATGAGTAATAAAATTTCGCGCCGGGGCTTCCTGGGCCTGGTTGCAGCAGGTGCGGTCGCCTCTGTCGGCGTGCTTGCAGCATGCGGCAAAACCAATAGCACCAACGAAGCAGCCAATACTTCCGAGGCCGCCGGCGACACCCAACGGGTGGTGGCGCTCAACACCGGCCAGCTCGATAACCTCCTCATGCTGGGCATTGTCCCCGTGGGTGTCGCGGCCGCGAAAGGGGCCGAACTCATACCCCAGTTCATCAAGGACAAATTCGGTTCCCAATACGATCTAGACAGCATCGCTAACTGCGGGCTCCGCCAAACCCCCAACGTTGAGGCGATCAGCAAGCTGGAACCAACCCTGATCTGCGCCAACGAACGCACCGACGAAGAAATCCTCACCAAACTCCGCGATATCGCGCCCGTGGTGACTGGCAAAGGCGGCGGCGAAAACTGGAAAGACGACCTGGCCACCATCGCCGAGGCCGTGGGCAAGAAAGACGAGGCGAAGAAGCTTCTCGACGCCTACCTTGCGGACGCCGCCGACTTCAAAGGAAAACTACCAGCCGAAATACCAACAGTGTCATTCCTGCGCACCAAAGACGACGCATTCCAGGTGTATGGCACAAACTCCATGGCCGGCACCGTGGCTGCCGACTGCGGCCTCGCCCGACCGGAATCGCAACAATTCACCGACAAGGCCGGCAAGGATCTCTCCGCCGAAGTCCTGGACCAGGCCGACGCCGACTGGATTTTCTATGGGGTCCAATCCGGGGCGCCCTCACCGGCGGACACGCCGCTCTGGCCCAGCCTCAAAGCGGTCACCAACAACCATGCGGTCGAAGTCGACTACGAATCCTGGTATTTGAACGCCTCCCTACTGTCCGCCCAAATCATATTGGAAGGCCTGGGCAAAGTCCTATCATAACAGGGTAAATTGTTCGCCCACCCTGGGGCGATCCCGCCGGGACACGGCACACAACCTACGCATAATCGTGGGTTTCCGGCCCGGCTTGTGCCAGGTGGTTTGCTCAATGGTGCAATCCAAAGTGAGCTCCGGGCCGTGGCTGGCCACAAGCCCCGTGACCTGCCGCACCTGCTCGTCGGTGGCCTTAATGGCATAGGATGTGCCATCAATTATGAGGAAAATCGTGTCCGACGACCCCTGAAAACCATCAAATTGGAACACATCTTCGATGGTTTCGGTGACGACTCTTCTCGTCTTAAACTCCGTGATAAGTCCTGCCACATGCTCAATATTGCCCGAATAGTTGATGGTATCTGTTCCGCGTTGTTGCAGTGTAACACTGAAACTATGATGCCGCTTCGCCATAACGCTTGCAGCATTCGCCAGGGGGCGCTGCGCGGCATGCGGCAGGCTGGTGAGGCTGCGGGAATCGTCGAAAAGCGTATCGACGACCGTGCGGAGCGCAACATCATCAATATCGTGCACCACAAAATCCAACTCCACATCGGCCGGATCCTTAGGGCGGGGCGCCGCCGCAAGCCTAAACCCATCATGGGTTGCCGTAAACACCAGTGGGCGAGCATACGACCCCTGCGCACCGGTGGCCTCGGCCTGGGCCTTTGCCGTAGCAGTAATGGCAGTAGCAATATTGCCGACTAGGGACGCAAACTCGGGGGCCTGAAGCGAACCGGTGGTGAAAATTGCCTCAGCGCGTTCGGAAACAGTCATATCAAAGCACCTTTCTTCTCGCGGGAAAGTTTAATGCACGCCACCCCCGATAATCCCGAACGACGCAAACCACACAGTGGATGTCACGCACGTTAAATCAATAAAGTCACGCATAATGGGCCTATCCTATTGGTTATTTTGGGGGTAGTGTAGGAAGACGCAAGCCCACCAATAGGAAGGACAACAGCATGGCAACTACCCCAGTCAGCCAATCCGGCGTCTACACCAACACTTACACCGACCTACCGATCTCCAAGGAAGCCACCACCTCCCGCGTCCTCGTCAATAACGATGTATTGCGGCACGTCATGTTCACCATGGATGCCGGGCAGGTCCTCACGGAACACACCTCCACCCGGGCCGTCATCATTAATATCCTCGAAGGCCGATTCCGGTTCACAATAAACGGCAAAGACAACGAAGTCGCACCCGGCGACGTCATTTACCTTGCGCCCAATGACCCCCATGCGGTCGAGGCCCTCGAACCCTCCCGCATGTCCCTCACACTCGTCGTGGTGTAGACGCGGAGACACCAAAAAATGCTGGTGCGTCGAGGGCACCAGCATTACCACTAAAACCTAACGCCTAACGCACCGTCACCGAACTGCTAAGCAGCGGGAACGTGCCCGTCGTGCCGGAAATAGTGCCCAACTCACGGCGCACCATAGAATCTGGGCCCACATCCGCCCCGGTCGATACCTCGGCGGTCACCGCCCACATCCCATTCCCGCGCGGCTCCAACCACGGGTCGGCCACCGCGACCTCCACCACGTTATATTTCGCCGTCGCCACCGCAACACCCCGATACCGGATAATCCCATCGCCGGCATCCGCCGCCCGACTAAACGTCACCCGGTCACCATCCCGGGCCGCACCATTCTTCGTACTGACATTCCCACCGGCAGCATTCGCCAATTGCGCAATGGTGGCGGCATCAATGGTGAAATCCGGTGTCGCCGCCGGCGGTGTGTTCGGCCCCGGATCCGAAGAAAACGGGATCGGCACAAACGTTTCCTCCGCCGGATTCACCGAACCGGCACCCGCATACACATACACACCCCACCGGTCACCAGGCGTTTGGGCCGGTGGATCCACCACCAGGCGGGCGGTAAACGTGCCGTCAGGGTTCATGGTTTGCGTCTGGCGAGCGATCGACCGTCGAAAAGCCGACGGTATAGACTCCAACGTGCCAGCGGGCATCATCCACGCAATACCCCTATCATGGGGGTGCTTCCGGTGGGATTCCGGCGCATTCTCGCTCGGCTTCCACCACTCAGGAAACGCCGAATACACCACAAACACCCCATTGGGGGTACCGGGCGGTACGGGGATAGGGAACCCGCCCTTATTGGCCTGCGGATCAAACCCCGAACCATGAACCAATAACACATCACCACGATGAACCGGCCCGGTCACCGGCTCACCAGACTCCGTAGTAACAGTGATACGGGTATGTTCCTGCGCCTGATTATTATCCGGGATAGTCGGCATGCGGGTCTCACCGGCGGCAACCGGGGGAACAGCAACAGTAGCACAAACGGTAAACAGAACCGTCGAAAAGCCCAATGCTAGTCTCATAGTTAGTGAAGTCTAACCTAAGGAGATAACCCATGGGAAGTCCCAGAAACCTAGTACTCATCGGCGTATTCTGCTGCGTTTATTTTGTAGTCATGTTCTCCGGTGGAATGCTCGGAATCTTCTCACCCATCATGATTATGGTCGGCGGAATCATCAGCACCCTCATCAACGGCATTGTGGTCATGTTATACCTTGCGAAAGTGCCGCAATTCGGGTCACTCACCATCCTCGGCCTCATCACCGGGCTGGGCATGATGTTCACCGGACACGTCTGGTACGTTGTCCCCACCGCCATCATCACCGGACTCATCGGCGACACCATCGCCCGCAGCGGCAACTACCAGGGAAAACTCACCAACCCCCTGGCGTACGCCGTCTTCCAACTCTGGTCCATGGCACTCGTCGCACCCATATTTATTAACTCCGACGACTATTTCGCCGACATTGAAGCCCAAATGAAAAGCGCCGAATACGCCGACACCATGCGGCACGTCTTCACCCCAACCATGATCCTCATTTGGGGTGTCGCAACCTTCATCGTCTGCCTCATTGCTGGCTTCATCGGAATGCGCACCCTCAAAAAGCATTTCACCCGCGCCGGGATAGTGTAATGACCGGCAACAACACCACCGCCAACGCCACTCACGCCGATAACGAGAGCACGCTCGGCGACTCCAGCAGCCCCCGCACCAATATTGATGCCCGCATGAAGCTGCTCTACCTCATTGTCTGCAATGTGCTGGTCATGGGCCTCAATACTCGATCAACTCTCTGGCCTATCATCATCTGCCTGGGGATACTCATTGCCTGCGATATGTCCCGGAAATTCTTCCTGGGATATCTGGCCATTATCCTCATCAGCTTCGGGGCAACGCTACTCCCCGGGGTGCCGGGAATGAACAACTGGCTTGGGGTGGCCCTCGGCATTGTCGGCTATTGGGTGCTGCGCTTCACCGTCAGCCTGTCTGTGGCCATATGGATGTTCAGCACCACCCGCATCAGCGAATTCACCACCGCATTCCACCAAATGCGGCTCCCCAATATGATTGTCATTCCCCTCAGCGTCATGTTCCGATTCTTCCCCGTCGTCATTGACGAAATGCGGGGAATCGTCGAAGCGATGAAACTGCGGGGCTACCAAAAACCCTGGCTGCACCCCATACGCACCGCCGAATACATTGTGGTGCCCCTGCTCTCTGCGGTGGCCCGGATCGCCGACGAGCTCGCGGCCGCAGCCCTCATTCGCGGGTTGGGTGCGCCGGGTCGGCCAACACAGCTGTCTACCCACAGGTTTGGGGCGTGGGATGCGGTGATACTACTAGCCATTCTTGGATTTATTGGCCTGACGATTGCGCAACGATCATAACGGGAACTGGAGGTAATGATGGCGGACACCAGCGCAGATACAAATACGGGACTGGCTGCGGAAGCAAACATAATCGACATAGATAATGTCAGCGTGACCTACGCCGCGGCACCGGAACGGCCGGTGCTAGAGAACGTGAATTTTGCCCCGCAACCAGGGATTACCTTATTATGCGGCGCCAGTGGTAGCGGGAAGTCCTCGGTGTTGCGGTTGATCAATGGGCTGATTCCGCATTTTCATGCGGTTACCCAAACCGGCACGGTGCGATTAGGGTCCAAATCGGTTGCGGACATGCAGCTCTACGAGATCGGGAAGTCGTGCGCAACCGTGTTTCAGAACCCGCGTACCCAGTTTTTCACCACTGAGGTGGATTCCGAACTGGCATTTGCTGGCCAGAATTTTCAGGTTCCGGCGGATGAGCTGCTCAGACGGTCGGCCGCGGCATTGCGGGATGTGGGGATCACGGATTTGGCGGGGCGGTCGCTGCGCACCCTATCGGGTGGGCAGGTGCAGAAGGTGGCCTGTGCCCAAGCCGTGGCGCAAACCACCCCGATCATATTATTTGATGAGCCCACTTCCAACCTGGATCCGGCGGCAATAACCGAGTTTGCGGCGCTCTTGGGCCGGCTGAAAGCGCAGGGTAAGACCATTATTATTGCGGAACACCGCCTGTATTTTCTCCGCGGGCTGGTCGACCAGGTGCTGCTGATTGTAG